>Ga0209701_10001044_pt1 | contig 17312 bp, 20 predicted proteins | sample CZO8metaG_4_FD_188356 | JGI IMG/M metagenome (GOLD analysis project Ga0209701, IMG submission 188356) | Vadose zone soil microbial communities from the Eel River Critical Zone Observatory, Northern California, USA - CZOApr15con2H3.8 metaG... | ecosystem: Environmental > Terrestrial > Soil >... | reverse complement strand
CGCCAATATCTACCTGCATTACTGCTTCGACCTTTGGGCTGAGCGCTGGAGACGGCAGGAGGCCCGGGGCGACATGATCGTCGTGCGATATGCCGACGATCTGGTTGTCGGCTTCGAGCATGAGGGCGACGCACGTCGCTTCCTTGATGCGATGCATGACAGGTTCGGGGAATTTGCACTGTCGCTCCATCCGGACAAGACACGCTTGATTGAGTTCGGCCGCTTTGCTGCGAACGATCGCAAGCTGCGCGGGCTTGGAAAACCGGAAACCTTCGCGTTCCTGGGCTTCACCTTCATTTGTGGTCGATCTCGCCGCGGCAACTTCCAGCTTCAACGGAAGACTCGACGCGACCGCATGCGGCGGAAGCTTGGGGACATCAAGGCGGAGCTGATCGGCGGCCTGATTGTAATTGGCTTTGGTCTTTTCACGACCGGGCTGCTGCGTCCTTCGTGGCTTCAGCGCGATTTCAGGTTTGACGTCGTGCTTCCGGGCGGGCGTCCGGTTGCCGCCTATCTCTTGGGCATGGCGTTCGCGTTTGGCTGGACTCCTTGCATTGGTCCCATGCTAGGAGCCATCCTCACGGTAAGTGCGACCTCTGCAACGGTTGCCGAAGGGGTGAAGCTACTTGCCATCTATTCGCTCGGACTTGGCATACCGTTTTTGTTAGTGGCTGTGTTTACGGGCGGCCTTCTGGCGAGGCTCAAGTCGATTGGCCGCGTCGGTCGAGTTCTTCAGATCCTTGCTGGCGGAATCATGGTTCTCATGGGGATGGCCATGCTAACCGGCCAGCTTTCGACGTTTTCGTTCTGGTTGCTGGAGACCTTTCCGCGCCTATCGACCATCGGATAAACGAACGAAAGAGAAATTCGCGGTCCAAATTAGGGCTCAGATTCATAAGCACGCAATCAAATTCGGATTGATGCGAGCTTGATGAATGCATGATAGTTGGCCGCGGGTTTGTCGTATCGGGTCGCGATGCGCCAACGTTGCTTGATCTTGTTGAAGAACCGCCGCGGCCGACCGGGCTGCCTCGATACTTCGCGTTTCAAGGGCAGCAGAGAAATTCCATGTCTAAATATCTTTTGCGCACTTCGCACCTCGCTCGGAGCAGGGCCCCTCACGGCATCTAGAATGATCGTAATCTTGCGCGACCAATACCCATGGCGCGTGTGTAGTGTCTTAGCCACCAGGTACTTAGAACCCCTCCAGATTAAAATGACTCTTTTTGCCTACCTTGCTTCGAGCGGGTAACCCCATACTCATCAGGATGCGAGGCACGAGACGGTGTGACGCAAATGGCTATCGAGGCGCGGCGATTTGGCGCCTTTGCTCGTGCTTGCGGCATTTGTGTTCGTTGCCATGGGCGATGTTGCGCAGACTCAGGACGCTTCGACCTGGCGTGACATAAAGACCAAATACATTTTTGGCTTCACGACTGGGCTCGGGTATTGGCCTGGAAGGCGAAAAGGAATTCGCCGTTGGGACGATCGGATGGTTTGGCAAGTGCGACGGCCGCTATCAGGTAACCAAGACGAAATACGATTCACGCCTTCGCAGTTCATCCAAATCGAATTTGGTGCACTCGGGTTCAACGCATAACATCAGCGGCGTGACAATTCGCCGTTGAATTCTAGCTACGCAATCATCGAGGAAGCATCATGTTTATTGTCCGTGCCCCCATCAAGATCACTAAATTGACAGTTGTAACGTGTGGTCTTGCTCTCATGGTTCCGATCGCGAATGCGCAGCAGGCAACCGAAATACAAGTAACTTATTCGAACGGCCAATTTCAGCCCTCCGATCTGAAGGCGCCGGCCGACAAGCCTCTCGCCCTGCGGGTGAAGAATCTAGATGCAAAGGCCATGGAGTTTGAGAGTAAGTCATTGCGGGTTGAGAAAGTGGTAGCCGCGAAGAGCGAAGGCGTGATCAACATCCGCGCCTTGAAGCCCGGCCGCTACGAATTCTATGACGATTTCAACGAAAAGGCGCGTGGCGCCATGAACGTGCAATAGGACCGACTGTCGTGCTGGCTGCGCTCATCATCGTTTTCCGCGAGGTTTTCGAAGCCGGCTTGATCATTGGCATCATCCTTGCGGTAACCCACACCGTACCCCGGCGCAGTAGATGGATTCTAGCGGGTGTGTTCGGCGGCACGCTGGGCGCCTGCCTCGTTGCTGCGTTTGCGGGAGCCCTATCCACTTTATTTGCCGGTATGGGACAGGAGCTCTTCAATGCGGCGATCCTCGGTGTCGCCGTGGTCATGCTGACCTGGCACAACGTCTGGATGGCCCGGCATGGGAAAGGAGCTGGCAGCCGATATGCGCGCAACTGGTTTGGCCGTCGCCGACGGCTCGAAATCGTTGCTGGCGCTGGCCATCGTCGTCGGTGTTGCCGTCCTGCGTGAAGGCAGCGAGGTCGCCCTCTTTCTGTATGGTATTGTAACGACGGACGGCGGCTCTAGCGAAAGCCTTGCATTCGGGGAGCTGTCGGACTCGCGCTCGGCGCCGCCGTCTGCCTGCTGACCTATCAGGGATTGTTGCGTATTCCGCCACGCCCGCTGTTCAAAATAACAACAGTCCTCATTTCACTTTTAGCTGCAGGCATGGCCGCCCAGGCGGCCTCATTCTTGGAACGAGCAAACTGGCTTACGGCTCTGGATTCGATCCTATGGGACACTGGTTGGCTGATTCCGGACCACAGTTTACTAGGGCGGACTCTCCACACATTGATGGGTTACACCGACCAGCCGACCGTCATGCAGCTCGTGGTCTATTTGAGCGTCCTTGGGATAACGTTCTTGTTGATGCGGCTGACGGGCTCGCGATCTGTAGTTGTTCACGCGGCGTAGGCCGATGAACCGTCACAAAAATACTAATCCCGGAGTGCTTGTTTCCCTACGCCGTGAATTCATAAACGAGCCGTTGAACGGCTTGCCAGAGCCGGCGTTAGAAGCATAAGCGGCCGTCAAAACGCGATAGGCAGTACTGAGCGAAAGGACAGCAGATGCGGCGTCCTTGCCAACATCCGACGTTTCCGCATCTCGGTAGCATCCTTTGGTCGAGTATATGCGGCGAAATCGCACCTTCACAGCGGTCCGGAGGCGAGGAAGGCTGCATCATTCCTTCCATCATCTTGTTGCAGTTTTTCGCCATCTTGGACATTTGCGCATGCATATTCTGCATGTCCTGCGTCTTCATGTGATCTTTTGTGCAGCCTTGTCCGGCCGTGCTTCCTGTGCGTGCACCGAAACCGCTCCGGCGGTGATACTCGCAGTGGCCGCGCCGATAAGTAAGCCTTTCCTCAACGTGGTTCTCTCTCCTTGCGTTTGTTCAATCATTGTTTCGACGCCCACACCGAAGCACCACGAACTCAACGCGGAGGTGGGGCTTCCCCCTATTGGAAGGTCAAGGACCCGTTTCTAAACATTAGTTAATGCTCTGGCGACGAAGAACCTTACACAACGTGATGGCTCTTGACCTTCCAAACACTGGAAGGTGCATTGTTTTCATGAAACCGCCCCGAAGACTCCGCCGCGCGGAGCCTTCAACGGAGATGTTTTTCATGAGCTGCGATTTAGATCTATGTGAACACGGCGACCATCATCGGAGCAGCAAGCCGTTCCCTGGGCCGCCAGCGCGCGAGATAGACCCTGTTTGCGGCATGCGGGTTGATCCCCTGACCGCCGAGCATAGCTACCGGCTGGATGACACCGTTTATTACTTCTGCAGCTCCAGCTGCCGGACAAAGTTCGTCAGTAATTCAGCGAAATACCTTGATCGATCCCACCAACGTGTCCACGAGCAAGCTACCCAGCCTCGCGCAACCAGGCCAGCGGATGGGGAGCGGCTTTGGACCTGTCCGATGCACCCGCAAATCGTGCAGCACGAGCCGGGCGACTGCCCAATTTGCGGCATGGCGCTCGAACCGATGATTCCGACGGCCGGGGAAGACAATCCGGAGCTCAAGCTCATGACGCAGCGCTTCTGGGTCGGTGCTGTCTTGTCGCTGCCGCTCCTCGTGCTGGCGATGCCGCACATTTTCCCCGGAACCTCTCTGGGTCAATGGTTGCCGACGCGAGGTACCATTTGGCTGCAGTTCCTGCTCGCCACGCCCGTCGTGCTTTGGGGTGGTTGGCCTTTTTTCAAACGCGGCTGGGCATCGGTCGTGAACCGCAATCTGAATATGTTTACCTTGATCGCAATCGGTACCGGAATCGCTTACGTCTACAGCGTCGTCGCCGGCCTTCTGCCTGGGCTATTGCCGGCCTCGTTTAGGTTCGCAACGGGGGAAGTGCCGGTCTATTTCGAAGTGGCGGCCGTCATTGTGACGCTTGTTCTGCTCGGGCAGGTGTTCGAGCTCCGGGCGCGCAGCGAGACCAGCGGCGCAATCCGAGCCTTGCTCGACCTCGCACCGAAACTCGCGCGCATCGTGCGTAGCGACGGGGCGGAGGAAGACATCACGCTCGATCAGGTTGCACCTGGCGACCACTTACGCGTCCGCCCCGGCGAGAAGATCCCGGTCGACGGCACGGTGCTCGACGGGCACAGCGCCGTTGACCAGTCGATGATTACCGGTGAACCGATTCCAGTGGAAAAGCTACCCGGTGATGCGGTTACCGGCGCGACCCTCAACACCACCGGCAGCTTCTTGATGCGCGCCGAGCGAGTCGGACGCGACACGCTTCTTTCCCGTATCGTCGGCATGGTCGCGGAAGCGCAGAGGTCGCGGGCACCGATCCAGGCCCTGGTGGACAAGGTGTCAGCCTGGTTTGTCCCTGTGGTTATCGCAACCGCTATCATCAGCTTTGCGGTCTGGTCTATCTTCGGCCCGGCACCTGCAGTCGTCTTTGCCCTCGTCAATGCGGTTGCCGTGCTGATCATCGCCTGTCCATGTGCGCTCGGCCTCGCAACGCCGATGTCGATTATGGTCGGGACCGGCCGCGGTGCTCAAGCCGGCGTTCTCGTCAAGAACGCCGAGGCACTCGAGCTTATGGAGAAGATCGACACCATTGTGGTCGACAAGACCGGCACGCTGACCGAAGGCAGGCCTCGTCTCGCAGGCGTGATTCCATCCCCCGGCTTCGCCGAAGCAGAGCTACTAGGTTTGACGGCCAGTCTCGAAGCTAGCAGCGAGCATCCGCTTTCAGCCGCGATCACGGAAGGCGCCAAAGAACGCGGGTTGTCTCTCTCGCCCACATCCGGATTTCGCGCGCTGCCGGGCAAGGGCGTTACAGGCGTTGTCGAAGGCAAGCAGATCGCCGTGGGCAACTGCGCTCTGCTTGCCGAGATGAACGCTGATCCGAGGGATCTTGCGCAACGCGCCGAAACGCTCCGCCAGGAAGGCCAAACGGTGATGCTGGTGGCGATCGATGGCCGGGCCGCGGGGATGATCGCGGTCGTCGACCCAATCAAGGAGAATGCGATTGGCGCCTTGGGGGCACTTCGGCATGAAGGTATCGGCGTGGTGATGCTGACAGGTGACAGCCGTACGACTGCGGAGGCGGTGGCGCGTCGGCTCGGGATTCGCGAGGTCTTGGCCGAGGTGCTTCCCGATCAGAAGGCGGCCGCGGTCAAACGCCTGCAGGCGGAAGGTAGGTATGTTGCGATGGCCGGCGACGGCGTCAACGATGCGCCGGGGCTTGCTCAGGCCGAGGTCGGGATTGCCATGGGGACCGGCGCCGACGTCGCCATTGAGAGCGCCGCCATCACGCTCCTGCGTGGCGACCTGGATGGTATTGTTCGGGCCCGTCGGCTCTCGCGCGCCACGATGCGGAATATCCGGCAGAACCTGTTCTTTGCGTTCGTGTTCAACTCGCTCGCAGTGCCGATTGCTGCCGGTGCGCTCTACCCGGCGTTCGGACTTCTGCTCAATCCGATCATCGCCAGCGCGGCAATGAGTCTCAGTTCGATCCTGGTGGTCGGCAATGCGCTCCGACTGCGTTCGGCCAAGTTCTAAATGACGCAAGCCGGATTTTGCCAGCAACGCGAATGGCTCGCCAAACCTTCATTTAATGAGGCGGTAAATGGCCCCCTTGACCTTCCAATCATTGGAAGGACCATATTGTTACGTTGAAGGAGTTGAAACGATGGAACCGAACAAAAATCTGACGTCCGCATCCTCTGGCTCTTCAGCGGCAAGCAGGAGGCGGAACTGGCTCGGCGGATGGAGCGGGCTTGCGGTCTGCACACTCGCCATTGTCGGAGCAATTCTTGTTTTCGGTGGTGCGCTCGGCGGTACACAGGACGCCGGAAAGTGGCTGCCTCTGTTGTTCGTGCTGCCGTGCGCGATCATGATGTTCATGTGCATGAAAAACATGGGCGGCAATCAGGACCAGGCGGGCGGCTCAAATCCCAAAACCGGTGTAAAGCCGGCCCCGATGATGGACGATGACCATTCTTGAGGCCAAGGCTTGAGGCCAAGGAAAGACCTTTCCCCGGTGAAGGTTTCGGCTATCGGTCCGGATATAAGGTTCGAATCGCGTGAACGCGCTCCCAGTTTCGTTTGTGAGGATAGCATGAACCAACTTCCCGAAAGCCGCCTAATCCTAGCCCCTAAAGTTCGTATCCGAAGCCTCGACAGGCAAGGATGAATGAGGCATGCCCGTTGCACTGGCACTATTTTTGGTTGCGGTCGCCTCGGTGGTGTTCCACCTCTTCAGCCCGTGGTGGTGGACGCCGATCGCCTCGAATTGGCATTATATCGACGACACGATCACCATGACGTTCTGGATCACCGGGGCGGTTTTCTTCGCCATCGTCGCGTTCATGGCCTATTGCGTCTTTCGCTTTCATCACAAGGAGGGAAGGCAGGCAGCCTACGAGCCTGAAAACAAAAAGCTCGAATGGTGGCTCAGCATAGGGACTGCAATCGGCGTTGGTGCCATGTTGGCGCCGGGTTTGGTTGTCTGGCATCAGTTCGTCACAGTTCCGGCGGACGCGACCGAGGTCGAGGTCATGGGACAGCAATGGCGCTGGAGCTATCGGCTTCCCGGAAAGGACGGCCGGCTTGGAACCTCCGATGCCCGCAATGTCAGTTCCGACAATCCTCTGGGGTTGAATCCCAACGATCCAGACGTACAAGACGACATCGTAATTGAAAACGACGACTTGCACCTGTTGGTTGGGAAACCGGTGAAGGTCCTGCTCCGCTCAATTGATGTCGTGCATGATTTCTATGTGCCCCAGTTCCGGGCGAAGATGGATATGATACCGGGCTCGGTTACATATTTCTGGCTCACGCCCACCCGCACCGGAACATTCGAGGTTCTCTGTGCGGAACTGTGCGGCATCGGGCATGCGCAGATGCGGAGCAAGGTCATCGTTCAGGAAGAGAAAGATTATCGCGCGTGGCTGGAGAAGCAGCAGACGTTCGCCGAGTTATCGGGGCAGCGCAACGTCACGAAGGCGGCCTATAAGATAGGCAGCGAATGAAAATACCGACCAGGAGACGCCGCATATCGCGAGGCAAACTCTTCGCTGAATAGAGCAAGACCAAGGAGGGTATTTCTATGGTCGATATCCCGTTCGACGCAATCGCAGGCATCTCGCCGGCCGAGGTGGGTGAGGTCGAGTTCTATCATCCGAAAAGCTGGCGGACGAGGTACGTCTTTTCGCAGGACGCCAAAGTCATCGCCGTGCAATATTCGATCACCGCGATGTCCATGGGCGATTATGATATCGTCGCGGTTTACGAGGCCCCGGACGATGCGGTGGCCGCACGCTTTAACTTGCAGCTCGGTATGCTCGGAAACGTTCGAACGCGCACTCTGAAAGCGTTCCCTGAGGCAGCTTACCGGGAGATCATCACCTCGCTGGGCTAATTGTTGTCAAGTGTGGAGACGTTCGGATGCGAATTTTCGTTGTTGTGCTTGGAGCCGGACTGCTCGCGGCTTCCCCGGGGTATGCTCAGGATGCCGCCGCGGGAGAGAAGATTTTCGTGCAGTGCAAGGCGTGCCATCAGATCGGGGAGACTGCGAACAACGCAGTGGGTCCGATTCTCAACGGGGTCATTGGACGCAAGGCCGGAACGATTGCGGGGTACAGCTATTCGTCCGCGAACAAGAATTCCGGCATCACCTGGGACGAAGCCACCTTCCGAGGACCCGCGGGCCAAGATCCCCGGCACCAAGATGACCTTTCCCGGTGTGAAAGATCCGAAGCAGATCGAAGATCTTCTTGCCTATCTCAAACAATTCGACGCCACGGGAAAGAAGAAGGCGGCGATGGCCCCTGTCGGAGACAGGTTCGCGGCGGCGAGGTAACGATCCGGTCTGCGTTCCTGAGGATCAGGTAACGGGCATTCGGCACTGCCAGAATACATTCTTCTTGGTCACTGCGGATGGAAAACAGCACCTGTTCTGGGAGATGAACCTGCGTTTGAAGATCGATTCCAGCGCAACTGGCCCAAAGCCCGGCGAACCTGTGCTCGTACCTGGTGGCATGCAGGGCGATCGTGCCTCAGTCGTATTTTCGGATTCCGCGGAAATCGGGCGTGTGGTCGAGAAGACATGCTGAGGTGGATCGACGACGCCGAAAGGAAGGCAACATGCTGAGGAAATTCGATCCGATCAAATCGAGAAGCGAAATGCACATGCGCGACAGCCGCTTCACGGACCCGGGCCCAGGCGCTCCGCATCAACGGCACGCCAGGTTTCGTCATGGGCGATCAGATCCTGCGCGGCGCCACAGACTTCGAAACGTTACAGGCCATGATCCGCGCCGCGAGAGAACATCGGCAATAAATCGGGATGAAACGTCAACGTGTTGGTGCATATGGAAACTTCGACCGCCTCGATGACCGCTGTATTTGCCGCAGGGACGATTTCATTTCTGTCGCCTTGCGTCCTGCCACTCGTGCCGGCGTACGTGTCGTATATTGCGGGCCAGTCGATGGCGGATTCGACCACATCGAGGGCGCTGATTGTTCGCGCGCAAGCGGTCGGCCTCAGTGCGTGTTTCGTCCTGGGATTTGCGACAGTCTTCGTGATCCTGGGGGCAAGTGCGACGACACTCGGCCAGGCCCTCATTTCCTATCGATATGAACTGAATCTGATCGGCGGAGTGATCGTCATTGGCTTTGGTCTTTTCGCGACCGGGCTGTTGCGTCCGTCATGGCTTCAGCGCGATTTCAGGTTTGACATCGCACTTCCGGGCGGGCGTCCGGTAGCCGCCTATCTCCTGGGCATGGCGTTTGCCTTCGGGTGGACTCCGTGCATCGGCCCGATCTTGGGCGCTATCCTCACCGTGAGCGCAGCCTCGGCTAGGGTGGCGAAAGGGGTGACGCTTCTGGCTGTCTATTCGCTCGGACTTGGCATACCGTTCTTGTTAGTGGCCGTGTTTACGGGCGGCCTTCTCGCGCGACTCAAGTCGATTGGCCGCGTCGGTCGAGTTCTTCAGATCCTCGCCGGCGGAATCATGATTGTCATGGGACTGGCCATGATAACCGGCCAACTCTCGGCGTTTTCGTTCTGGTTGCTGGAGACCTTTCCGCGACTATCTAGCATCGGATAAACGGCGACAAGAGAAATTCTCGACCCCAATTTAGGCCGAGCTTGAAGAACCGCTGCGGCCGACCGGATTGCCTCGATCCTTCGTTCAACGACAGCAGGGAAATCCCATGTCTAAATATCTTTTGCGCGCGGGCTTGCCAGGGCTCGCCATAGCGCTCGTTCCCTTAAGTGAAAGCGCCGCCCATGAAATAGTCGGCAACCGCTTCTTTCCGGCAACGCTCGGCATCGACGATCCCGGCGTCAACGACGAGCTGTCGCTTCCGACTGTCGCCAACCGACGATCCATCGGTCAGGCAGCGCGATATATCGGGGGAGTTTTCCCAACGGATCACCGAGGCTTTCGCGGTGTCGTTTGGATCGACCTTCAGCAGCCTGAAGCCACCAGGAGGATCGGACGGGATGGGCCCAAGCGGATTCCAGAATCTCGATACCACCTTCAAGTACCGCGTCTTCAGGGACCCCGAGCATGAGTTCGTGATCTCGGTCGGGCTCGGCATCGAATGCGGCGGCACGGGCGCGGCGAGCGTCGGAGCGGAGCCGTTCAACACCTACACGCCGAATATCTACTTCGCCAAAGGCCTTGGGGACCTTCCCGACACGCTGTCCTGGCTTCGGCCGGTCGCCATCACCGGGCAGGTCGGCTACGCGCAAAGCGGGACCAATGTCGGCGTGATCGCGCAATTGCACTTCTACCTTGACGACATCGATCCGCGCGGCATCGGCAAGCCGATCTTCGGCAACGCCGTCCAGCCTGCAAATCCCTTTGGAAGGAATTGATGATGCGCCGCTCGAGTCTTATCGCCATAATCCCGCTGCTGCTTTTGCTCGCGAAGGGCGAAGCTTCCGCGCACGCTCTTCTCGATCACGCCGAACCGCGCGTCGGCAATAAGGTCGCGAAAGCTCCCCACGAGGTGACGCTGTGGTTTACACAGAAGCTGGAGGCTGCGTTCAGTACCATCACCGTAACCAATTCGGCCGGTCAACGCGTTGATACCGGCAAAACCCGTGTCAGCGGCAGCCGGATGTCCGTCTCGCTGCGTCCTGGAGGTACTGGGACATACCACGTGACGTGGCGTGTCCTTTCGGTGGACGCGCATACGGCTGACGGCAGTTTCACATTTCAAGTCGGTCAGTGAAAGCACCCAATGGAGTAGTTTGGGTCCGCCGCGCAATTTCCCTTGGTCGTCATTCGCGCAATACATTTCGCCGCCACTGCGACGACAGTCGGAACCTTGATTTTTCAAACCGTGGTGGCGGAGCCCGCTTTGCGTTCGACGAAGCCGGCAACACCGGTTGTCCAGCATGGGTCGGTCTCGCGATCGCGGTAGCATCCGCGGCGTTTTGGTTTCAATTGCAAGCCGTGTCGATGAGTGGACTCTCGTTCGGCGAGGCTATGACACCAGCCGTGCCGTCGACGGTATTGAACGAGACGCAGTCGGGCTGGTCTCGAAAATTCGCTTCGTGTTGGGAATTATTCTGGCCGGTTTGCTTTGCGTACTGCCCGGCAACCCCTACGACGGTCACACCCTGCGTGACGTCATCGAGGATACCCAGAAGCTTACCGGCTGCGAGATCGAGCGCGGCTATGTTGACCAGGGTTACCGCGGGCATGACACGCAGAACCCGCGCCGCGTCTTCATCTCGGGACAAAAGCGCGGCGCCTTCGGCATCATCAAACGCGAGTTGCGACGACGCTCCGCCATCGAGCCTGTGATCGGCCACCTCAAGGCCGAAGATCACCTCGGCCGCTGCTATCTCAAAGGTCGCGCAGGCGACGCCGCCAATGCCGTCCTCTCCGCCGTCGGATACAACTTCCGGCGTATCCTCGCATGGCTGAGGGCCCTTTTGCGCCTATTCCTGATCGCGATCCTGCGCCTCTTGATCAGTCGATCAACGCTCATTCCGGCTTCTTAACGGACGACGAATTAAACCCGAGTCGGTCGTGCCCTTAGCCATCGGATTCCCCGGCATCGCCGAGGCCGTAATGATCGACGCAAAGAATGCGGTAGCCGTCGCAAGTGCGATCTTCTTCATGACAACGATCTCCTGGTTTGTTGTCTGGATTATTCGGGAACGTTTGCGATCTTGTTTAGATCGTCAACGTTCTGGGTATCCTTTAACAGCTTGCTCGCCATTTCGTAGGATTTGTTGATTTCAACGAGCCGGCTCATCTCGAAAGTTGCCTGCAAGTTAGAGTGCTCGATAGCGCCTTGCAAGATGCCCGCATGCGCGAGGCCCTTGCAGGCGGTATGTGCCGAACTTTTCCCGGTCGGGTCGCAGGAGACGGAAACCGGGAAGGCCGTTTCGATCGGTCCAATAATTGACCTCTAATAAACAGTTCTAATAAACAGTTCGGCACCCACGGGAATCGAGTTACAAAATCACGGCACCGTGAAGCAATCGGTAGTTAAATTATTTTTCGACGGTTGTAACCGCGGTGCGATCGGATCCGAATACAGGTATATCTAGTGCATGACGAGCAATGAATCCGAGCTTAAGAGGCTGATGATTGCCGGGCTCGCTGGCGACTCTGCGGCGCACCGCGCGCTGCTAGGGCGCTTAAGCAAGCATTTGCGTGCGTTTTACAAGAACATGATGCCGAGCTATGGGCGCGGCGATTCCGACGCGGAGGATCTTGTGCAAGAGGTGCTAATAGCCATCCATACCCGGCGCCATACCTATGACCCCAACGAGCTTCTGACCCCATGGGTGTACGCGATCGCGCGTTACAAGCTGATTGACTATTTGAGAAGAAATCGAGCATCGCTCGCAAATGTGCCGATCGAGGATGCGGGGGAATTGATAGCCCAGGACGAGAGCGTGGCGTCCGAAAGCATGGCTGATCTCGGGCGCCTGCTGGCCCAGCTACCGCTGAAGATGCGCCGCGCGATACCGTACGTCAAACTTGACGGATTGAGCGTTTCAGAGGCCGCAGTGCGGAGCGGCATGTCGGAGTCCGCAATCAAAGTTAATATACATCGGGGACTGAAAGCTTTGTCGGCATCAATCTCGCGGGAGCCGCAATTATGAGAACAGACGATCTGGTCGAAACCCTCAGCACCAATGTCGAAGCCGTCGACCGCCGGCAGGTTTCGCGTACCATTGCGGGCGCAATTGCCGTCAGCGGCATCGCGTCGCTCGCGGTAATCCTTCTGGTATTCGGGCTGCGGCCCCATTTGGAGCACGGGGCCGCCTGGACTTTCCTTCTTGTGAAGCTCGCGTTCGCGTTCGGCATCGTCGCGCTGGCACTTTTCGCCCTGAACAGGGCCTCCCGGCCGGGTGGCGAGCGCCGAACATCGATAGCCCTCATCGCTTCGCCCTTCGTCGGCATCATGATTCTCGCTGCGATCAGTCTTTTTTCGGCACCGAGTTCGCACTGGGAGGCAATGATTGTCGGCGACGAATGGCTCGAATGTCTTATTTCCATTCCCGTCATCGCCATAGTTCCGTTCGCTGCCGTCATCTGGGCGGTCCGCCAAGCGGCCCCAACCAATCTCACCCGTGCCGGCGCTCTTGCTGGCCTAACCGCCGGCGGCATCAGCACGATGGCCTACGCGTTTCATTGCACCGACGACTCGATGCCGTTCATTGCGCTCTGGCACGGAGGAACCGTCGCTTTATGTACTTCCGTCGGCGCATATCTCGGACCCCGCTTGCTTCGGTGGTGACCCCTCTTTTCCAAGCGTTTGCGGGTTAGATTTCCGGTTAATAATCACGTGCAAAAGGGTTGGGCGTCCCATGGGTATCTTCATGTTCGGTTTAAGTTAATCATTCTCGACGCGAGTGAAACCCGTATAGGCCTCCTGCTAACTAAAGGAAGAGGTTGCCCCTTGAAGAGATGGCCCCTGAATCTGCTTCGCGACCGGAAACCTTGGCTGTCTCGATCTCGCGGAAAAAGAAAAGCATAGGATGGGACGATTTGATTGGAATCCGAAGCGCTAACGTGGGACCGAAAAACACCGGCAAGGTCGCCGCTGCAATCGCGGGCGGCGCTGCTACTTCGCTTGGCTTGATCATTTTTGCATTCTGCGTCCGCGGAGACCTACTGGACGTCGATGTGATGGCATTTGTTGCAGCGAAGCTTGCATTCAGCCTGGTGGTGGTTGGGCTGTCATCTGTTTTTCTGACGAAGCTTGCACGTCCTGGCGGAGAGCTTCGGTCAACACTTGCGCTGACGGCCGTTCCTTTTATAGGCGTGATGATCCTTGCAACGCTAAGCATGGCTGCAGATCCGAATTGGGACGAAATGATCCGTGGAGACCAATGGCTCGATTGCGTTGTTTCAGTTCCAATCATCACGATCGTCCCCTTCGCTACGATCATGTTGGAGGTGCGCCTAGCGTCGCCTGTGGATCTGGTGCGCACAGGCGCGCTTGCCGGACTTGTTGCCGGTGGCATCAGCGTGACCGCCTACGCGCTCCACTGCACCGTCGATCCAGCCCCGTTTGTTGCCCTATGGTTCGGTGGGACAAGCATTCTGTGCATGTTAAGTGGAGCAAAGCTCGGGCCCCGACTTTTGCGCCGGTGAGACCCATGACCTTGGTCTCGATTGAAACGGCACCAGCTCAGCCATTTCCCCGAACACGTCGAAATAACGGCGTGCCTCATGCGCTTTAACGGGACATTTTTGGCCCCGCTTTCGGGTATCCGGGATCGACGGTCAGGCTGGAAGCGCTAGTCGCGGGCGCCTCCACGGCGACTTGGCCGCTCCTGAACCAACTGACCCCCGGCGCATCGGCCATGGCCGCCGCACCGCCGATCGAGGTAGATCTTGTCCCCCGTCGCTCGGGGGACGGTCCTTACGATCTTTTGGCGCCGCGAGCCGATTTTTGTCACTTGTGAGCCACCGAACGCCCAAGGTAATGAGCGGGCGCGGGCCGTCGATCGGGAAGTTTCCCGGATCCGGCTCCCGATCTAGACAGTGTCAAGCGGGTTCACGACGGCGCTGCAAAGGCCAGGAAAGCGCTGGAACATTGCAACAACCGAGGAGTTATGATATCGTAAACAATCTCGTCGCGTGCCTTCAAGAAAGGGGGGCGCCGTGTTCAAGCAAACGTGGAAAGTCGAAGCTTTCGTCGATACAATCAACCTCGCTCTTGGCGTATTTTTGTTTTTGTCGCCATGGATATTCGGGTTCACGTCCGAACTCGCAAGGCACACATCATGGATGGCAGGCGCCACACTCGCTATTGTGGCAGCTCTTGCAATTGGCGACCTTTTGGAATCCATTTCAATTCCTGATTTTTTCGAAAACGAAGAATGGATCAATCTCGCTGTCGGCCTATGGTTGGCGGTCTGTCCCTGGATTATCGGGATGCAGGACGACACGGCCGCAACGCAAGTCCACCTTGGCGTGGGGCTTGTCGTCGCAACAATTGCGGCTGTTGAGCTATGGCTGGTGCACCATACCCCGCCGCACGAAACGGCGTGATGCAACTTGATGTTAGATGCAATTTGCCGATCGTATCGCCTTAAACGATGATGGCACGAAGACGGTGGTTAGATAGACCTTGCGCACGCGGAAAATTTCCATGTGTGTGCAGCTCATTCGTTGACTCGCAAAACTATGGACGGGCTTTTCAGGTATCGTGCGGTACGTACTCGTTCGAACGCGGGCCAGGCAATGAGCGCGTTTTTAAACGCAAAAGCAACCGCTGCGATCGAAGCCGTACCGCTCTCGAAGCTCATTGACCCATCTATCGTTCGGATCGTTCTTGTTGCCGCACGACAGCTCTCTCGTCGTGTACCAGCGAGCTCTCAGGTCACCAGCGTTTTGATATTCCCCATCAAAACTGAACCACCGACGCTGGAATGCTGCTGCGGATCGCGGTTACGACCACGCAAATCGGTCGCGCGGACGACTTGACCGCATGAAAGGTTCGACCAACATGCGCTTCGCAATCCGTCAGATCGCTTGCATTCAGATCGCTTGTATAACACAGGCCTACTCGTCGATACTGCTGCGGAATGATTTAGTCTCGGCTCGCGGCCTCGATGGCATCTCGCAAAATTATAGATAGATTGCGCATCGCGTGGCGCAATGGTCTGAGACCGGCGTCGCCAGCGGCGTTTGGTTTTGCTCTTCTATGCATCACAGCCGCAACAATCGTGTGTCTCGCCGTCGATCTCCTCTTACCCGGGTTCATGACCCACGCAACCTTCTATCCGGCAATCCTCCTTGCCACGCTCGTTGGCGGTGCGTGGGCGGGCGGCTTCGCCCTTCTGCTCGGCGGGATCGTGGGCTGGTGGGTCTTCGGTCCGCTTTATCTTGGGGGGCGGCCGCTTCAGCGCCGACCACACTATCAATTTGTTTCTCTACATCGCCTCGTCGATTGTCATTATTTGGGCCGCTGAGAATTACCGGCGGATTATGCGACGTCTGGACGAAGAGGAGCATTATCGTGGACTCATCGTCGATGAGCTGGGTCATCGGCTCAAAAACAAGCTGGCGAATGTCTATGCGATCCTCGCTTACGAGTTGCGTGGCAACAAGGATATCTGGAACAGCATCGAGGGCCGCCTCCGGGCGTTGGCGACAACCGATGACCTCATCATCAAATCGGACGGGAAAAGCGCGGGTATCACCGAGATCCTGAAAGCCGAGCTCATGCCCTATGATGTCTCTCGAGTTTCTTTGCAGGGCGAACCGGTTCAATTGCCTTCAAGGCTCGCACTGATTTTCCACGAACTTGCTACGAACGCCGCGAAGTATGGTGCGTTCGCCGCACCAGAAGGCCGGCTCACCGTCTCATGGGTAACCGCCGGAGCCGAGCTGCGAATCGGTTGGCTGGAAGCCGGCGGACCGCCGACCATCGCACCATCGCGCCGCGGTTTTGGGAAGCGGCTTCTTGAGCGCGGTCTCGACCCATTTCACGGCCGGGTAGAGATGAAGTTCGAGCAACCAGGGTTCACCTGCCAGATCACGCTATCTTTGCCGAATCAACCTTGAGCAATATGGCGCAGCAACCTCTCAATCGCCGGATCCGACTCGCCGACCCAAAGCGATTTGGTCAACGCTGAGCAACGCTATCAGCGTGGAAGCTATCCGACGCTTGACCCTCCCTCGCGCTGTCCACGCGCAGCTATGCGGTATCGATCGCGAGCGCCGCAATCGCGTCCTCCGAGGCCGCGATTTTGACTAGATGAGCATGAAAGGCCGCATCACCGGAAGATATATTCCAGGCACATTGCTCGATTGGTGGCGGTTGCTAATACCCTTGTTCCCCTGCGGATCGATATTCACGCCGAGCCTAGCAGCCAGATCCGAGTGCTGGCGATGGGCGATGCTTTCACCTTGTCCTTTGGTCGCATTCTCGTTCGCGAGAAGCGCCGTATCCGGCCGCTTCGATCGCCGCGATCAGGCTCGATGGTGCCGCGGTGCCGCTCACGATTGCGACTCCGAGTTCGAGATCGACGGCAGCGGTCTTCACTCCCGGCACGCGACGAAGCCTACGCTCGACCGTCCGTGCGCAGCTTCCGCACGTCATTCCCGTAACAGCGATCGTCGTAGGATTTGTGTTTTCGGCATCGACGTCCATAGCAGACTCACATACACCCCGGTGAACCCTGATGATTGTGGAGCTTCCAACAGATGGCAGGTCAAGCACTCAATAGAGAGGGATTCAGTCTGCGCTCCGCTTCACCATCGATATTGCGTCCTGCATTAAGGGGTTCGGTTGCGAGGACTAGACGAGGATGCCCATTGAAATCATTGATTAGAGCAGGGCATATCAGAAGCCGAATGCTGCCCGTCCCGCAGCCGTGTTCTTATTGATTGCAATTACCAAGCAGAGACAGCTCTAG
>Ga0209701_10001040_pt1 | contig 17319 bp, 16 predicted proteins | sample CZO8metaG_4_FD_188356 | JGI IMG/M metagenome (GOLD analysis project Ga0209701, IMG submission 188356) | Vadose zone soil microbial communities from the Eel River Critical Zone Observatory, Northern California, USA - CZOApr15con2H3.8 metaG... | ecosystem: Environmental > Terrestrial > Soil >... | reverse complement strand
CCCGGCTGGCGGCGCGTCGAGCCGTTCATGACCGACAACTGCTTCTATTTCTGGATCGGCCAGCACGAGAACGGCCGCTACTCGAAGGGACACGCGCACACCTCCGCCGCCGTGCTCATCTGCGTCAAGGGCAAGGGCTACACCTACACCTGGCCCGAGCGGATCGGCGTCACGCCGTGGAAGGACGGCCGCATGGACGAGGTGAAGCGCGTCGACTACGAGCCGGTCGGCATGGTGAGCGCGGCGCCCGGCGGCGCGCGCTGGTACCACCAGCACTTCAGCGTCTCGAAGGATCCGTTCCGCCTGACCGCGTGGTTCGGCCCGCACAACCCCGGGCGCGATCCCGGCCCGCCGGGGGAGAAGCACACCGACTACACCGCGATCGATATCCCTGACGGCGGAACCTCCATCCCGTACTGGATGGAAGATCCGTACATCCGCAAGGAATACGAGGAGACGCTGAAGAAGAACGGCGTGCCCAACCGCATGGACTCCGGCTGGTACGTCGCGCCGGCGGCGAAGTAACCCGGCTTCGAATGAGCGAGGAAGCGGGCGGCAGGATCTTCTTCAGCAACGTCAGGCGCAGCCTCGAGATCGAGGACGAAATCCGCCTCACGAGCGTCGGCGTCGACATCGGCTCCTCGACCTCGCACCTCGTTTTCTCGCGCCTCGTGCTCGAGCGGCTCGACAACCGCTACGTCGTCTCCGAGCGCAAGATCATCCACGAATCCGAGGTGCTTCTCACCCCTTTTATCGAAAATGCGGCCGACGACACGACCATCGACGCAGCAGCGCTCGGCGTGTTCATCGACAGACAATACGGGCTCGCCGGAGTCGATCCCGAGGCGATCGACACGGGCGCCCTGATCCTCACGGGGGTCGCCGTCCGGCGCAGCAACGCGCGCGCGATCGGCGAGCTGTTCGCATCTCAGGCCGGCAAGTTCGTTTCAGTGAGTGCGGGCGACGCACTCGAGGCTACGCTCGCCGCTTTCGGCTCGGGCGCCGCGGCCCGCTCGATCCGGGAATCCGCTCGGGTGATGCACGTCGACATTGGCGGCGGAACCACGAAAATCGCCGTGTGCGAATCCGGCGAAATCGCCGACCTGACTGCGCTCGACGTCGGAGCCCGCATCGTATCTTTCGACGCCGAGGGACGCGTGACGCGCATCGAAGAAGCCGGCAGGCGATTCGCCGGTGAAGCGGGACTCACGCTCGAGATCGGCAAGAAGCCGGACATGAACGCGCTGAACGAAATGACCGAGCGCATGGCCGACCGCCTGTTCGAGGTCATCAGCGACCCGAAGCCCGGCGTCGCAGCCGCCGCCCTGCTGCGGCTCGATCCCTTGCGCAACGAGCGCAAGCCCGACGTCGTCACGTTCTCCGGCGGCGTCGCCGAATATATCTATGGTCGCGAGGATCGGGCTTTCGACGATCTGGGTCCCCGGCTGGCCAAGGCCGTTCTTGCACGGGTGAAAGCCTGGGGACCCCGCATCGAGACATCCGACCAAGGAATCCGCGCCACCGTGGTGGGCGCCTCCCAGTACACGATCCAGGTGAGCGGCAGCACCATCTTCGTTGCGCCGCAAGGCGTCCTGCCGCTTCGAAACCTGCCGGTAGTCACGCCAGAGCTGCCGCTCGATGACGAGACGCTCGACGTGCGCAAGATCGCGGCGGCAGTGCAAACCGCCCTGCGGCGCCTCGATCTGCACGAGGGCGAGCAGGCGGTGGCGCTGTGTTACCGCTGGAGGAAGTCTGCCACCTTCGCGCGGCTCGACGGCTTCTGCCGGGGCGTTGCCGCCGGTCTCGCTAAAGTGCTCGAGCGCGGCCTGCCGCTCGTCCTCGTCGGCGACGGCGACGTGGGCGGCCTGATCGGTATCCACTGCCTGGAAGAGATGCGGCTGCGCAATCCGATCGTGTCGATCGACGGGATCGTCCTGAAGGAATTCGACTTCATCGACATCGGCGCGCTGCTCGAGACCTCGGGCGCCGTGCCGGTCGTGATCAAGTCGCTGGTGTTTCCGAAGCCTCTCGGACAACGAGAACGAGGCTCACTACCAAAATGACGAGTGCAAGGATCGGAGCCCAAGCCATTAGAGGTTCTCCAACTCTCGGATCTTACGGTAAGCGAGACGATTGATGTAACGCTTGTTTCTGTAGCCAGAAAAACAGTGCGTACAGTGGAAGAATAATACTGGTGCACCAAACAAAGACCCCTGTTCCCAAGATCATCGCAACAGACCAGCCAGTCACAGGCTGCGAAACCAGCTCACTCAGAAAGATCATTACGCCGACGGCACAAATGGAGCCGATCAGGACAAATACCAGCGAGAGGGGGAGCACAAACCAGATTCGCTTTAGCACATAAGCGCGAAATATCTCGTCTTTCTGAAATGAAAGGGCTCGTTCCCACATGTGCGGAGTGGGGTTACTCATTCCCTCCAACCTCGTGTCCCGCGTTGCCCGCCCGCGACGAGCGGGCGAAGGCCTGGGTCGCTTTGGCGGAGAGGGTGGGATTCGAACCCACGGTACGATTTTGGCGTACACACGCTTTCCAGGCGTGCACCTTCGACCGCTCGGTCACCTCTCCTTATAGGCAGGATTTTACGCGACTGAGCGGAAGCCGGTGAATGAACGTACCGCGTTCGGGGGCAGTATCACTCGTTCTGTCCGAACTTGGCGATATCTTCAGGCAACGCGTCATGTGACGCGACTTTTTCTTTGCCTTGTACCATCACGCGGATCTGCTCGACCACGTCGGGATTCGCAAGCGTCGTGACGTCACCCACGTCCTTCCGATTCGAAATCGAAGCCAGCACGCGGCGCATGATCTTGCCGGAGCGCGTCTTGGGCATGTCGGGCACGATATACACGTTTTTCGGTCGCGCGATCTTGCCGATCAAATCCTCGTTCGCCTTGATCACGCGATTGACGATCTCCTGGCTGGCCTGATAGCCCGGCTTGAGCGCGATGTAGATCTCGGGCACGCGCCCCTTGAGCTCGTCGGCGACCGGCACCGCCGCGGCCTCAGCGACTTGAGGCACCGTCAAGGACGCGGACTCGATCTCCTTCGTGCCGAGGCGATGGCCGGCAACATTGATGACGTCGTCAATACGACCCAAGATGCGGAAGTAGCCATCCGCCGCCTGCATCGCGCCGTCGCCCGCCAGATAGGGCCAATCGCGCCAGTCCTTGCTCTGGCGATTCTTGCAATAGCGCGCGTAATACTGATCCACGAACCGTTCGGGATCGCCCCAGATCGTCTGCATGATCCCGGGCCACGGATTACGGATGCAGATGTTGCCCGCTCGGCCGGAGCCCGCGGGAACCTCTTTGCTATTTTCGTCGTAGATGATCGGATAGATGCCTGGCACACCGGGTCCTGCGCTGCCGGGTTTCATCGGGTCGATGGCGGGTACCGTGCTGCAGAGGAATCCGCCGTTCTCGGTCTGCCACCAGGTATCCACGATGACGGCTTCGCCTTTGCCGACCTCGTGGTAGTACCAGCGCCACGCTTCCGGCTCGATGGGTTCGCCGACGGTCGTCATGTGCTTAAAGTGGTAGTTGTACTTTCTCGGTTCTTCGGGTCCCTGTTTCCGCAGCATACGGACCGAGGTCGGCGCGGTGTGGAAGATATTGACGCACAGCCGCTCGGCGATCCTCCACGGACGTCCCGCATCGGGATGATTGGGAACACCCTCGTACACGACGCTCGTCGCCGCGATGGCGAGCGGACCGTAGACGATGTATGAATGCCCGGTGATCCAGCCGATGTCCGCCATGCACCAGTAAGTGTCGGTCGGATGAATGTCCTGAATGTACTTGGAGGTGCCGGCGACGTAGGCGAGATAGCCGCCGGTGCGGTGTTGGCACCCCTTCGGCTTGCCGGTGCTGCCGCTGGTGTACATCAGGAACAACGGCGCTTCCGCGTCCATCGGCAAGGGATCAACGCGCTTGCCTTGGTAATTCTTCAGGACTTCGTTGACAAAGAAATCGCGCCCCTTGACCATCGGGGTCGGCGAGCTGTACCTGCCGGGGTAACGCTGCCAGATGAGGACCTTGTCCACATGTTGCCCCATGTCTTTCGCGGTTTGCACCGCGATGTCGGCATTCGCTTTGTGATCGCCAAGTTTTCCCGCGCGCCAGTAGGCGTCCATCGAGATGAGGATATGACTGCCCGAGTCCTGGATACGCGTGCCGCACGCCTGACCGGAGAATCCGCCGAACACCTGCGAGTGAATGATGCCCAGTCGCGCACAGGCAAGCATCGTGATGGGCAGTTCAAGAGTCATCGGCAGATGGAAGGTCACGCGGTCGCCCGCCTTGAGCCCGCAAAAGTCGCCGAGCAGCGCCGCCATTTCATTCACCCGGGTATAGAGCTCCTGATACGTCAGCGCGATCGGTGGCTCATCTTCGGGTTCGGGGACGAAGATAAGCGCCGCTTTGTTGCGATACTGCGCGAGGTGGCGATCCACGCAGTTGTAGCTCGCATTGATTTTGCCGCCCACGAACCATTTCCAGAAGGGCGGGTTGCTCGTGTCGAGGACCGTGCGATACGGCTCGAACCAGGTCAGCATGTCCGCGTATTCCTTAAAGCAATTGGGGAAGCGGTTCAGACCGAACCGCTTGCGAACATCCCGGTCCTTCATGTTCGCCTGCTGGACGAATTTCTTCGGCGGCTTGAAATACCCTTCTTCCTTCCAATGCACCGCGATCTGCGCTTCGCTGAACTCGGTATATTCCTTCGCCTGAGTTTTCTTCGCCATAATCGAACTTGCCTCCGTGCGCGAAAGTGAAAAAGAGCGGACAAAGTCTACCGTCGCGGCCGGTGTGCCGCAACCGAGAAGAGCAAGGGAAGAAGTGCCGCGCAGCCAGTATACTTGCGGTTTTCGTCTCCCCGCGGCACCCGTCCGGGCACCGATATGACCACGATCGGGCAGGAAGACCTCGTTCAAAGCGTCGCCGACGCGCTGCAGTACATCAGTTACTACCATCCGCGCGATTACATCCGGCATCTCGCGCGCGCCTACGAGCGCGAGCAGTCGCCTGCGGCGAAGGACGCGATCGCCCAGATCCTCACCAACTCGCGCATGTGCGCCGAAGGCCACCGCCCGATCTGCCAGGATACGGGCATCGTCAACGTGTTTCTCAAGATCGGGATGGACGTGCGCCTGGAAGGCTTCAAGGGCTCGGTCGCCGACGCGGTGAACGAGGGAGTGCGCCGCGCCTACCTGCACCCGGACAACAAGCTGCGCGCTTCCATCCTCGATGACCCGCAGTTCGCGCGTGTGAACACGAAGGACAACACTCCCGCGGTAGTCAGCATGGAGCTCGTACCGGGGAAGACCATCGAGGTCGACGTCGCGGCCAAGGGCGGCGGATCGGAGGCGAAATCGAAGTTCGCCATGCTCAATCCCTCCGACTCCGTGGTCGAGTGGGTGCTGAAGACCGTGCCCACCATGGGCGCGGGCTGGTGCCCGCCCGGGATGCTCGGCATCGGGATCGGCGGCACCGCCGAAAAAGCCATGGTGCTCGCGAAAGAAGCGCTGATGGAGCCGATCGACATGTCGGATCTGCTTGCGCGCGGTCCGCGCGACAAATACGAGGCGCTGCGAGTTGAACTCTACGAAAAAGTGAACCAGCTCGGCATCGGCGCGCAGGGCCTCGGCGGCCTCTCCACGGTGCTCGACGTGAAGATCCGCGCCTGGCCCACGCACGCGGCGAACAAGCCGATCGCGATGATCCCCAACTGCGCCGCGACGCGCCACGCGCACTTCGCGCTCGACGGCTCGGGCCCGGCCGAGTTCGAACCGCCGAGCCTCGAGGACTGGCCGAAGATCACCTGGACGCCCGCCGCTCAATCGAAGCGCGTCGACCTCGACAAGCTCACGCGCGGGGAAGTGGCGACCTGGAAGCCCGGCGACACGCTGCTTCTCTCCGGGAAGATGCTCACCGGACGCGACGCCGCCCACAAGCGCATCCAGGACATGCTCGCAAGGGGCGAGAAGCTGCCCGTCGATTTCACCAACCGCGTCATCTACTACGTCGGGCCGGTCGACCCGGTGCGCGACGAGGTCGTCGGTCCGGCGGGTCCCACGACGGCGACCCGCATGGACAAATTCACCGAGATGATGCTCGCGAGGACCGGCCTCGTCGCCATGATCGGCAAGGGCGAGCGCGGGCCGGCGGCCATCGAGGCGATCAGGAAGCACAAGGCCGCTTCGCTCATCGCGGTGGGCGGCGCCGCGTACCTCGTCGCCAAGGCGGTCCGCAAATCCAGGGTGCTCGCTTTCGGCGACCTCGGCATGGAGGCGATCTACGAGTTCGAAGTGAAGGACATGCCGGTCACGGTCGCCGTCGACGCGAGCGGCGGCTCGGTGCACCAGGCCGGCCCGCAGGAGTGGGAAAAGCGCATCAAGGACTTCAAGATTCCCGTCGCGATCGCATGATCGACCGCCCGGTCATTTCCATTCGCGGGAAGAACGGCGAATGAGTCCGAGCCACACCGGAGCGGTCCTGCTCAAGTGCCTCGGTCCGCTGCAGGCTCGACGTCGAGCTTTGACCCCCCTTCCCCGCTGGCTGGGCATCGCGATGCTGCTCGTGATCGCGGTCACGTTCAGCCTCAACCACATCGCGGCGCGCGTCGCCTTCGGCTTGGCGAAGCGCTAGAATTTCGGACATCCATGGCGACCATCCTCGGCGGCATCGGCACCTCGCACGTGCCCACGATCGGCGGCGCGTACGACCGCAAGAAGCAGGACGACCCCGACTGGGCGCCGCTCTTCAAGGGCTACGAGCCGGTCAAGGACTGGCTCGCGCGGAAGAAGCCCGACGTGCTCGTGTTCTTCTACAACGACCACGCAACCACGTTCTTCTTCGATCACTACCCGACCTTCGCGCTCGGCGTCTCCGCCGAATACCCGATCGCCGACGAAGGCCTCGGGCCGCGTCCCGTCCCCGCGTTGAAGGGCCACGCCGGCCTCGCGCGCCACATGGCCGACGCCCTGGTGAACGACGAGTTCGACATCTCCACCTTCCAGGACCTGCCGATCGACCACGGCGTGCACTCGCCGCTCACCATGTTCTGGCCTCCGTCGCCCGACTGGCCCGGGAAGATCGTGCCGATCGAGATCAACGTGCTCCAGCACCCGATCCCGACCCCCGCGCGCTGCTGGAAGCTCGGGCAGGCGGTGCGCCGCGCGGTGCTCTCCTATCGCGAAGACATCAAGGTGGTCATGGTCGGCACGGGAGGCCTCTCGCACCAGATGAACGGCGAGCGCGCGGGATTCAACAACGAGAAGTGGGACATGAAGTTCCTCGACCTGATCGCGCGCGCCCCGAAGAAGCTCACCGCGATGCGGCACGCGGATTACATCCGGCTCGGCGGCACCGAAGGCGCGGAGGAGATCATGTGGCTCGCGATGCGCGGCGCGCTCTCGCCGCGCGCGAAGAAGATCCACCAGAACTACTACCTGCCGATGACTACCGCGATGGCGGTGGCGTTGTTCGAGGAGCCCGCGGCGAAGCCGGTCCGACGTCCGCGCCGGCGGAAAACATGACCGCGACCGTCATTCCGGACGCGCGAAGCACGAGCCGGAATCCAGAGGCGTTTCTAACTGTGTCGTTCTGAGCAAAGCGAAGAATCTGCTTCCCCGATGAATCCCCAACTCAAAGGCGTCGAAAAGCTCGAAGGCACCTACCTCTTCGACATCGAAACGAGCGCCAAGGCGCTGCGGCTCAACCGCTTCCTCCACGGGCTGACCGTCGCGGCGAACCGCACGCTTTTCAAGGACAATCCCGATGCGGCCTTCGACCAAGCCGGCTTGAGCGCCGAGGAAAGGAAGATGATCCGCGAGCTCGACTGGGCCGCGCTCATCCGCTACGGCGCGAGCTTCTTCTGCCTCGAAAAGCTCGGGCGCGTGAGGGGCGTCTCCAATCCGGAGATGGTGGCGGGGTTTCGGGGAGAAACGCTCGACGAGTTTCTCAAGACGCGGAGAGTGCCCGGCGCAAGATGACTCTGCACCGGAATTCAGAAATCGCTTGCGATGACAGGCACTTGCTACGAAGCTCAAGTAAGATCGTGCAATCTAACCCGTTCAAACGGAAGAACTGATGTGCGATCCCGCCGAGATCGAGCCAGTCGTCACCGAGCTCGTTCGCCTCGCCCAGATTGCCGCGTCAAGCACGAAGGGGCTTTTCCTTTGGGGTTCCCTCTAGGTACGGTGTCCAACCGCGGCGTAGGCCGCTCTGCATGGCAGCATACGAACAGGAAAATTCACCATGAATATCCTCACGATCAATCTCCTCTTCAGCACGCTAGTGTTCTGGACCGCGGCCAAGATCTATCTGCTTCCAAGACTCCACGAGCTGAGACCGAGGTCCGTCCTGCTCCCGATTCTGCTACTGCACGCTTTCCGCCACCTTGGCCTGATGTTCCTGGCACCCGGGGGCACCTACGCCGGTATAGCTCCACAGTTCGCCTATCCAGCGGCCTTTGGTGACTTGGTTGCTGCTTTGCTGGCCGTCGCTGCGATTCCGGCTGTAGCTCTCAACGCCCGGGGTGCGCGGCTTCTGGTGTGGGTCTTCAACGCCGAGGGCACTGTGGATCTGATCGCCGCCATAACACTCGCCACGGTTTATGGCGCGGCGGCCCATATGGGACCAGCGTACTGGATCCCCGCATTCTGGGTTCCTGCCCTTTTGGTGACGCATTACATCACCTTCATCGTCCTCCTCAGGTACTGGAAGAAGCGGCCTAACCCCGCGTCCGAAAGCGGACGCGGCAAAGAGCGCCGCGTCAAAGAGCGACGCACCAAAGAGCGGCGCGCCGCTCGACGCGAACGCTAGGCCGCTCAGCTTTCGTGCGTTGGGCGTCACCTGCACCCTGACACCAGCCCTTTCATGAACAGGAGAGCACGATGACCGTTCATCTTGATCACCTTATGGTGCCGTCCCGCAGCAAACTGGCTTCGGCGAAGCTATTAGCCGAACTACTTGGGGTTCCGTTGTCGGAAACGAGTGCAGGACCGTTCGCCCCCGTATACGTGAACGATGGATTGACTATCGATTTTGATGAATGGACCGACCCCTTTCCCACGATTCACTACTGTTTTCGAGTGAGCCAGGACAACTTCAACGTCATCCTTGAGCGGATCAAGGCGGCTGGAATACCGTACCGTAGCGGCGTTCACGGGCCGGTCGACTTCCGAATTGACACGCAGCACGGCGGCAACATCGTCTACTGGAACGAACCAGATGGTCATCAATGGGAAATGTTGACGGTCAGCTATGCACGTCAAGCGTAGTGAATTCGAGCTTGAGGTTGCTTGGTCCGGACGGCAGGCTCACGCAGGCACACTCAGGCTTGGTCCGCCCATGACGCCCAACCGGTCGATGCACCGGACCACGTGATCTCTAGCGTCAGATTTCGCACGTACCGCCGATCAGCCAATGAAAATTATCCGAACGATGAAAAGCACCCACCGCAGATCGGCAATGGCTCTGATCGCGCTCTTGGGCTTGCTCAGCAGCCTGGCGGTACCAGCAGAAGCGCTACGCGGCGTTGCTATCACGCCGCGCAATTTTCCGAACCATACGGCCGCGGATGTTGAGCAAGCGTTCCTCCTCGCGCAGGAGGTCGGGCGACACGCAGTTTTCATTTATCAATGGGGCGAGATCGATTCCGCCGTGGTCAACACCATGGTCACAAAAGCCAAGCAACTGGGTCTGGTACCTCTTCTGGGGTTGAGCCCGACTGCCTTGGATCACGGGCGTAAGGAGCTTGATCTACCCGCGCGAGTACGCCAGAAAGCAGGCGCTAACCTTTCCTTTTCCAGTCCCGTCATCCGCAGGTCCTATATAAAGGCCGCGACTGATCTTGCGCGGCTCAAGCCGCCGTATCTCTGTCTCGCAACAGAAATCAATCTATTGGCAATGCAGCGATTGCCGGAGTATCTGCACTTCGTCACTCTCTATAAGGAAGCGTATCGGGCCGTAAAGCGTGTCTCGCCGGCGACAAAGGTGTTTGTCACCTTCCAATGGGAGTGGGTACGTATCCTCGACGCCAAGGAGCCGGACCGAATCGCCGAGCACTCCAAGGTGATCAATATCTTCCGCCCGGAGTTGGACTTGGTCGGTTTTACGAGCTATCCATCGCCATTTCACAACACACCGGATGAACTCCAGCCCGATTACTACACTTGGATGCTCCGCCACATCCCACCGGGTGACCCGGTGATACTCATGGAGGTCGGTTGGCCCACCTCGGGCTCGGGAAATGAAGCCGAGCAGGTCAGCTTCATCGAGCGCCTACCCGACTTACTGAAAGGAATCAATTTAGCCGGCCTCGAATGGGCCTTGTTGCACGACGTGCAGATCGGCGCCTTCAATGCAGACCTTAATACCGTAGGGCTCCGACGCCGCGACGGCCGGCCAAAACCGGGCTACGGCGTGTTCCGCGCGCTGACCCTGCCGTGACTCGTACAGATGCGTCTGCCATGACCCAACAGATGACAACGGCGTCATGATCGAATGAAGCGGCGCCTTTTCACCGTTGTGGCGGCACTGTCGTGCCTTCTGGCGGCTGGGGTGGCGGCATCCTGGGCGCGAAGTTATTGGGTTTACGATCAGGTGTCGTGTAGTCCGGTACCCGATCGTTATCAATGCGCCTGGAGGTCTTACGGCGCCTCCTTCCAGTTTTCGAGCTGGCCGCCCGGCATCCCGAAGGGAGCTTCGGGTGCTGTGTTGACGTGCTTCGGCAAGATCCTGCTCGAGCAGGCTGTCTACAGCGAGGAACCTGTGCGCGGGACGGCGTCGCATGGCTACGGCTGGTCTTCGGATGATAACGTCATTCCGAGCTTCAGTTACTTCTATGCCGTAACCGGTGATATGAACCGCAGCGGTCACTGGACAGTTCGCCAAGTTACCGCTCGACACTGGGCTCTGGTGTTGCTTTTCGCCGTACTTCCATCAGCGTGGCTGTTTGCGTCGCGTCGGCGAGCCGTTCGGCATGCGCTGGATCCGACACAAGGCGCGCGGTGAAGAACAGCCGCCTAACAAGGGCATGCGGGCGACCGCTTACGGCGGCTGATGACCTCGTTTGACTCCTTGACAAGGTTTCTTTTGTGGTGTATTTAACTAACTCGTTAAATACAGATACGGGCACCCGAGTGTCACCCGATCGCCTGAGCACCATCTTCGCAGCCCTGGCCGACCCCACCCGGCGCGCGATTCTTGCCCGACTCGCGTCTGGAGAGACTTCAGTCCAGGAGCTTGCGGAACCCTTCGACATCAGCCTGCCCGCTGTTTCCAGGCACCTGAAGGTTCTGGCCCGCGCGGGCTTGATCGCGCGCGGCCGCGAGGCGCAGTGGCGGCCCTGCCGGCTCCAGGCGACTCCGCTCAAGGACATCGCCCAATGGGTCGAGTACTACCGGCGCCACTGGGAGGAGAGCTTCGACAAGCTGGACCGCTACCTCAAGGAACTGCAACGCAAGGGCAAGGCGCAGGAAATTCAACGCAAGGAGAAGAGAGATGGCCGCAAAAAGTAACGTAGCGACAAGTAACGCGGCGATGAAGGATGAGCCGCTCGTCGTGGAGCGCACTTTCGATGCCCCGGTCGCCCTGGTCTGGAAAGCCCTGACCGACAAGGACGACATCAAGCAATGGTCCTTCGACATCTCCGAATTCGCCCCGGAAGTCGGCTTCGAATTCAAGTTCTACGGCGGAGACGAAAGCGTCAAGTATCTGCACCGCTGCAAGATCACCGAGGCGATCCCCAACAGGAGACTCGCCTACACGTGGCGGTACGAAGGGTACGCGGGCGACTCCCTGGTGACCTTCGACCTGTTCGCCGAAGGAGACAAGACGAGGGTCAGGCTGACGCACGCAGGCCTGGAAACCTTCCCGAAGCTTCCCGCATTCGCAAGAAAGAATTTCATGGAAGGCTGGACGCAGATCGTCGGTACTTCGCTGAAGAATTTCGTCGAAGGAAAGCGCGCAGGGGAGATGATCTTCACGCGCGTCTTCGACGCTCCGCGCGAGCTCATGTGGAAGCTGTGGACGGAGCGGGAGCACATCGGCAAATGGTGGGGCCCGAAAGGCTTCACGCTGCCCGGCTGCGAAATGGATTTCCGCACCGGGGGCGCCTACCGCTTCGTGATGCGCGGGCCCGACGGCCAGGACAATCCGTTCCACGGCGTGTACCGCGAGATCGTCCGGAACGAGCGGATCGTCTTCACAGCGATCCTGGACAACCTCCCCGGCCACGAGCTGCTGACGACTGTGACGTTCGCCGACGAGGGCGGCAAGACGAAGCTCACCGTGCGGCAGACGACGCCGCCGGGCGAGGCTGGCCGCGGCCAGAACCAGGGCTGGAGTGAAACCCTCGAGCGCCTCGCCGATCTGATCACCGAGGAGGCGAAGCGTAAGAACGCCGCGCTCGTCGGCGACCGCGAGATCCGCGGGACGCGCGTCTTCGACGCACCGCGTGAGCTCGTGTGGAAGGTGTGGACCGAGCCGGAGCACATCGGGCAATGGTGGGGCCCGAAGGGCTTCACCACCACGACCCACAAGATGGAAGTGAAACCGGGCGGCGTCTGGCGCTTCGTCATGCACGGTCCCGACGGGCGCGACTACCAGAACAAGATCACCTTCATCGAGGTCGTGAAACCCGAGCGGCTGGTGTACAAGCACGGGGGGACCGGGGACAAGGAAGACCGTGACCTCGAGCCCGTTAATTTCCACGTGACGGTGACTTTCGCGGAGGAGGACGGCAAGACGCGTCTCGACATGCGCTCGGTGTTCCCGTCCGCCAAGGCGCGCGACTACGTGGTCAAGAACTACGGGGCCGTCGAAGGCATGCACCAGACCCTGGCACGCCTCGAAGAGTACCTGGCGAAAGGGGTGTCGTCGTGAGCACAGACCGCCGGATGTTCCTGAAAACCGCGGCGGCATCGGCGGCCTTGGCCTTGCCCGCCGTCGCGGTCGCGCAGTCGCCGCAGGCCACGGCCAGGCCGTCTTCAGGCAAGGGCGGATTGTCCAGGGCGCGCCTCGCGCGCATGCACGAGGCCATGGCCCGCCATGTCGAGAGCGGCCGGATGCCCGGACTCGTCACACTCGTCAGCCGGCGCGGCGAGACGCACGTCGATGCAATCGGCGTAAAGGCCTTCGGCGGCAAGGACCCGATGCGACGCGACACGATTTTCCGCATCGCCTCGATCACCAAGCCGATCACCGCTGCGGCCGCGATGATCCTGGTCGAAGGAGCCAAGCTACGCCTCGACGATCCGGTCGACCCGCTGCTGCCCGAGCTCGCGAACCGCAAGGTCTTGAAGCGCATCGACAGCCCGCTCGACGATACCGTGCCGGCCAAGCGCGCGATCACGCTGCGCGACCTGCTCACTTTTCGCCTCGGCATCGGCGCGGTGATGGTTTATCCCGAGAAGCATCCGATCCAGAAGGCGATGTCCGAGGCGGGCGTCTCGCCCTCGGCCAACCTGCCTGCGCATGCGCCCGACGAGCTGATGAAGCGATGGGGCAGCCTGCCGCTCGCGCACCAGCCGGGCGAGAAGTGGATGTACAACAGCGGCTCCGACATCCTGGGCATCCTGATTTCGCGGGCGACCGGCAAGACGCTGGAGACTTTCTTGCGCGAGCGCATCTTCGCGCCGCTCGGCATGAAAGACACCGCGTTCGGCGTCCCCGCGGCGAAGCTCGATCGCCTCGCGACCGCCTACCAGACCGATTTCGCGACCGGCAAGACCGTGCTCTTCGACGAGGCGCGCGGCGGCCGCTTCGCGCGGCCTCCCGTGTTCGAGTCGGGCGCAGGCGGCCTCGTTTCGACGGTCGATGACTTCCTCGCTTTCGGCAGGATGATGCTGAACAAGGGCCTGCACGGGCGCGAGCGCATCCTCTCGCGGCCCTCGGTCGAGCTGATGACGGCCGACCACATCAGCGCGGAACAAAAAGCGGCGTCCGACTTCTTCCCCGGCTTCTGGGACGACCGCGGCTGGGGCTTCGGCATGGCCATCGTCACCCGGCGCGACGATCTGGCGCGCTCGGTCGGAACCTACGGCTGGGACGGCGGCTACGGCACGTCTTGGTACGCCGACCCCAGGGAGGACTTGACGGGAATCCTCATGACCCAGCGCGTGTGGGATTCGCCGGTCGCTCCCGCGGTCAATCGCGATTTCTGGACCTCCGCCTACCAGGCGATAGACGACTAAAAAAAGTTCGTTCAACCTGTCGATTTCACAAAGCCTCGTTCGTCGCACAGGTAAGAGCGAGGCTTTTCATCCGGCCGAAGCGTCCGGAGGCTCCGCCCCCAACTCAACGGAGAACACGATGCGATTCATGATGATAGTCAAGGCGACGAAAGACACCGAAGCGGGCGTGATGCCCTCCGAGAAGCTCATTTCGGAGATGCAGAAGTACCACGAGGAGCTGCAGAAGGCCGGGGTGCTGCTCGATGCCTCGGGCTTGAAGCCGAGCTCGAAGGGCTGGCGCGTCAAGTACTCGGGAGCGAAGCGCACCGTGATCGACGGGCCCTTCACCGAGGCGAAAGAGCTGATCGCCGGCTACACGATCATCCAGGTGAAGTCGCGGGAAGAGGCGATGGAATGGGCGAGGCGCTTTCCCAATCCCTCCATCGACGGCAAGGAGGCCGAGATCGAGGTCCGGCAGTTCTTCGAGCTGGAGGACTTCGGTCCGAGCGAGGCGGTCGAGCGCTTTCGCGAGATGGAGAAGGACCGCGCGAAGAAGAAGTAGGAGAAACCATGAGCAAAACGTTCCACCGCGGGAACGACGCGGCATCGGCAGCCGTCGTCCCGCGGTCTGCAAAGCAAAGGAGAAATATTTTGACAAGCAGCATCGACCACCGGAAGCGCTGGCTGGCGCTCATCGTTCTCTGCCTCGGGGACCTCATGATCGTCCTCGACACGACGATCGTAAACGTGGCGCTGCCCTCGATCCGCGCGGATCTCGGCTTCTCCCAGACCTCGCTCGTCTGGGTCGTGAACGCCTACATGCTCACCTTCGGCGGCTTCCTGCTCCTCGGCGGGCGGCTCGGCGACCTCTTCGGACACCGGAAGCTCTTCCTCTCCGGGATCGTGCTCTTCACACTGGCATCGCTCGCCTGCGGACTCTCGAACTCGCAAGGATTGCTCGTCGGCGCGCGCGCCGTGCAGGGGCTGGGCGGCGCGGTCGTCTCGGCGGTAGCGATGGCCCTGATCATGAACTTGTTTACCGAGCCCGCAGAACGGGCGAAGGCCATGGGAATTTACGGCTTCGTTATGGCGGGCGGAGGAAGCGTTGGCGTTTTGCTCGGAGGCCTCCTGACGGATGCGCTGAGCTGGCACTGGATCTTCCTCGTCAATCTCCCGATCGGCGTCGCCGTATACGCGCTCTGCCTCGTCTTGATTCCGGCCGGCCGCGGGCAGGCGGGAACGGGACGCCTCGACATCGCCGGCGCCGTGATCGTAACCGCATCCCTGATGCTCGCCGTCTACGCGATCGTGAACGGCAACGAGACCGGCTGGACTTCAGCGCAGACGATCTGGCTGCTCGCCGCCGCGGCAGCGCTCTTCGCGTTGTTCCTCGGCATCGAAGCCCGCGTGCGCGCGCCCCTCATGCCGCTCGGCCTCTTTCGCCTGCGCAACCTCGCGACCGCCAACATCGTCGGCGTTCTCTGGTCCGCCGCCATGTTCGCCTGGTTCTTCATCTCCGCGCTCTACATGCAGCTCGTGCTCGATTACAGCCCGATGCAGATCGGTCTCGCTTTCCTGCCCTCGAACCTCATCATGGCGGCGTTCTCGCTCGGCCTCTCGGCCAAGATGGTCATGCGCTTCGGCATCCGCATGCCGCTCGCAGCCGGCCTTGTGCTCACGGCTGCAGGACTCGCGCTCTTCGCCCTGTCGCCGGTCGACGGCAGCTTCGCCCTCCACGTGCTCCCCGGCATGACGCTGCTCGGTATCGGCTGCGGCATGGCCATGAACCCCGTGCTGCTCGCCGCCATGAGCGACGTCGGCACCAGCGAATCCGGTCTCGCCTCGGGAGTCGTCAACACCTCGTTCATGATGGGCGGGGCGCTCGGCCTCGCGATCCTCGCGAGCCTCGCCGCCGCGCGCACGGACGAGCTGCTCGCGTCCGCAACGGATTCGCTCGCCGCGCTTAACGGCGGCTACCACGTCGCCTTCGCGCTCGGCGCCGTCTTCGCAGCCGCGGCGGCTCTGCTCAGCGCCGTGCTGCTTCGAGCCGGGCGGCAGGCGCCCGCAAACGAAGGCGGACGCGAAGCGGTCGTCACAGCGCCCAGTTCCTGACCCGAAACCAGACGGAGAAATGACGATGCCCCAGCTCGATGCCTACCTGATCTTCGACGGCAACTGCGCCGACGCGATGCGCTTCTACGAACGCACGCTCGGCGGCAAGCTCGAAATAATGATGACGCACGCCGAGTCGCCCATGGCGGCCCAGACGCCGCCCGGCAGCGCCAACCGGATCCTGCACGCGCGCCTCGTCCTCGACGGCCGCATGCTGATGGCGTCCGATTCGATGGTCGGCCAGCCCTACGAGGGCATGAATGGTTTCTCGCTGTCGCTCGTCTACCCGACGGTCGCCGAGGCGCAGCGGGTGTTCGACGCCCTGGCCAAGGGCGGCCAGGTGCGCATGCCTTTGCAGAAGACCTTCTGGGTCGAGGCCTTTGGTATGCTGGTCGACCGCTTCGGCACGCCGTGGATGGTCAGCGGCGGAAAGGCGAGCGTCTGATACAGTCGGCAAGGATTTCGCGGCTGGTCTTGCCAATCTGAAGGCCATTGCCGAGAATCGATCTCGTTAGTCAACTCACAGGAGGCACACATGCGATACGTAGATGGAATCGTGATACCCGTCCCGAAGAGGAAACTGGCGGCCTACCGGCGCATGGCGCGGACGGCGGGCAAGGTCTGGCGGGACCACGGCGCGCTGGAATATATCGAGTGCGTGGCCGATGACGTCAAGCCGGGCAAGCGCACGTCGTTCCCGCAGAGCGTCAAGCTGAAATCCGGCGAGACGGTGGTGTTCGCCTACATCGTTTACAAGTCGCGCGCGGATCGCGACCGGGTCACCGCCAAGGTCATGAAGGACAAGCGCCTGGCGAAGATGATGGACCCGAAGACGATGCCGTTCGACGGCAAGCGCATGTTCTGGGGCGGGTTCAAGGTCCTGGTCGATGCCTGACCGTGCGGGCGGCAAAACTCGGCGCGTAAGGTCCGCGCGGCATGCAAGACCAATGAGAGCCTCGATACCGAAAGGAGAATTCCATGAGCGCCAACAGCGGCCCCGGATACAAGC
>Ga0209701_10001038_pt1 | contig 17330 bp, 11 predicted proteins | sample CZO8metaG_4_FD_188356 | JGI IMG/M metagenome (GOLD analysis project Ga0209701, IMG submission 188356) | Vadose zone soil microbial communities from the Eel River Critical Zone Observatory, Northern California, USA - CZOApr15con2H3.8 metaG... | ecosystem: Environmental > Terrestrial > Soil >... | reverse complement strand
CGCCTCCTCGCCGACCGCTGGGAGTCGCTGCGGCTGGAGGACGTCTTCAAGCTGGGCTGGGGCGACCTGGCCGCCATCGCCCGCTGGCTGGTCGGCAAGCCGGCCCCGGACGGCGTCTCCTCGCTGCTCGACGCGGGTCCGCTGGCCACTTTGGTGCGCGAGTTCATCCCCTGGCGGGCGCTGCACCAGAACGTGGCGGAGGGCGGCGTGCACGCCGTCACGCTCTCCGCCACCGACGTCGAGACGGGGCACACCGTCATCTTCGTGGAGAGCGCCGTCGACCACGCGCTCTACTCCACCGACGCCTCGGTCGAGTACGTCCCCGCGCGCCTCAAGCCGCAGCACGCGCTCGCCAGCGCCGCCATCCCCATCATCTTCCCTACCGTGCGCGTCGCCGGGCGCCTCTTCGTCGACGGCAGCGTGAGGCAGAACACGCCCATCTCCCCCGCCATCCGGATGGGCTGCGAGCGGGTGCTGGTGATCGGCCTGCGCGCCGATCCGCGGACCCTTCAAGCGCGCGCCTCGCGGAGGCAGGCGGCTTCCCACCAGGAATCGCTCTCCTCACCCCTGTACCTGTTCGGCAAGCTGCTCGACGCGCTGCTGCTCGACCGCGTCGAGAACGACCTCGCCAACCTGCGCCGGGTGAACGCGGCCCTGCACGCCCTGACGCCCGTCCTCTTGCAGGACCAGGAGGTCGCGCTCGCGCTGGTGGCGGCGGGCGGCGCGCTGCGGCCCGTGCGCGACCTGTTCATCCGGCCCAGCCAGGACCTGGGGAAGCTCGCGGCGGAGGTGCTCTCGCGGCCGGCGGTGCGGGCGCGGCTCTCCGGGCCCGCCGGATACTTCATGCGGCGCATGGGGGAGAACGCGGTGCAGACGCAGGACCCGTCGGACCTGCTCAGCTACCTGCTGTTCGACGGGGAGTATGCGAGCGAGCTGATCGCGCTGGGCGAGAGGGACGCGCACGAGGCGCGGGAGGAGCTGGAAGCGTTCCTGGGCGGGACGTGAGCGCGGGCCCGCCGGGAAGGCTGCCGGGTTGGCGGGCGGGCGGGGGGCAGCCCCTGAGAGAGGAGACAACAGTGTGGCGTCCTGCGGCGTACACGCAGGCGGGTCGCTACCCTATGCTGCCAGCTTCGAGAGGGACGGGATGTTCGAGGAACAGGAGGCGGGACCATGAGGCGGCGGGTGATGACTGCGCCCCGGCGCGGCCTCGCCGACGACCCGCTCTGGTACAAGGACGCCGTCATCTACGAGCTGCGCGTCCGCTCGTACATGGACTCGAATGGGGACGGGATCGGGGACTTCCGCGGGCTCACCGAGAAGCTCGACTACCTGCAGGACCTCGGGGTCTCGGCGCTGTGGCTCTTGCCCATCTGTCCCTCGCCCGGCAAGGACGACGGGTACGACATCTCCGACTACACGGACGTGCATCCCGACGTCGGCACGCTGGAAGACTTCGAGATCTTCCTCGACGAGGCGCACCGCCGCGGCATCCGGGTGATCACCGAGCTGGTGCTGAACCACACCAGCGACCAGCACCCGTGGTTCCAGCGCGCCCGGCGGGCGCCGCCCGGCTCGCGCGAGCGGAACTTCTACGTCTGGAGCGACACGCCGGAGCGCTACAAGGACGCGCGCATCATCTTCAAGGACTTCGAGCCGTCGAACTGGTCGTGGGACCCGGTCGCCAAGCAGTACTACTGGCACCGGTTCTTCTCCCACCAGCCGGACCTGAACTTCGACAACCCCGAGGTGCAGGAGGCGATGCTCGGGGTGGTCGACTTCTGGTTCAACCTGGGGGTCGATGGGCTGCGTCTCGACGCGGTGCCCTACCTGTACGAGCGCGACGGCACGGGCTGCGAGAACCTCCCCGAGACGCACGCCTTCCTCAAGAAGCTGCGCGCGCACGTCGACGCCCGCTTCAAGAACCGCATGCTGCTCGCGGAGGCGAACCAGTGGCCCGAGGACGCCGCCCAGTACTTCGGGCAAGGCGACGAGTGCCACATGAACTTCCACTTCCCGATCATGCCGCGGATCTTCATGTCGATGCACATGGAGGACCGGCTGCCGATCATCGACATCCTGGCGCAGACGCCGGAGCCGCCGCCCGCCTGCCAGTGGGCCATCTTCCTGCGCAACCACGACGAGCTGACGCTGGAGATGGTGACCGACGAGGAGCGCGACTACATGTACCGCGCGTTCGCCCACGACCAGGCGATGCGCATCAACCTGGGCATCCGGCGCCGCCTCGCGCCGCTCCTGGGAAACGACCGGCGCTCCATCCAGCTGATGACCGGGCTGCTCTTTTCCCTGCCCGGCACGCCCGTCATCTACTACGGCGACGAGATCGGCATGGGCGACAACGTCTTCCTCGGCGACCGCAACGGCGTGCGCACGCCGATGCAGTGGAGCGCCGACCGGAACGCCGGCTTCTCGCGCGCGAATCCGCAGCGCCTCGTCCTGCCGATCATCATCGACCCCGAGTACCACTACGAATCGCTCAACGTGGAGGCGCAGCAGCAGAACCCCAACTCGCTGCTCTGGTGGACCAAGCGGCTGGTGGCGCTGCGCAAGCGGTTCCAGGCCTTCGGCCGCGGCTCGATCGAGTTCCTCTCGCCGGACAACCCGCACGTCCTCGCCTTCACCCGCCGGCACGAGGACGAGGCCGTGCTGGTGGTGGCGAACCTCTCGCGCCGCGTGCAGTACGTCGAGCTGAACCTCGCTTCCTACAAGGGGCGCGCGCCGCTGGAGCTGTTCGGGCAGACCAAGTTCCCCGCCATCGGGGAGCTGCCCTACCTGCTCACCCTCGGCGCGCACGAGTTCTACTGGTTCTCGCTGGAGGAGCCGAAGGCGGCCGCCGACGTGGCGCGCGAGGCGGCGTACCAGCCGCCCGCGGTGGAGGCGCCGGCCGGGATGGAAGCGGCGGCGTCGGACCGCGCCCTGCTCGAGCAGGTGCTGCCCGGCTACATCGAAGGACGGCGCTGGTTCGCCGGGCGCGACCGCGACATGTCCGGCGTGCGGGTGCTCGACGTCCTGCCGCTCGGCGGCGTGCACTTCGCGGTCGCCCGGGTCGAGTTCACCCTCGGCGAGCCGGAGGACTACGTGGTTCCCCTGGCGGTGGAGACGGGCGATCGCGTCCCCTTGCTGCGCGAGCGCTCCCCGCAGGCGGTGATCGCGCACCTGCGCGCGCCGGGCCGTACCGACGAACCCACCGCCGTCCTGCTCGATCCCAGCGCCGACGCGCCCTGGTCGGCCGTCCTGCTCGACGCGCTGCGCGAGCGGGCGCGCGGCAAGGGCACCCTGGGGCCCGTCTGGGCCGACCTGCGCCAGGAGGTGGCGGCGGGGTCGCTCGAGCCTCGCCTGCCCCGATCGGACCACCGGCGGGCGTCGGTCGCCTATGGCGAGCACCTGCTGCTCAAGCTCTATCGCCGCCTGGGCGAGGGCGTGAGCCCCGAGCTGGAGCTGAATCGCTGTCTGTCGCAGCGCGCTCCCGAGGCGCTGGTCCCGCCGCTGCTGGGCGCGGTCGAGTACCGCCCCGGCCGCTCGGAGCCGATCACGCTCGCCACGCTGCACGGCTGGGTCCGCAACGAAGGGACCGCCTGGGAGTGGGCGCGCGACGAGCTGCGCCGTTTCTACGAGCGCGCGCTGGCCAGCGGACCCGACGTCCGCCCGCCGCCGCGGCCCGCGGGAGCGACGCTGCTCGATCTCGCGGCGATGGAGCCGCCGCCCGTCCGCGAGCTGTTCATCGGCTCGCTGGCCGGCGCGCGCCTGCTGGGCCGCCGGACCGCGGAGCTGCACCTCGCGCTGGCCAACGCGACGGACGAGGGGCTGGGGACCGAGCCGTACTCGACCCTCGACCAGCGCTCCAACTACCAGACCAAGCGCAACCTGACCGGCAAGGTGCTGCGGCAGCTCAAGCTGCGCGTGCCGCGGCTCTCCGGGAAGCTCGCCGAGCTCGCCCACCACCTGCTCACGCACGAGGCGGCCCTCTACAAGCGCTTCGAGCCGCTGCTGGAGCGCCGCCTCACCGCGCGCCGCTGCCGCATCCACGGGCACTACCACCTGGGCAAGCTGCTCTACACGGGAAAGGATTTCACCGTGCTCGACTTCGAAGGCGACTCGAGCCGCCCGCTCGCCGAGCGCCGCCGCAAGCGCAGCGCCCTGCGCGACGTCGCGGCCATGGTCCGCTCGTTCGAGTACGCGGCGCAGACAGCCCTGCGCGACGCCGCGATCGTGCGCGAGGCGGACCGGGCCGCCGCCGAGCCGTGGGCGCGGCTGTGGATGACCTGGGCGCCCGCCGCTTTCCTCGGGGCCTACCTGGAGGCGACCAAGGGGTCGCCGATCGTGCCGCGCGAGCGCGCCGAGACGGAGATGCTCCTCGACACCCTCAACCTCGAGCTGGCGCTGGACGACGTCCACGTCGAGCTGGACCGGCGGCCGGACTGGGCGATGTTCGCGCTGCGCTCGCTCGAAGACACGCTCGCGTAGATCTACCTGGCGGCCACGGCGGCGGGCGGGGTGCAGCGCAGCCGCCCCAGGTCGAAGAGCGCGCCCGCGGCCTGCGGCACCTCGATGCGCGCCGTGCAGGTGCCGCCGCGGAACTCCACCGCCGCGGCGTAGCTGCCGACCGGCACTCCCTCGAGCCAGAACCGCCCTTCCGCGGAGATGGGCGAGGCGAGGTCCTTTCCCCCCGCCGACAGCTGCAGCTCGCCGAAGGCGGCCGTGCCCCCGCCCTCCACCTCCAGCACGCCGGTCACGCTCTGGATCCGGTGCACGTCGAACTCGACCAGCGCGCCGCCGCGGTACGGGGAGGCGACGAGCCTCTCGACCTTGCCCACCTCGTAGTCCATGGGCACGTCGCCGTCGCGGATGGAAAGCCGGTTCCCGTAGTACGGCAGCAGGTTGGGGATGAAGAGATCGCCCCGCGAGTCGGTGGTCCCCACCTCGACGTTGTTCAGGTACCCGCGCACGTCCGGCAGGCCAGGCACGCGCAGCACCGCGAATCCGTCCTGCACCGGCCGGGCCAGGAAGAGGCGGTCGCCGGCCAGCACCACCGACCCGGAGGCGCTCGCGCTGACCGCGTTGTCGGCGCCGAACCGCTGGAAGCTCGCCTCGTAGTGGCCGAACGGGGCGTTCGCCTGCAGCTGCGCTCCGAAGTGGTCGGACGCGCCGCTCTCGCCCTGCACGATGTACCCCAGCCCGTTGCCGATGGGCAGACCGCGCTGGATGGAGGCCGCCGCCCCTCCCCCGCCCTCGCGCGCCGTCGCCGAGCTGTTCCCGACCGTCATCTCGTCGAAGCTGTAGACCAGGCTGGCGGTGGCCTCCGGCACGGCGTCCTGCCCGGCCGAGCGCGTCCGCCCCGCGCTCAGGAAGAACGTCGCGCGGCGGCTCAGGCGCACGTCGGCGCGCGCCTGCAGGAGGTCGTTCACGCCCGCGTCGCGCATGCGCGAGGCGCCGTAGTCGACCGAGAGAGTCAAGCGCCCCAGGGTCACCGAGGCGAAGACGGTCGCGTCCAGGAGCGGCCGGTCGGCCAGGGGGTCCAGCGCCGCCGTCGCGTACTGCGGAGTCATCGCCCGCACCGACACGCCGAACGCGGCGGGGCGCGCCACCAGCACGTATCCCGCCGAGCCGCCGGCACCCCAGCTTCCCGCCGCCAGCGACCCGGCCGCCGCCAGGTCGAGCTGGCCGAACGGCAGCGCCACGCTGAGCGACGGCCCGGCGCTGACCAGATCCGGGTCGGCCTCGAGCCGGTACCCGCCGGTGATCCGGTCGGTGAGCCCCAGCCTGTGCTGCGCCAGGAGGGCCGCCCGGCCGTAGGAGAAGCTCGAGGCTCCGAAGTCCTCGCGCCGCAGGCCGACGCTGTACGAGTAGTCGCTCAGCCCCTTCGCCAGTACGGTCGGCGAGGAGTACGCGCGCGTGCTGTACTCCTGCGTGCGGCCGAAGGCGTCGTGCACCACGTACCGGACGCCCGACAGGCCGCTGGTGACCGGCAGGTTGGCGATCTCGAAGGGCCCCGGCGGCAGCGGCTCCCGGCGGACCAGCACGCCGTTCACGTACACGTCCAGCGTCGACGGCGTGAGCACCGCGCCGGAGACGCGCGGCAGCGGGGTGCGCACGAAGTATGGATCGAGGGAGAAGTTGCGCGACACCGAGACGCCGCCGAGGAGCAGGCTGGCGCCCAGCGTGCCCGTCGAGGCGAAGGCGTCGCCCGCCACCCAGCGCCGCAACGCCGCGGGCTGGTCGACCGTGAAGTTGCTCAGGCCGCGGGAGAAGCCCGAGGGAGTCTGGGACAGGCCGGTGTAGAGCAGGTTGCCACGCACGCTGACCCCGAGCTCCCCGAACCCGGAGATGACTTGTGGCGAGGCGTACTGGAGGGCGTAGTTGGCGAACGCGCTGGTATCGGTGCGCAGCACCAGGTCCCGCGGGCGCTGCACGGGCGTGAGGTCCAGGTGGGTGACGGGCAACAGCTCCGCCTGCGCGGTCAGGCGCAGCTCGAGGGAAGGCTCGTCGAACCGGAAGGCGATGCCCGGAGCCAGCGAGCGGAGCGCCACGTGCTGCTTGCCGTCGATCTGCTCCCGCTGCCCGGCGAAGCCGGTCAGCCCGGCGCGCTCGAGGTCCTCGACGGGCGCGAGCACGTCCTCGCCGCGCAGCCGTACCAGGACGCTGTCCTTGGGCGCCTCGTTGACGAACAGGTCCACGTAGACGGGCTGGTCCTGCGCGGCGCGCGCCGCGCCGGCGAGGAGGACCAGCGCCAGCAGGCTACGGCGCACAGGCCGACGGCTCCGCCGGCGCGCGCTGCTCGAACCTGTCGCCGTTGTCGGCGGTCACGCTGGCCACCAGCGCGGCCAGACCCGCGCAGCCCTTCGGCAGCTCGAAGTCGTAGTCCAGCGCGCCGCCCGCCAGCACGTACCAGCCGCGCTGCTCGCGCTCGAACAGCACCGCGCCGGACGCGTCCACGCCGCGCAGCTTCACCGCGTCCTCGCGGAAATGGACGGTGCCTTGGTTGACGACATGGAACGAGGCGCGCCCCCCGCGCGCCCCCAGTCCTTCGATCGACCGCCGCTCCACCGCGCGCGCCGGCGCCAGGAACACCGGCACCCCCACCCGCGTCAGCACCCGTACTTCCGAGCTGGGCTGGGCGGGCCGCTCGGTGGGCGGCAGCTCCTCCACGAACACCCGGTAGGTCTTCTCCACCAGGCCGAACGGGGTGCCCACCCCCACCCGCACGTTGCGCTCCTCACCCGGCTTGAGGGTGAAGAGCGCGGGGAAGAAGAGGACCTCGCTGGTGGGCGCGAGCTGCAGCTCGCCGCGTGAGGTCTGGTTCCAGCTGGTCGCGCTCACCTGGTACCGGACCGCGTCCGGTCCGTCGTTGCGCAGGGTGAGCATGGCCTTCGTCGTCTGCGGCGAGAGGCGGAGCTGGATGGGCGTGACGTTCAGGCCGCCCGCGCGCGCGCTGGAGGCGGTCAAGGCGAGTGCGATCAGCGCGGCGCGGGCGGTCTGCACGAGAGTTCCTAGAAGTTGACCGTGGCGGTGACGGTGTCGGTGTAGCTACCGACCGAGACGTCCTGGCCCGCGGGGATGCGGCCAAAGACGGTGTGGGGCGTCCCGGCGCCGGCGCCGATGGGGCCGAAGGCAGGCCAGGTGACCAGGCCAGCGCCCGCGTTCGACCAGAGCGTGCCGCCCGCCGAGTCCGAGTACAGCGCGTACTGCAGCGAGTCGGTGCCGTTCGACATGAACCGGTTGCCGGCCGCGGCGTGGATGCCGAGGTCGAGGCCGACCGTCACGCCGGTCGAGCCCTTGGTGCACAGCACCGTGACCGTGGTGTTCACGTCGAGCGCCGTGGTCTTGTTCGCCACCACCGGGTCGTACGCCCCGAAGTTCAGGTCGGTGGCGGAGATGGTGCAGTTGGCGGACACGCTGCTGCTGACGTTGAACGTCGTCGACTTGCTGGCCGCGACCGCCGAGTGAGCCGTGAAGAGCAGCGCGGCGGCGGCGGCGAGGGTGAGGATACGGGTCTTCACGATTCTCTCCTGGGAAGGTGGTGAATGTCTCCAGTGACACCGTATCGATTCGCCAACCCCGTGTCAAACGTTTGACGCTAGGTTTCGATAACGAAATCGGGGATTTGGTAATGCCGTGTGGGCCGGTGCAGGAGGCTAGAAGTTCACTGTGGCCGTAACGGTGTCGCTGTAGCTGCCCACCGCGACGTCCTGCCCGGGGGGGATCTGCGCCTGGACGGTGAAGCTGCGGGCCGCCTTGCTGGGCGAGACGCCGGCGTTCAGCGGGTTGGCCGCGCCGATGTCCGTCCACACCGCGCCGTTCCCCGGCGCGGCGGCCGGCTGGAACAGCTCGTAGCCGAGCCGGTTCGCGCCGTTGGCCATCGCGCGCGTGACGCCGGCGACCGCGCCCGCGTTGCTCCCTGCATTGAGGCCGATGCTCGGCCCCGAGCCCTTGGTGCAGGCGATGGTCACGGTGCCGGTGGCGGTCGCCGCCGCAGCGGCGTTGGCGCCTATCGGATCGTACGTGAAGCTGATGCCGGTCGCGCTGATGGTGCAGTTCGCCGACACCGAGGCGGTCACGGTGAAGGTGGTCGTCGCGGTGGCGGCGATCGCTCCGCCGGCGCCGAGGGCGCAGGCGCAGGCGGCGAGCAGCAGGAACCGCAGCTTCATGTAAAAAATCATGTTACATGAAACGCGCGATGTCAAAAGTCTGGCAGTAGTTTTGCTAGGTGGATCTGCACGGATCTGCGCGCCTGTGTGCAAAACGCGCAGACTAGGAATCGCAAACGTTGACGGCCGCCGCCGGGATGGAGAAAACTACACCCATGCGCTTCGCGTCGATCGCCGCCGGGGTCTGCTTGCTGGCCGCGGCCGGGGCGCGCGCGGCGCCCTCGTGCAAGAACCTGGGCGCCTCGCTGACGTTCGGACCGGCCGGATACAACGTCTACAGCCCGGCCGACGTCACCCAGGTGGGCAGCATCACCTACTCCTGCCCACCGCCGACCGCGGCGGTGGTCAGCCTGAGCGCCAGCGGGAACGGAGCGTATCGCCCGCGGCAGATGATCTCCGGCGCGAACACCCTGAACTACGAGGTCTACTTCGACGCCGCCCTGACCATCGTGTGGGGGGTGGGGGCGGACAGCCACCCGGTCGCGGCCGGCAATGCCGCCACCGTCCCGTTGTACGGGCGAATCTTCGCTCTGCAAGATGCCGCCGTCGGGACCTACTCCGACACCATCACCGTGACCTTCAATTTCTGATCGGCGGCGCGCCGTCGGGGAACAGCGTCACCACCACCTCGGCTCCGCCCGCCGCGGGCGCGAACGCGAGCTGCCGTCCGGCGGCAGCGGGCACCACCAGCGCACGCTGCCCCTCTCGCGGGAGCCGCGTTCCATCGCTCAGGCGCATGGGCGCGCCGCTGCGCTGCTCGAGCAGCACCGCGGCGCCGCTTCCCCCGAACGACCGCGACTCGAAGCCCAACCCGGCCGCGCCCGCGCTGGCCACGACCCGCGCGGAGGAGACGACCTCGGCGCCGACGCGGAACGACGCGCGCCGACCCGCGAGGACGGGCCCGGCCGCGAGGAGAGCGGCGGCGATCGGCGCGAGGCGCATGTAGGGCAACGTGCGCTTTTCGCAGACGGCTTGCAAGCACGCGGGATCACCCGCGCAGGAAAGCGCCCACCTGCGCCACCAGCCGCTCGCGCAAGGCCACATCCATCCTCAGCCTTTCCAGCGTCTGCGCGATGGCCTGCCTGGCGCCTTCGATGGGGTGGGCGGCGAGAAACGCCTCCACTTCCTTCAGGTGACGCCGCTCGGGCAGCGCGCCCAGCGCTTCCACCAGCCGCCGCAGCAGCATCGGCGAGTCCGCCTTCCTGCGCACGTCGGGCCACCTCTGCTGCACCAGCGCCCAGGCCGGCTCGCGCGTGGCCCGGTTCCCCAGCAGCGTGCCCATGTAGCTGGGGAAGTCCTGCATGCGCACCACCTCGGAGAGGGAGAGCTGCACCGCATCTGGGACCAGCTCGGGGTGCTCCACCATCGCGAGCGCGTGGAGGAACCGGCGCTTGGCCGCGGGGTCCAGCTCTGCCTCGGCCCGCCGGCGCAGCTCGACAAATCGCGGGCGGTCCGCGGTGCGCGCCGCGGCGGCGACCAACACGTCGAGCAGGTTGGGGTCCAGGGGCTGCGGCTGCGGCGCGACCAGGCGGCGGAACCGCTCCTGCGCCTCCTCGACCGCCTGCGGATCCCGCGCGACCAGCGCCAGCGCGCGCAGGACGGCCGCGCGGCGCAAGCGGCGCTCGTCGTCCTCGCTTTCGCGCGCATCCCAGCCCAACTCGCCTCCCGCCGGGGCGAACAGGCGGCGGATCCAGGACTGCAGCGCCGGGCGGTCCGCGTCGGACACGCCGCGGTACTCGATCCACGAGAGGCGCGACACCACCTCCTCGAGGACGGAATGGTCGGTCTCGCGCCGCGCGACGCCTTCGAGCAGCCTGAGGAACCCGTCCACCTCGAGGGCGCCGGCGCGGACCAATGCCCACTGGTCGGAGACGAGGTTCATGCGCTCCTCGGACTCGAGCTCGGGGAGCGCCTCGATGAGCCGCCGCAGCAGAGGCGCCTCGTACGCCACGCGGTAGAAGCCGCGCGCCCCCGCGTTGGCCAGCACCCAGCCCGGCTCGCCCTGGGCCTCCAGCGAGACCGCCCGCTCCTCGCCGCGGAGCAGCTCGCGCTGCTCGCGCACGCCGCCGCGGTCGCGGTAGCGGAGCACGATCGGCACCAGCCAGCGCGTCGGGGGACCCTCCTCCTTCGCCTCCGGATCGGAAAAGAAGCGCCGCTGGCGCAGCACGATGCGCCCTCCCTGCTCCGCGACGCTCACCAGCGGGTAGCCGACCCGCCGGATCCAGCCGTTCGCCAGCTCGAGGATCGGCTGCCCGGAGGCCTCGTCGAGCGCGCCCCACAGATCGTCGGCGGTGGCGTTCGCCTCGCGGTACCTGCGCATGTAGAGCCGGATGCCGTCGCGGAAGCGCTCCTCGCCCAGGTAGCTCTCGATCATGCGCAGGATGGCGCCGCCCTTCTCGTAGGTGATGGCGTCGAACGACTCGCCCGCTTCCTGCGCGTTCTTCACCTCGGCGCGGATGGGATGCGAGCTCTTGAGCGCGTCGAGGTGGAGCGCCGCGCCCTTGCCCACTTCGAAGTCGGCCCACACCCGCCAGCGCGGCTTCCAGACGTCGACGATCTTGTAGGCCATCCAGGTGGCGAACGCCTCGTTGAGCCACAGGTCGTCCCACCACACCATGGTGACCAGGTTGCCGAACCACTGGTGGGCGAGCTCGTGCGTGATCACCTCGGCGACGCGCTTCTGCACGTTGAGCGGCGCGGTCTTGGGATCGAGCAGCAGCGCCACCTCGCGGAAGGTGACCGCGCCGGCGTTCTCCATGGCGCCGGCCTCGAAGTCCGGAACGCCGATCTGATCCAGCTTGCCGTAGGCGTACGGCTGGCCGAAGTAGTCCTCCAGGAGCGGCAGCACCGCCGCGGCGCACTCCTGCGCGAAACCGGTGAGGTGCCGCTTGGGAGGGACGGCCCAGGTGCGGATGGGGACGCCGCGGACGGTCGCGGGGTCGCTCGCGGAGAGGTCGCCCACGCAGAGGGCGACCAGGTAGCTGGAGAGCGGCGGCGTCTCGCTGAAGACGACCGTGCGCCGCCCGTCTTCCCCCGGCTCGTCCCTCACGATACGGCCGTTGGAGATGGCGGCCGCGCCCTGAGAGATCTGAAGAAGCTGGATGTTCCAGCGCGCCTTGAAGGCGGGTTCGTCGAAGCAGGGGAAGACGCGGCGCGCGTCGGCGGCCTCGAACTGGGTCACCGCCACCGGGCCGGCGCGGTAGAGGCCGCGCAGGCCGGGGGAGAACTTGCCGCGCCAGGCGAGGTCGACCACCGCGGACCCCGCGGGGACCTCCTCGTCGAAGTGGAGGGTGACGGTCTCGCTCTCCGCGTCCGGCTCGATGCGCGCGGCGCGGACCGTCTTGCCCCCGACACGCACGCGCGCCCTCTCGACGTTCAGCTCGAGCGCGTGGAGGATCAGCTCGCGCCGGGGCCTGGTGAGGCCGACTTCCAGCTCGAGCCGCCCTTCGAACGTGCCGGCCTCGAGGACCGGGGCGAGGTGCGCGGCGTAGCGCACGGGACGCGCGTCGAGCGGCAGGCGGAAGTCCTTGCCCAGCCCCAAGGTGCACCTCCGGAAATGGCCCGCCCTTGTATCGCATCCGGAGAGGGACGGGGGAAACCCCGCCCGGCGATCGACCGGCAGACGACTCGGCCGCCGGCCGGAGCACCACGCACCTCGACCTGGAACGCGACCCCGACCGCGATCGCGACCGCGACCCTGACCTCGACCTCCACCCCGACCTCGCCCTAAGTTCCGCCCGTGAAGCGCGTCCTGGTCGTCCAGCAAGAACCCTTCGAGGGACCAGGCACGCTGGGCCAGGCGCTGTCCGGGTGCGAGCTGCGGCTCGTGCGGACTTTCGCGGGCGACCCGGTGCCCGCGAGGCTGGCGGAGGACGGCCTGGTCGTGCTCGGCGGCGGGATGGGCGTCTACGAGGCCGATCGGCATCCGCACCTGCGCGACGAGATGAGGCTGCTGGAAGCGGCCGTGCGGGACGGGCGGCCCGTCTTGGGCATCTGCCTGGGCAGCCAGCTGCTCGCGGCCGCGCTCGGCGGCTCGGTGGTCAAGGCGCCGCGGAAGGAGATCGGCTGGTTCGAGGTGGACCTGCTGCCGGCAACTACCGACGACGCGCTGTTCGCGGGCGCCCCCGCGTCCTTCGCCGCGTTCCACTGGCACGGCGACGCGTTCACGCTCCCACGCGGGGCCGTGCCGCTCGCCGCCACCGCGATGACGCCATTGCAGGCGTTCCGAGCCGGAGCGCGCGCCTGGGGCGTCCAGTTCCACCTCGAGACCGACCGGCAGGTGCTGGAGGCGATGCTCGCCTCGGGCGCGGAGGAGCTGCGCGACGCGGGAGCCGACGCGGCGCGCATCCAGGCGCGCGCCGCCGCCGAGCTGCCCCGGCTGCGCGAGCTGGCGCTCCAGGTCTTCGCCCGCTGGGCGGCGCTCCTCTGATCAGCCGCCGCCCTGTCCGGCGGCGACTAGGCTCGCTGCTTCGACGCCGGGGCGTCGCCGAACGCCTGGTCCATGAGCAGCTGCTGCTCGTAGCGGTGCGCGGCGGCGCTGCCCGTCGCGGGACTGGCGCTCTCCGCCCGGCTGACGCAGGTGATGCGCCGCAGCGAGTAGCGCGCCCGCAGGTAGTACCAGGCGCCCATGTTGAACGGTTCCTCCTGCACCCAGACGAGCTTGGCGGACTCCGGATGGATCGAGAGCGCCTTGGTCAGCTCCTCCGGATCCAGCGGGTAGAGCTGCTCGATGCGCACCAGCGCCACGTCGTCGCGCTGCTTCAGCTCGCGGGCCGCGAGGAGGTCGTAGTAGACCTTGCCCGAGCTGAGCAGGATCCGCTTCACCTTGCGCGGGCTGACGGAGCGGTCGGGGATGATGCGCTGGAACCCGCCCTCCGAGAGGTCGGTCAGGGTCGACACGGCGTGCTTGTGCCGCAGCAGGCTCTTGGGCGTCATGATCACCAGCGGCTTGCGCCAGGGGCGGAGCACCTGCCGCCGCAGGGCGTGGAAGTACTGGGCCGGCGTGGTCAGGTTGCAGACCTGCATGTTGTCCTCGCCGGCGAGCTGGAGGAAGCGCTCGAGGCGCGCCGAGGAGTGCTCCGGCCCCTGCCCCTCGAAGCCGTGGGGCAGGAGCAGCACGGCGCCCGACAGGCGGTTCCACTTGTCCTCGGCCGAGGAGAGGAACTGGTCGATGATCACCTGGGCGCCGTTGGTGAAGTCGCCGAACTGGGCTTCCCAGCAGGTGAGCCACTCGGGCGTGTCGAGCGAGAACCCGTAGTCGAAGCCGAGCACGCCGGCCTCGCTCAGCGGGCTGTCGTAGATCTCGAAGCGCCCCTGCCCGGGTCGGAGGTTCGCGAGCGGCGTGTACCGGCGCCCGTTCCGCACATCCGAAAGGACCGCGTGCCGCTGCGAGAACGTCCCGCGCCGGCTGTCCTGGCCGCTGAAGCGGATCGGCGTCCCCTCGTCGAGCAGGGTGGCGAAGGCGAGGTGCTCTCCGGTGGCCCAGTCGAACGGCTCCTCGCCGCTGCCCTCGGCGAGCTTGGCGCGCGCCTCGAGCAGCTTGGCGATCTTCTCGTGCGGGGTGAAGTCCGCCGGCACCACGGAGGTGGCGCGCAACAGCTCGCGAAGCTTCGGCAGCGGGACGGCGGTCGGGACCTCCGGCGTGTCCTTGTCCGGGCCGCCCCGGTACTTCGACCAGAGGCCCGCCATCGCGCTCTGCGTCCGCTTGGCGCCCGTCTTGCGCGTCCGCTCCAGCTCCTCCTCCAGCTGCTGCACGCGGGCGTGCATCAGCTCCTCGGCCTCCTGCAGAGTGGCGATGCCGCCCTGGGCGAGCTTGCGCGCGTAGATGGCGCGCGCGGGCGGCTTGCGCCGGATGACCTCGTACATCACCGGCTGGGTGAAGCTGGGCTCGTCGGCCTCGTTGTGCCCGTACTTCCGGTAGCAGTACAGATCGATGAGCACGTCCTGCCCGAAGGTCTGGCGGTAGTCGACCGCGAGCTGCACCGCCCAGACGACCGCCTCGGGATCCTCGCCGTTCACGTGGAAGACCGGCGCGCGCAGCACGCGGGCGATGTCCGTGCAGTACGGCGTCGAGCGCGCGTCCTCCGGATTGGTGGTGAAGCCGACCTGGTTGTTGATGACGACGTGGATGGTGCCGCCCGTGGTGTAGCCTTCCAGATTCGCGAGGTTCAGGGTCTCGGCCACCAGGCCCTGCCCGGCGAACGCCGCGTCGCCGTGGATGAGCACGGGGAGCACCTTCTTGCGCTCCGGGTCGCGCGGCTCGTCGCGGTCCTGCTTGGCGCGAACGCGACCCTCGACGACGGTGTTCACCCATTCGAGATGGCTGGGGTTGAAGGCGAGCGACAGGTGGAGATGCTTGCCGCTGCGGGTCACCCGGTCTGACGAGTACCCGAGGTGGTACTTCACGTCGCCGCGCCCCATCAGCTCCTGCGCGTCCTTGTCCTCGAACTCGGCGAAGATCGCGCTGAGGTCCTTGTGGAGCACGTTGGCGAGGATGTTGAGGCGCCCGCGGTGGGCCATGCCGATCACGATCTCCTCGCCGCCGCGCTCGCCGAACTCCTCGATCAGCCAGTCCATCAGCGGGATCAGGCTCTCGCCGCCCTCCAGCGAGAAGCGCTTGGCCCCGATGTACTTCTTGTGCAGGAAGGTCTCGAGCGTCTCCGCGTCGGTGAGGCGCGCCAGGATGCGCAGCCTCTCCTCGCGGCTGAGCTGGACCTCGTTCCCGGTCGCCTCCATCCGCTCCTGCAGCCAGCGGCGGATGACCGGATCCTCGCCGTGCATGAACTCGGCGCCGATGGTGCGGCAGTAGGTCCGCTTCAGGCGCGCTACGATCTCGCGCAGCGGCAGCGTGGGCGCGCCCACGTTGAAGTCTCCGGTGGCGAACGGCTTGTCCAGGTCCTCCTCGGTCAGGCCGAAGCTCGTAGGCTCCAGTTCGGGAGGCGGCGGTTTGAGGAGCCCGAGCGGATCGACGTTGGCGAACAGGTGGCCGCGGATGCGGTAGGCGTTGATCAGCTCGGCGACCGCTTCCTGCTTCTGCTCGGCGTCGAGCCGCTGCGCCTCGGGGGCGGAGGCGGAGAGGTCGAGAAGCGCACCAGCGAAGGCGCCCTCCGGCTGCAGCGCGACCGCGGTGGCAGCGCGCGCCGCCCCGTTGCCGTGCCCGTTGCCGTTGGTGGCCGGCGCCGGAGCAGCGAGCGCGCTGCTCTGCACCGGAGCAGGCGGCGGCAGCCCCGCCAGACGCGCGAAGTACTGCTGCCACTCCGCGTCGACCGCGGTGGGGTTGTCCCGCCACCGATCGTACTGGTCCTCGACGAACACCTGGTTGACGCCGAAATCCCGGTCGAAATCCATCGCGTTCCGCCTCGACCCACGCGCGGCGGCTTCGAGCCCTTGGAGCCTCGCGGGGAGGCGGAAAATAACGGAAGGCCGGGGGCGGGGCCAGTTCTACTTGCCCCTGCGGGAGGCGGCGCCTCGAGCGCGGCCGGGCGCTCGACCGGCGCGCGGCCTCCCAGCGGGATGGCCGCCGGGCGGGCCCGGAAGTCGCGGGCCCGCCCGGAGCAGAACTACTGGACGGTGAAGGGATCGATCGAGGCTCTGTACATCACACTCAGGCGCGAGCCCACCAGACCGCCCGCGGCCTCCACCTCGTTGAAGCGATCCACCCTGACCCGCTGGCTGGCGCGAGGGGGGTTCTGCCCTGCGACGATGGTGTAGGCGCCCAGGTCGGGACCGCTGAACGACATGTCTCGCGTGGACACGGTCACCTGCTTGGCGACTGCCGGCGTCGTCCAGCTCACCGGAAGGTCCGTATTCGCGGTCACCGTCGAGTTCAAGACGGGCGCGTTGATGGTGGCCATGCCGGGGCCGCCCACCACCACGCCCTGCACGCTGTCGGTGCCCTTCACGACGTCCAGCCGGAAGTCGCCGGTGGGGAAGGACGCCACCGAGTTGGCGTACGCGCCGGTCGGCGGGGTGGCCTGCACGAGGGCAATCGAGCCGTTCGGCAGCGAGGCGTTCAGCACCGTCACGGTCGCGCCGCCGACGGTGTTCCCGGCGCCGTCGCGGACGGTCACGCTGAATGTGGTGAGTGGCGCGCCGGCCGTCGTCGAGGCGTTGATGTCGCCCTGCACCAGCAGCGTGCTGCTGCCGGCGCCGGGGTTGTTGCGGCTGGTCGCCGCGTTGTTGCTGCTCGTCGACCCGCAGGCGAGCGCGGCCGCGGCGGCCGCCAGGGTGAGGATGCGCTTCATCTTCGTTCTCCTTTGCAAAATGCGCGTTGCAGAAGGCTGTCTCACGCCGTTCCGGATCGGACCACTTTTTGGTAAGGCGCGGCCACGGCACGTTCTCGGCGACGCGCGCACGTCCGCCGCGGATGTGCTCCGGCGTGCCGGGTTGTGCGCCGGGCCGGGCGAGGGTACTTGTCGAGCGGGGCCGTGGCGGAACCGGCAGACGCAGGAGACTTAAAATCTCCGTCCCGGGAACGGGAGTCCGGGTTCGAGTCCCGGCGGCCCCATCGAGCAGGCTCAGCGCGCCTGCGGCTCCTGCTCGGGAGGCTGGAGCAGGAAGACGCGCGGAGGGCTGCCGTCGCCCAGCTCGGCGAGGTGGGCGTACGGGGCGGCGAGCTTGTCCTGAAACTCGGGCGCGAAGACGGAGGCCTCGTCGGCGCGCGGGCAC
>Ga0209701_10001037_pt1 | contig 17343 bp, 21 predicted proteins | sample CZO8metaG_4_FD_188356 | JGI IMG/M metagenome (GOLD analysis project Ga0209701, IMG submission 188356) | Vadose zone soil microbial communities from the Eel River Critical Zone Observatory, Northern California, USA - CZOApr15con2H3.8 metaG... | ecosystem: Environmental > Terrestrial > Soil >... | reverse complement strand
GGCAATTATCGTGCGCGCAGAAAAACCCGGGAACTTTCTCCAAGGGAGGTATGATCCTGCCAACAAAAAATATTGGCAGGGCTACGGCCCGGTACAGATTCCGTACAATGTGGAGTAGCAGAGCTCTGGAGCACGCTTTAGAGCTTCAGCAACCGACGGGAATTGCGTTCGGTCACAGCTTTGATGTGGGCCGAGTTGGGTTGGTCCATGATCACAGGCAGTGCTTTTTCAAGCGGCCCGAGACCGCCGCAGTAGTCGGAGCCAAAAACAATTCGTTCTTCACCAAGAGTCTCAATCAGAAACCGAAGTGTCCTGGCATTCACGCCGGCCGTGTCGATCAGAAAATGTTCGAGAAAAATTTCCGAGTAGCGCTGCTCGCCCTTGGGCCCTTTGTGCTTCCAGAACATCCGGTGAATTAAAAGCGGCAGCCCGCCGCCGCCGGTCCGAATAACAACCTTCAGCTTCGGATGGCGGTCGAAGAGGCCGCTGGCAATCATGCGCACCACGCATTCGGAGACATAGGCGTCGGCAACGACGCTGTAAACAACTCCCGCTCCTCCATCTTCGAGCCGCTTGAGACTCGGATCGTTCGAGGAGGCGGCCCCATGGAGAAATATCGGTAGGCCCAATACCTCGATCTTGGTGAAGAGAGGATCAGCATCCAGAGAGTCAGCAACGAATTCACCGTTGGCTTTGGGATAGAGCAGCACAGCCCGAAAGCCTTTTCGCGCCATCCGTTCCAGTTCTTCGACGGACGCTTCGATATTTTTGAGCGAGAGGGCGATCACGCCCAGCAGTCGACCACGATGGGGCGAGATTCTATCCGCAATCAGATCGTTGGATTTTCTCACTATCTCCATCGCCTGTCCCGCCGGCAGGTTATCCGCAAAGATCCCCGCTCCCTGGCAAACCAGTTGAAGCTCCAGCCCGACCCGATCCATCTCTTCAAGTCGGCGGGAAAAATCCGGCGCATCGAATTGGTCGACAGAAGGCGCGCGGCCGGTAAGTCGATTGAACTCCTCCACGATTTCAGGCGGGGTATGATGCGAATGCCAGTCAATCAATGTAGCCATGATTCACAAACCTCCTTGACACTTGTTGCAACATGACTTTCCTATTCACGCCGGTCCATTTCCACACTCTCCATGTACTCGACGATCTGACGCTGCCCGCGCTTCATGGTCCAATTATGATTCCAGCGGAAGAGAGGTTTGAGGATCGGAGAGAGAAGTCTAACGACGGGCTTCTCGACTCTAGGGTTCCACTCCAGAGCCACAGAGGTCCCGTCTCCTTCGGGCTTGAGAACCCAACGGGAGACGTCTGTGACGAAATCCCCTGTCGCTTTGAACTCGATCAGCTGAGGTTTCTTGAGAGTCAGCGTCTCAATCGTAAACTTGAGCTTGTACGGCAGCCAACCCCTGGCGACAACCGCAACCCGCTTGCCACCCTTCGCTTCTCCATATCCATCCAGGGGCTCCGCGCTCAGATAGACGCCGCGCCACCACCGAGGATACTCTTGAGGCTGGGAGAGCACCTGCCAGACCTTTTCAACGGGAAAGGGAACGTGCCAGTTATCCTCGAAATGGTAGATGTTAGCGGGCATGCCGATCGTTCTTGTCAGGGTCCTACTCTAACTTTTCGCTCGCAGTAGGTTTTCAAGCTGGCCATCGTTCCATCCACCAGCTTGATGAGCCTTTCCTCGAACCATGGCGCAATCAACCGTCCCCAAAAATTGGGCTGATCGCTGGCATCATACCAAACAGTGGTGATCCCGCCTGAAGTCGTAAAGCTATAGACCTCAAGCCCTTGGCCGAAGAGGCTCCGGTTGGCAATCTGGAGCGCCTCTCCTCGAACGGACTCCGTTACGGTCAGATCAAAATTAAACCTGAGCAGCCCGACGTGACAGCGCCACGTCGCCTTAGAGCCTTGTTTGGGCCAGTCGGGCGAAATGAACGGATAATCATCGAACCCGGCGGCCCACTCGCCGGCCCGGCGCAAGTCCGTGATCACATCCCACACCGCCTCCGGGGGCGCCTCAATCGACACGCGACGTCGGATACGCATGAACGTTGTATAAACTAGAGAGCAACATCGATTCAAACGAAGTTGACGAATATGGAGTTGGCCACCGTGACTCCACGGCGGGTGAGCCGGAGGTGACCGTCTCCCTCTTCAACGAAGCCTCCCTCTTTGAGGTGACCGATCTGAGGATAAAATTCACCCGGTTCCTTTCCGAAAAGCGCAGAGAACCTCTCGATTAAAATTCCCTGCCTCATCCTCAGTCCGAGAAACATGAACTCGCCGGCGGCTGTCTTAAGATCGCTGGTTTCGTCTCCGACCACGGCCTGTCCAAAGAGCGCGACCTTTTCCATATAGCCGCTCGGGCTCTTCTCGTTGTGCCATCTTCGGCCAAAGACTTCTCCATTCCGCTCCCGCCGGTAGCTGTGGGCGCCCGCGCCAATCCCCAAGTAATCTCCTCCCTGCCAATAGTTCAGGTTGTGCAACGAAGGATAGCTCGGCTTGGCGTAATTCGAGATCTCGTAGCGTTCCAGCCCTTCCCTCGCCAGGGTCTCCTCGACCATTTCTGCCATCGCGAGCTCCTCGTCTTCAGATAGCGGTTGAATCTTCCCGGCGCGGTGCTCTCTATGAAAGGGCGTTCCCTCCTCAATCGTCAAGTTGTAAGCCGAGAGATGCGGCAGGTCAAAGCTCAACGCTTCAGCCAGATCAGCCTTCAAATCCGCAAGGGACTGCCCTGGGCTGCCATAGATAAGGTCCAGGTTAAAATTCGCAAAACCGACTTGGCGGATAATTCTTAAAGCCTTGCGGGTCTCGTCCGCGGAGTGGAGACGACCCAGGAATTTGAGCAGGCGGGGTTGAAAGGACTGGACACCGAGGCTAAGCCGGTTGACACCGCAGGAGCGATAGCCGGAAAAGTTTTTTGTATCGTCCGTGCCGGGATTAGCCTCCAGGGTAATTTCGATATCCGGGTCAAATGGAAACAGCGCCGCCGCCTGTTCGAGAATCCCGCCGATGCTGCGGGGAGAGAACGTCGAAGGCGTTCCGCCGCCGAAGAAGACGCTCTTCAAGTCTCTGCCGTGCCAATGCTCCGATTGCGCATAGAACTCCAATTCCCTTAGCAGTGCCCCGCAGTATTCTCCCTCCGGGATCTTGGACACGACATGAACATTGAAGTCGCAGTATGGGCACTTGCTGACGCAGTAGGGGATGTGAATGTAGAGGGACAAAGGATTCTGAGCCACAGCCATATGACTATCATATTTTCCTCCGACGTTCCTTGCAATCTCCACGCGGCGGGTGGGAAAGAGGATGATTTGAATTCGATTTATGCGGCTGTTATAGTTTACCTTCGCCTCTGAGCAGAAGGTTTGATTCAGGTGTCTGTTTCCCAGCACAAAGAAAAAGCCAAAAGAGAACTTGCCTGTTTTGTCGTGACGATCAGCGATACCCGCGACGAGACAACGGACCAGAGCGGCCAACTGATCAAGGCATTGTTGGCCGAAGAGAGACAGCGCCTGGCAGGCTACAAGATCGTCAAAGACGAGCCAAGTCAAATCAAGTCGCTGCTTGAGGAGCTGCTCAAAAGAAGTGACGTGGATGCCGTCATCCTCAATGGGGGAACCGGCATCGCGCCGCGCGACGGGACCTTCGAGGTGGTGAGCGGCCTCGTGGAAAAGTGCTTGGACGGCTTCGGAGAGATCTTCCGCTTTTTGAGTTACCAGGAGATCGGTTCCGCGGCGATCATGAGCCGCGCCGTTGCCGGCGGGGCCAAGGGAAAGATTCTCATCTCGCTGCCCGGATCGAGAGCTGCGGTCGATCTAGCCATGCGCCGGCTGGTCCTGCCCGAGTTGGGCCACATGGTCTCTCAACTCCAGGGGAAATGAAGGTCAAAGTAAAATTCTTTGCCATTCTGCGAGAGCGCGTCGGGGCAGGTGAAATCGTCAAAGAGGTCAAAGAAGGATGCACCGTGAGAGAGCTCTGGCAAGCGCTGCAGCAGGATTACCCAAGGCTCGCTTCGGCGGAAACGCGGCTTCTCTATGCGGTCAACCGAGACTATGTTTCGGGCGATCACGTCCTTAAAGAGCGGGACGAGGTGGTATTCGTTCCTCCCGTGAGCGGAGGTTAGATAATGTTTCGCGTCACCCACAAACCGCTCAATCTTCAGGAGCTTGTCGACTTCGTGACCGACCCTGAGGCCGGCGCGATCGTCACTTTCGTCGGAACGACCAGAAACAACAACGAAGGCCGCCGAGTCATCGCTCTCGATTACGACGCCTACCCGGAGATGGCGGAGAAGGAGCTGGCTCGGATCGGAGAACAGGCCAAGAAGAAATGGCAGATCCGGCGCATGGGGATCATCCACCGGATCGGCCCCGTCCAGATCACCGAGCCCAGCGTCATCATCGCGGTGTCCGCAGCCCACCGCGCCGACGCCTTCGAGGCCTGCCGCTTCGGCATCGAAGAGATCAAAACGACCGTTCCGATCTGGAAAAAAGAGCTCTTTGAAGGCGGAGAGGTCTGGATCGGCACTCAGAGCGGCCAGCCCTTCAGCATGACCAAATAGTTCGGCCGCCATCTTTTGAGATCCTGCCTGTTGCTCCGGCTCGTTTCGCCAAAATCCTTCCTGCGTCAGTTTCCCTCTATGCGGTGGATCGCTCCCTGGGGGAGTGTGCTGAGAAGCTTTTGGAAGGCTTGATCGAGATAGTTCGGATCTTTCGATTCTAAGGTGAGCTTCACTCTATACTCCGGGTTGTCCAGCACAGGATAGGAGCCGAGAAGGAGCTCGGGAAATTTCGCCAGCAGGTCATTGAGGATCGATGCGATCACTCCCTCGCCCTCCTTTGAGTAGACCACCTTCAGGAAGAATGGCGCGTCGCGAAAGCGCTCCTTCATGACTTCAAACTGGTCCTGCATGACCTTGGGAATTCCGGGAAAAATGTAGATGTTCTTGAGTTTCACCGCCGGGGCATACGACGTGCCATCCCCCGCGAGCTCCGCCCCTTCGGGAACTTCCGCCATTCTGAGACGCGCCTCGTTGAGGGCCGCGCCGTGGCGGTCGCGCAACCTCTTCTCAAGGACCGGATGGTGCACGACTCTGAGTCCGAAGCCGTGCGCGATGCCGGCGATGGTCACGTCGTCGTGCGTCGGCCCGACTCCGCCGGTGGTAAAGACATGATCGAATTCTCCCGAGAAGGAAGCGACCTCTTTCCCGATCAGCTCAATCTCGTCCGGAATTACGGAGATCCTCCGCACCTCGACCCCCAACGCCCGCAGCTCCCGGCAAAGGAAATGGGAGTTGGTATCTTGGGTTTTTCCCGAGAGGACCTCGTTGCCGATGATGACGATGCCGGCGGTTTTAGACATAGGGAAAAGTCGGGGCAGTTTTTTGGGCTTCTAAATCGGAAATCCCCGACAGCCCTCAAAAATCAGGTGTCAAACTCACTGCAGCTCTGAAAGTAATGACATTGAGCATTGGTGCAGACCAAGCGACACCTGTGACTGATAAGCTTGGAGCCGCAAATGGGGCAAAAATCCCACCAGTTTTCTTCTTTCTTTTGGACCGGTTCTGATTCTGCCATGACGACCTTCCTGCCGGATCTCTGCAAGCGCCTTGTCCGTGTTACCTAAAGAGTCTCCGGGCATTTTCCCCCAGGATTTTTTTCTTTACCTGGGCGGTTGCCTTTGTCTTCCGAATGATGGTCACCGAGTCTTTGAGCAATTCAATGGTAGGGAAATCGCTTCCCATGAGGACCTGATTCTCTCCCATCATGTGAACGGCAAAACGGATCTCCTCCGGGCTCCAAAAGGGCGGGGCGGTGTCGATGAAGACCCTCCTCTTGTATTTGTCGAAAAAGCCCTTGGACCGTTTGTCGAAGTAGGCCGGGTTTAAACGGTTCTTTATGGCGAAGAAGGCGCCGCCCATGTGGGAAAAAACAAACCGAAGATTGGGAAAGCGATCCAACGTGCCGCTCAGCATGAGGCGGGCGATGTTGATCGTGGTGTCGAAGGCTCGGCCCAAGTTGCGCGTCAGGTTGAATTGCTCCATGCCGTGCGGGTGGGCCAGTGGAATCTCTGAAGCCGGATGGACCAATATCGGAACGTCAAGCTCGGAGACGGCCTTGTAAAACGGGTAAAACCGCTCGTTGTCCAAGAGAATTCCGTTGACATGGGTGTTGATCGCGACTCCCTTGAAACCCAATTCCACAACCGCTCGCTTCAGCTCCTTCTGCCCTTCAGGATCCAGCGGGGGAACATGGGCCAGTGAAATGATGCGATCGGGGTATTGCGCCTTAATCTCCGCCATTCTGTCGTTGATCAGCCGCGCCGCTTTGAGATCCACCCAATCGAGCCACACTCCAGCGTGGAGGGCCGCCTGATCGACCCCGGCCCGGTCCATCGCCTTAATCTGATCTTCGATCCGCGCGGTCATCTTCGGAGGGGAGAAGAGCTGAACCCCGGCGCGCCGGATGCGAAAACGGTCGGGCTCATGAACCACATCTTCATCCTGGCGGACATGAAGCTCCGGGCGCAGATAGTGTTCCTCGGGCATCCAGTGGTGATGCACATCGATGACCAGATTCTGCCCCTTCATGGTGTTGGTTGTAATCGAAATGACCCTTATTGACAAGAGTTTTTTGGCTCCCGTGCGAAAAGTGTGCGACTAAGCCGAGGGAGCCCGTCCCTCAGCGGGAAGCAATGAAGGAGAAGAAGCGGTCCACGCCCCCTCCGCTATGAGAGACCTGTCTGGTCTCGGCGAGGGGAGGAAGCCTGAAGGGCTGAGGCACAGGGATGAGAAGGTTGAAGGCAGGCCCCGGCAATATCTTGAACGGCTTGAACCTTTTGAACGATTGGAACGGTTCAAGTCGTTCAAATCGCTTAAGCCGATAGGCACTGACCCATTGCCTCAGGCCGGAAGGTTTTCTCCCTGAGCAGACCAAACTTTTTGACACACAGCCGAGTTTTTTTCGACTCTGAACACCCGCCGTTGGACATCCGGTCGGGCTCGTAATATATTTTCGCGTAATGTCTACTCCCATCGTTCGCATCCGCAATTTAAGAAAATCCTACGGTTCCGTTGTCGCCCTCGACGGCGTCTCGTTAGAGGTTCAGGAGGGAAAAATCTTCGGACTCCTGGGACCCAACGGCGCGGGAAAAACGACTACGGTCAAGGTCCTCACGACCTTAGTGCGACCCGACGCGGGAGAAGTCGAAGTCAGCGGGGCCGACGTCTTGCGGGATCCTGTCAAGGTGAGGAGTCTCATCGGTTATGTCCCGCAGGAATTAACCGTCGATCCCTACCTCACGGCGCGGGAGCATATGCACTATTACGCCGATCTCTATCACCTCTCTGCCGCGGCCGGAGAAGCGAGGATGCGCGAGCTGTTGACCCTAGTCGGCCTGGCGGGGCATGAGAATCGCCGCGTGCGCGAGTTCTCCGGCGGGATGAAGAAAAAGCTCGATCTCGCCTGCGGGCTGATCCACCGGCCGCCGCTGATTTTCCTCGACGAGCCTTCTCTCGGTTTGGACGTACACGTGCGCCGCGATGTGTGGAATTATATCCTGAAACTCAAGGAAGAAGGGGCGACGATTTTTCTCTGCACCAACTATATGGACGAGGCGGAACGTCTCTGCGACGATGTCGCCATCATCGACGGTGGCAAGATCGTGGTCATGGGCAGTCCTGCGGCGCTCAGAAGCCAACTGAAGCGGGATCTGGTCTCGGTTCAGATTGCCGGTTCCGATGAAGACCACGGAGAAATGCTGGCTGCCTTCGAGAAGGCTGTTTCCCGCCTGAAAGTTGTCAAAGGCACGATGAAAGAAGGAGGGCGCCTCAAGGTTTACGTCGAGAGCAATGAGGTCGCTTTGCCCCAGATCCTTCAGTCCGCCGCCGACCTTGCCCTCCCCCTTCACTCCATCACCTATAGCCGTCCCGGTCTCGATGAAGTCTTTCTTCACTATACCGGGCACTCCTTTACCGAAAGGGACGACAACCATGGCTGAGTTCGTGCAAGAAACCAAAGGACAACTTCTCCGGTGGGTGATTCACCTATGGCGCGAGCCTTTCAGCATGGCCTTCAACCTAGTCAATCCGGTTATCCTGCTGATTTTTATGGGAAGCGCCTTCCAGGGCCTGGCTCGAGACTCGACCGGCGGAGACTACCGCACCTACCTTTTGCCGGGAATCCTCGCCCTCACGGCATTCGGCAACAGCATGGCCGGAGGCATTCCGCTCCTTTTCGACAAGGAGAACGGTTTTCTCATGCGGCTCATGACCGCGCCGATTTCACGCGCCTCTATCCTCGTCAGCCGTTTTCTTGCGGTGAATATCAATACGCTGGTCCAGTGTCTGATCATGCTTGTTCTCGGCCTTCTCTTCGGCATTCGGATCGCGACCGGCATTGGCGGCGTTTTCACGATCCTGTTCATCAGTCTCCTGCTCAGCTTCGGCTTCACCATCATCTCGCTCATCCTGGCTTTTGTTCTGCACAGCCACGGGGATTTCTTTGCCATCCTAGGGATCACCTCCCTTCCTATGACCTTTCTCTCCAGCGCCTTTGTCCCGTTGGACGCTCTTCCCGTTTGGATGCGCCTCTTAGCCTACGTAAACCCGATGACCTATGCCGTCAACGGCATGCGCGCTCTGATCCTATCGGGCTGGGACATCGGACTTCTGGTTCGAATAGCCCTCGTGTTTCTGGTCTTCGATGGGCTGGTCTTTTGGTTCGGGAGCAGAATCCTGAGCCGGCATCTGGCATAAATATTTATGGACGAGTCAGCGCCGAAGGGACCTTCAGAAGAGAGGCGCAGGCGGCGGTGGCTTGCCTTCTTGACTCCCCTGATCACCCTGGGCTCAATCGTCATTTCAGTGGCCATGCTGATGGCTCTCATCAAAAGCTGTAGCGACCGCAATCCGCAAAACCCCGGCGGCCCGCGCCTGCCCATTCAGCGGATGCCAACTGAGCCACCGCCCTCCAATAAATTCTTCCTTGCCTGAAAAGCTATATCTCTAAATCCAGAAACCCAAAGTTTTCTCCACTATACGTGGAATTTTGCGGAGCAACGCCGGCAGCTTGACATTGGTAACGTAAAGGTTACTATGACATATGTCTGTAAGGAGGACAGTCGAATACCTGGACGAGCGTGGGCAGTCGCCGTTTGGGAAATGGTTCATGCGGCTTAATGCAGAAGCCGCAGCGAAAGTGACGATCGCGATGACACGTATCGAACAGGGAAATTTCTCTAACGTAAGTTCCGTAGGCCGCGGGGTTTTCGAATACAAAATCCACTATGGTCCCGGCTACCGTGTTTATTTCGCCCAGGATGGGATCGATCTGGTAATTCTTCTGGCAGGCGGCACAAAGAAGCGACAAAGCGAAGATATTAGACTGGCGCAGCAACGTTGGGCTATCTACAAAGTCAGGAAGAAAGCAGGAAAGGGGTAGTTTATGGCGCTAACGCGTGAATTCAAGGAGACTCTTATGCTACGGGCACGGCGCGATGTAAAGTTTCGCCGCGCTCTGCTCAAGGAGGCGGTGGAAGCGTTCCTTTCCGGAGATCTGGAGACGGGAAAATCAGTGTTGCGTAACTACATTAACGCGACGATCACCTTTGAGGGCCTGGCGAGATCCCTTGGGAAGGAGAGCAAGAGCCTGCACCGTATGCTGGGGCCGAAAGGCAATCCGACGGCGGAGAATATTTTTGCGGTGATGAAGGCTCTTCAAGATGCGGAGGATGTCCATTTTCAGGTGAGAACTGAGAAAACTAAGGCGGCCTAACCTGCAGAGCAGTGAATCTTGGCAAATTCTTCCTTGCCTGAAAACCTATATCTCAGTTAAACTGACCTCCATCCGTGGCTGAGATTCCCAAAGAAGTCTTAGAGCTGATAGCGCGGTTCGATCAGAACATTGACGCCTATCAAAGCCAAGCCTATAACGAGACCCAAGTCCGGCTGGAATTTATCAATCCGTTCTTCGAAGCTCTCGGTTGGGATGTCAGCAACAAGTCAGGTCATGCCGAGGCTTATAAAGATATTATCCACGAGGATGCCATCAAGATCGGAGGCTCCACTAAAGCCCCGGACTATTCCTTCCGCATAGGCGGCACGCGCAAGTTCTTCCTCGAAGCCAAGAAGCCCGCCGTCACTATCAAAGACGACACAAGCCCCGCTTACCAACTGCGGCGCTACGCTTGGAGCGCCAAGCTTCCCCTGTCGATCCTGACAAATTTTGCTGAGTTCGCAGTTTATGATTGCCGCCTGCCGCCAAAGCAGACGGACAATGCGAGCACGGCGAGAGTTCTGTACCTCACCTACAAGGAATACGGTACACGTTGGGACGAGATCGCGAAGGTCTTCTCCAAAGAAGCGATTCTACAGGGTTCCTTCGATAAGTTCGCCGAGTCCGGCAAAGGCAAGCGAGGGACCTCTCCGGTCGATGCTCAATTCCTGGCGGAAATCGAAAGCTGGCGAGAAGCCCTCGCAAAAAACCTGGCTCTGCGCAATCCCAGACTGAGCGTGCGCGATCTCAACTTCGCCGTGCAGCGCACCATCGACCGGATCATCTTTCTCAGGATGTGTGAAGACCGGGGTATCGAGCATTACGCGCAGCTCCAGGCGCTCCTTAACGGCGAAAATACCTACAAAAGACTCCAGTATCTCTACGGCATTGCGGATGACAAGTACAACTCGGGCTTATTTCATTTCAAGGAAGAGAAAGGGCGGGCCGAAGCCCCTGACAAGCTGACCCTCAACCTCAAGATAGACGACAAGGCTCTCAAAGACATCATCCACCGCCTCTACTACCCTGAAAGCCCCTACGAGTTCTCCGTTCTCGGTGCTGATATTCTAGGTAATGTCTACGAGCAGTTCTTGGGCAAAGTTATCCGCCTTACCGCCGGCCATCACGCCATCGTTGAAGAAAAGCCCGAGGTTAAAAAAGCTGGCGGCGTTTACTACACGCCTGCTTACATCGTCGAGTACATTGTCAAAAACACCGTGGGCAAGCTTTGCGAAGGGAAATCCCCTAGGCAAATAGAAAAGCTTAGAATTCTAGACCCTGCATGTGGCTCCGGTTCCTTTCTCATCGGCGCCTACACCTACCTTCTCGACTATCATCGGAACTGGTACGTCAACGATGGACCACAGAAACACACAAAGGAGATCTACCAAGGCGCAGGCGGCCACTGGTATCTGACCACCCAAGAGAAAAAGCGAATTCTTCTTAACAACATTTATGGCGTAGACATCGACAGCCAGGCGGTGGAGGTCACCAAGCTTAGCTTGTTACTCAAGGTGCTCGAAGGAGAGTCGGAAGAGACAATAGGCAAAAACCTTAAGCTCTTCCGCGAGCGCGCCCTTCCCGACCTCGGCAACAACATCAAATGCGGCAACTCCCTCATCGGCCCTGATTTCTACCAAAACCAGCAGCTGAGTTTGTTGGATGATGAAGAGCGCTACCGCATCAACGTCTTCGACTGGAACGCCGAGTTTCCCGGCATCACGAAATCCGGCGGCTTCGATACGGTGATAGGGAATCCACCCTACGTTCGAATCCAAGCGCTCAAGGAATGGGCACCGATTGAGGTCGAGCACTATAAAAAAGCGTACCAGTCTGCGAGCAAGGGCAATTACGACATCTACGTGGTGTTCGTCGAAAAAGGCCTGAGTCTGCTTAACAAGACCGGCCGCCTCGGCTTCATTCTTCCCCACAAGTTCTTCAACGCCCAGTACGGCGAGCCATTGCGAGGACTCCTAGCGAAAGGAAAGCATCTGGCAGAGGTCGTCCACTTCGGCGACCAGCAGGTTTTCGCAGGCGCAACGACCTACACCTGTCTGCTCCTCCTGGATAAAGCAGGGAGTAATCAATGTCGCTGCGTTAAGGTGGAAGACTTAACCACGTGGCGCGGCAACGGCGGAGCTTCCAAGGGCTTTGTTCCCGCTGCGCGTATAACGGCTGCGGAATGGAACCTCACCGTCGGCAAGGGGGCTGACTTATTCGAGAAGCTCCGCAAGATGCCTCTTAAATTGGGAGACTTGACGCATCTTTTCGTGGGCCTCCAGACTGATGCCGACGATGTGTTTATTCTCGAAGAAGTGCGAAGAGAAAAGGACCGGGTCCTCTGCGAATCAGCGTCAACCGGGCAACAACACTGGTTCGAGCAGGATCATCTAAAACCCTTTCTGAAGGGTTCCCTAAATATTCGCCGTTATTATCTAAGTGACGTGACGAAGCGATTGATCTTTCCGTACCACGTGAAAGACGGGAAGGCGCCACTGATCGATGAAAAAGAGTACAGGCGGCGGTATCCCCTGACGTGGCATTATCTTGAACAGAACCGAGAACGTCTTGCCTCAAGAAACAAAGGTCGTATGGGGAAAGAGTGGTACGGTTATGTGTATAAGAAAAACCACACTCTGTTTGGTGCTCCGAAACTGCTGGTTCCCGCAATAGCAACTGGCAGTTGCTTCGCGGCCGATCTGGAGGGCAAATATTACTTTGTTGGAAGTGGCGGCGGTGGAGGTGGAGGTTATGGTATCACCCTTCGAGAGAGCACAAAGTTTTCGTATGCCTACTTGCTTGGCCTTCTTAATTCAAACTTGCTAACTGCCTATCTGAAAGCTACCAGCACACCATTTCGTGGCGGCTTTATTGCTCTCAACCGGCAGTATATCGAACAACTGCCCATCCGCGGGATCGACTTCTCTGCCTCCGCAGAAAAAGCTCACCACGACAAGATGGTCTCGCTGGTCGAGCGGATGCTGGATCTCCACAAGCAGTTGGTGGCGGCAAATAACCCGAATGACAAAACCCATCTTGAGCGCGAGATCGACGCCACCAATCACCAGATCGACCAACTTGTTTACGAACTTTACGGACTAACGGAGGAGGAGATTAAGATTGTGGAGGAGGCGACCGCTTGATAACCGATCGTTTCGGCTTTCTCCCTTGCGATTGGACATTTGACTTCGACGGTGGCACCGTCTCTGCGATTCCAGAAATTTATAAGGTTAGAAAGCGAGTAGAGAAGTACACCAACGAAGATGGGTTTTTGTACCCCCCCTTATCTCATAGGGTACACCTGGAGCCCAGAACAAACAAAATTTTGGGCAAGATTCCCAGAACGCAACGGCCCGCGCATCTACATCCAGTTCCGCCCTCTCACGAGTTACGCCTATCTGTTTCCGGCACAACCGAGGAACTTCGCAAGGGTCCGGGCGCCTTTATAATCCACTTGCTTGCATACCTGTTTGGGATCAGGCTCCAGTTTCGTGATTGGTGGTTCGATAGCCGCGTACCGGTTCGAATGGGCCAGACGCACAATATTCATCCAACCAAGGATACAGCAGAGGACTTCCTCTCCCATTGTTATCGGGCCTGGCAAGGCTGGCCTACCAAGGAGCAAAAGTTGATCACCAATCTATTATTCATGCACTCCCGAGCTCCCTCCTACGAGTGGGACTGGGAGCGTTTCACGATTGAGTATATGGTACTTGATGGCTGCTGGCGGCTTGCCGAACTCCATCACGGGGTTAAGGGCAAAAATCATTCGGAGCGAATTAGGATACTTTGCCAAAAATTTGGCATCCCCTACGACAAGAAGCGCGTCGGTAAAATTGTTTCCCTTCGAAACGGTCTTTTTCACGAAACACTTTGGGATGGCTCTCAGCCTTGCACGGCGGTCAACGCCGAAGCGGTTCTTCAACCCCTTAACCTCCGTCGACTGAATCAACGACTCATTCCAGCGTTGCTCGGATATAGCAATCGCTACGTACATACGATCTGGTGGTCCAGGGGGGCTTTCCAATTTGACAAGCAATAAATGCGGGAAATTTCCAGAGACAGTATGTGCTAGCCCAGGAGTCTTTTGTGACGCCAGGAATTGAAATTGCAGCCTGGCAGGCCTTGATGATCTTAACGACCAACCTCGTCTTCAGCATAAGTGCGAAGCCACCGACCGCTAGATCGACCAACTCGTCTATGAACTGTATGTGCTGACAGAGGAGGAGATTAAAATCGCTCAACAGGCGACTGAATAAGATGTTTCGAATGATAAATTGAAAAAGACGAAGATCGGAGGACATCTTTTTTTATGAGACTTATTGTCGCGAGCTCGTTGCTAATAGTCGGCGTGGTTTCGATGGGTGTCCTCCTCACATGGCTTACCGGTGACTACGGCCATGCTTGGGCGGGTGTAGTAGCGGAGCTCGCCATTGCATGTGTCATTTATTACGAATTGGAGGAGGAGCGAGCTTCTCGTTTTCTTTCGGAGGTGCTTGGCAAACCGTACGAGGATCGCGAAGACATTTACCACGAGTATATTACAGCAGGTGGCCAAACCCTTGAAGAAAAGGCTGAGAACTTCCGTAAGAAACTTTGGAACAACGGTAAACTTAGACAAAAATGTGACTTACAGCTCGCTCATTTCAGCAGGCTCCATTACATGCTTAGATGGTCCATCCTGCACCGCAATCTATTAGTGCAATGGTTTCCACATGTGCCCATCCGATTGTGGGTCATGTTATCTGCCTATATAAAAGAAGTGTCGCCACATCGAGGAGAAGAAAACGAATTCATGCAAATTGTTCTTCAAAGCTTAGGCTTCATGGAGAAGAAAGGCTTGAAACCGATAAGGATCTACCCGAGAGAGGGTCGGGAACCTGTCGAGATCTCTGTCGATCACCTGCGCACATTGAGGTCTGAAGTTAATAGCCTACTACAAACAACAAGACAGTGAGAACCCTCACTGAGATTTCTGGGGTCTGGCTTTCGAATCTTGTTCTTCTTGTTCGATTAAACTTCCAGTTTTGGCGGGGATTTTCCAGGGACAGTATACTTCATTTCCGGCTCTTACCCTTTGGCCAACCGCGCTTCCTTAGGGTTGAAAAAACGGAGAGGCGGGGTTTTCCTAAATTCTGGCCAAACGTGCTGCTCAGTCGGCGAGCCAACATCTAGAAAATATCTCCAGTGAGGAGTATCCTAACTGAAAGACGAAGCGATTCGTGGCACGCTTGAAGAGTTGGCCCGCAGCATGGGGTGTGATAAGAGAGAAATATGAAGACTGCACGCAAATATCCCATCGTAGTGGTGAAAGAGAAAAAGGAGTATTGGGCTTACATCCCGGACATCCCTGGGGTCTACGGCAGGGGAAAAACTGCAAAGAAGGCCAAGGAAGATATCCGCCAGGCGCTATCTCTTTACATTGAGGACTGCCTCGCAGATGGAGATAAAATCCCCGTCTCATCTGCAAAAATTGTTGGAGTCGATACCCTGTCCATCGCTGTAGGTGGCTAGATGCCTACGGCGAGAGAAGTCGTCCGATTTCTCAGGCGCAAGGGTTTTATCGAAAAAAGACAAAAAGGTTCCCATCTTTTACTGCAACATCCGAGGACGGGATATCGGACGTCTGTCCCGATGCATCCTGGCGACCTACCAACAGGCCTCTTCCTTAAAATTCTCAAAGACGCTGGGTTTACCCTGGAAGAGTTCAGGAAGGGCTAGCCACAAAAGGTGCTCGGTGCCAGGCTTGAGTTTTTGATTTATTCGTTGAGAAGCTTCGGGCAGCAGAGGTCCGGGCCTGATATTTGTCATTTGATCGTCCACATCGCCGCGGGTCTTGGGTGAAAAACCTGAATGGATAGGGTAGTCGCTGGGGTCTGGCTTTCTAATCTTGCGTTTCTTCCTTGCTCGATTAAAGCTCTGTCTTGAAGTCAGAAATGCACAGTCCCGCGTGGTGAAAACTCCCTGAAGTTGGGCTATAGTGATTTAAGAATTTTGGAGGTTAAACAATGAAGACCTACCGATTCTCTGTGGTGATCGAGAAAGATCAAGAGGGCTACTTTGCTTTTTGTCCTGAGCTGCAGGGATGCTACACGCAGGGTGAGACTTACGAGGAGGCCATGGAGAACATCAGAGATGCCATTCGCCTCCACGTGGAGGAGAGGGTCAATTCGGGCGAAGAAATCTCTCAGGCAGAGTCGATTAGTCTGACTTCCCTTGAAGTCGCGGTGTGACAGAGAAACTCCCCAGAGTAACCGCCGCTCAAGCAATTAAAGCGCTGGAGCGTGCAGGGTTTCTCTTTGCTCGCCAGAGTGGAAGCCACAAAATCTACAAAAACGCAGCTGGGAAATGGGCAACTGTTCCCTATCACGCGGGTAAGATCCTTCATCCCAAAGTTCTAAGGAGCATCCTGCGAGATGCGGACTTATCAGTCGAGAAATTCCAAGAGCTAATGAAGTAAAAAAAAGCGGGAAACATGCGCCCGGAATCGGGGGTTTACGGACTGCGCAGTTCGGAGGGATGGATCTATATAGGCGAGGCAAAGAATATCCAGGAAAGGTTAATCCAGCATCTTGTGGGAGATAATCCATGCATAAACACTTGGAAACCCCTAAGCTTTTGCTTCGAACTGTGGCCGGAGAAGTTGAGGGTACAGAGGCGGGATCAATTGGTCTCAGAACTTCGGCCAGTTTGCAATGAAGGAGGTTGAACATGAAAACAAGTAAAAAAGGTGTTTCTGTTGGAGCGAGGGTGAAGATTTTGCCTCAACATTGGCTTCGGGCACACGAAGAAGGATTCATCATAGACTCCCGGCCGCAAGCCCGAAATAACTGGCTTGTAAAATTTGACCGCAGCTATCCGGGCGGCGGCATTGAGGGTGACAAGCTCTGGCTTGATGAAAGCCAGTTCTCAGAAGTAGAGCACAGGCGCTCTATAGCAAATGCCAAAGAGGGAATGATGGAGTCAGGCGATTTTCCTATGATGAGACGGGCTTTTGCGGCCTAGTTTGTCGAGCTCTCCCTGAGATAGAGCGGCGTCTTCGTTGGAGTCAAAATGATAGAGGGTTGAGCTCCGGATTTAGCGGATCTTAAGAAAAAAGTCTCCAATACATTCTCTATCGAGAGAATTCCCGCTGTGTTTGTGTTTCCATTCACGACGAGGCCGACCAAGTATCCGGAGGCGTCGACGACTGCCCCCCCGCTCATATGGTTTTCCACCCCCATTCCCCACTTTGTATCTGGCGAGATGCCTTGGCTGTTCAAGTACTCTGGCGCGTAAACCTTGTAATCCGCAGCAAAATATCCCCGACGATTTTCCTCGGTCAAATTCAGGAAACCGTGGGCGATCACGAAGTCCCGATTCTGCGGATAGCCGATTATAAAAACCCTTTTGGGCGGCAGCAGGGGCTTCAATTCAAAATCGGCGTCCGGATCACTGAGACTGATTGTGCCCTCTTCGAAATCCCTCAGCTCCCAATGGGAGAAGCGCATCTCGGTTCCGGCCTTCAGCCTTCCTATCACGAAGTCTCTCTGCTTGATGATCTCATTAG
>Ga0209701_10001035_pt1 | contig 17370 bp, 16 predicted proteins | sample CZO8metaG_4_FD_188356 | JGI IMG/M metagenome (GOLD analysis project Ga0209701, IMG submission 188356) | Vadose zone soil microbial communities from the Eel River Critical Zone Observatory, Northern California, USA - CZOApr15con2H3.8 metaG... | ecosystem: Environmental > Terrestrial > Soil >... | reverse complement strand
TTGCCGGTTGACGCGCATTTCTGGTCGCAGGTACAGGCAGTTGCACGCAGGCGCTGCCCTCCACTAGCAGATGCACACATCGCGCGCGCCTGGTCAGGACTATACGAAATGACGCCTGACGAGCATCCCGTACTGGGCAAAACAGAGATCGAGGGGTTCCTCTGCGCCTGCGGCTTCTCCGGTCACGGCTTCATGCACTCGCCAACGGCCGCAAAGCTGCTCACCGAACTCATCCTTGACGGCGCCAGCAGCACCCTCGACATCGGGCAATTTAGCATTGAACGCTTCCGCAACGGCAAATTGCTGCCATATACACCACTTCTCTGAGGAGCATATATTTCATGACGATCGTTACAGATTTCCACAGCCACATAGTTCCTAGTTCCGCCGCGCAGATGGTACAGGCAGCGCAGCAGAAAGGACTGCGTGTACTCGGCCTCTCGGAACACGTCTTTCAAATGGAGGAAGCGCGGCCCGCGCTGGAACATATGCCGCTCGAAGGCCCGCTGCTTACTTTTGCCACCTACATCGAGAACGTTCACGAAGCCGCCAGGCAATCAGGGTTCGATGTCCGTTTGGGCCTGGAAGTAGACTTTATCCCCGGTAAGAACGAGCTTATCCAGTCGGCCATCAAGGGATATGACTGGGATTTTTTAATTGGTTCTGTGCATGAAACTGACGGCCTCTTCTATGAGGCGGAAAACAAATGGAGCAAAGAAGAGGGCGAGGTGCTCTGGCTGCGTTACTTCGAGTTACTGCGCGGGACCGTAAGCAGCGGCTATTTCAGCCTGGTGAGCCATCCCGTACGTATGCGCGTCAACAATCCTCATCTCCCACCCACCTTCGATGAAGAACTGGAACGGCTGGCGGCAGAAGCCGCGCGCTGCGATGTCGCCCTGGAGATCAATGGATACGATGTGCTGAACTATCACAGCCTTGTACGGCGGCTCGCAAAAGCCTGCGCCTTGCACCGGACGCCCATCAGCGTTGGTTCCGATGCCCACTATCCCAGGGGAGTTGCGCAGGCACACCGGCAATCGGAGGATATGCTGCGAGAGGTAGGCATCAGCACGATCAGAACCTGGAAGCACCGCGAGGCAGAAGAATACCGGCTGTGAATCACGCCGCGGCCACAGGAATCCGGTCCCAACCGGGCAATTGCACGTGCATATTACTGGCGAGCTTCATCAGCAGGCTTTTTTTGCCCGTGGTCAGGTCATCGAACCACACCCGCTGGTAGCCGTCTGGATAAAAAGCATTTACAACCAGCCCATGCCCCGAAGGAGCAAGGACAACATTGCCATCGCACATCGGCGCCACAACTTCGGGGCCACATAAAGAAATCGCTTGCGGGGCAGCATCATCCACTACTACCTGGAATTGCTCACCCGACGCCGCATACTTTATAACCTGGAATCTACCAGAGCTGACGCGTATCGCCTCTAACGAGTTATCATCAGCAAAACCAATCGGTTCAACATACACGGCAGGTGTAACATCTCTGCTCAACACCCTCCCTGTACGAGTTCCATCACTACTGACTGAGTGAATGCCTGGCCCTCCAGTATCCTCGCTGTCTGCGTAGTAGATTGTTGAGCCATCGGGACTGAGCCAGAAACTGGAACCTTTGCCGGCTGCGGATCTCGTTACTACTTGAGGCGTGCTATCAGCAAACACGCTATTGATGCGATAGAGTGCGCTCGCGCCAACGAAGTACATATACGGGTTATGGTAGAACACGAGGCGATCCACCCTCAACGTTGAGAACAGGTTCTTTGACGCCCCCGTATTGATATCTACAAGCTCAACTCCACTATGCACCATTGCAACGAGCACGTGGCCACTATCCATCCAGATCGCGTTGCCAGCGTCTACATCGTCCAGCTCATAAAAGAAGCCCTTACCATTTACTGGCATCAATGTCGAGTACAACGTATGGCCGTTGGTAGAGGCCTGGTACAGTAAATTGTGCCCATCCGGGGAGACACCGTCGAGTTGCACATCGGCTGGAGCCTGGGACGATGGCACCAGTTCAGTACGCTTGCCGCTGGCAGGGTTGTAGTTATAGATACCCATCAACTTAGCAACCCCTGGTGCAGCCAGGGTCAATCCAACCACAACTGAATTCCAGCCATTAGAGTCCACAACCTTCCCTGCAGGTTCTGGGCGGCTTATGTAGCGGTCAAGAATACCTATGGCAAACAACACCACTGCAGCCACTGTCGCCAGTATCAGGGCATTAAATAGCCAGCTATGACTGTCGGGTCGAAGCTCATGATGGTTGCCGTTCAATTCGGGAACACCGGGAGTCATAGCTATCTCTTGCAGATAATAGCCCACCCTCTTATCAAGGGAACCCGGTCGTGACCCACTTTCTTGTCCACGATGAATCACTGCCAGAACCTGCGCAGTCGTTGAAGCACCCGAGGCTTCACTCTCATTCAACAGTTCACGCAATACCGCCCTCTGTTGAGCACGTACACGTCGCGCCTTTGCCAGCACCGCCGAGCAGGTTGGGCAATCAGGTAGGTGTGTACGTAGTTGACCTAGCAGGCGCTCATCCTGTCTATCCTCAGTCAAAGAAACCTGCCTGAACTTTTGCGTGATGTCTGGATCGTCCAGGTCATCCAGCAAGCGCAGGCATTGAATGCTCAGTGAACATGGTGGCAAGCCATGTAAATCTACTTGCTGCATTACCGTCCCTCCCGATCGAGCCTCGTATAAATTTGTTGAAAAGCCTGGCGAGCGCGAGATAGCCGGCTGCGTACTGCGGAAAGCGTGTCTTCAAGTATCTCAGCAATCTCGCGGTATGAGAACCCCTCAGCATCCAGTAGCAGGCACGTGGCAGAAGCCTTCGGCAGTTGCGCTAACACTCGACGGATCAGATCGCGCTGCACCACCTGGTCCTCGAAGATTTCATCGCTCACCAGGTACTCCTCGCTCGGCTCATCGAAAAGATCGTCCCCATACCCCTGCGGAGGTGTAAAAGGAATCCACGTGACATGCTTGTGGCGACGCCATTCACTCCGCAACTGGTTGAGCGCGATACGATAGAGCCATGGAGCAAAATGCAACTCTTCCCCATCCATACGAGGTAAAGCACGATACGCCGCCAGGAAAGTCTCCTGGCAGAGGTCCTGCGTCAGTTGAGCATCCTGTGTCAAGCTATAGAGCATACGCCTGATGCGCGGCTCATAGTGCATCACAAGCGCCTCGAAGGCCACTTCCGATCCCCGGCAGGCTTCGAGCGTGAGTTGGGGCTCGTCTTCCAATGCTTTCATACGGCTCCAATGTATTCAGTTGAGTACTGAATTCAGATCCTCTGAGAGGGATAATGCATGGGACAGGTCTTTTGTTTCGCCTCGATCAGCGAGGAACTACTATTCCCAACCATGAAAATTCGGTTCCTGTCCAATTATAAGGGAAAATGTTACAATGTGCATGTGAGATACCTCACATTCTAAGAAAATGCTTTAGCACTCAACGCCTTCTTTGACAATTTACTTGCGATATGTTCTAGAAAAATCAGGTGACTGGCAGATACTCGATGCGGTCCTGATAGTCACTTATAGTGCCTTCCTCGGCTATCAAGATCAGTTCTTCTATAATTTCTCCAACACTCATTTCCGCATTGAGAGTGATAATGCCTGGAACATGGCGTCCCTGTACAAGGTGTGCTCCTAGATGAGCAGGCATAGATTTACGGTTATTGGTAACAAGAACAAAACTATTTTCCTCGCACCAACACAAAATCTCTGAATCAGGCGTTCCTCTGGACGGAGAGCCTGGATCTCCGACAGCGTATACAATGAGGCCTGACTTTTTTATAAGCAGTTGTGCCTTAAAGAGAGGATCCAGATTTTCATCGATAAGGTATCGAACATTCACGTTACTTCTTTTTGGGCCAGCCTCTCTTCTTTGATCTTACGGATTCTTTGACTGGCAGGTGATGGATTGGCTCTCTGTAGCTTTCGTGCTTCTCTTCCCCACTCCAACCAGTCAGCCAGGTACTTTGAGACCGCTTCTTTATTGTGGAGGTAATACAGAATTGTTGCATAGACCTGCTCCAGCGTGAGCGAGGGATACGTGCTGGCAATGGCCTCTGGAGAACGCTGGCGATGAATATAATCGTAAAGCACCGTTTCGATGCCAACTCTTGTGCCTTTCAGCCTTATGTCGTCATCAGACAAAAAGTCAAAATACTCTTCTAGTTGCATAGGTTTTCTCTCATTCTCTCCAGAACTTTTTGCACTGAGTTTTACACGCTTCTTTAGAATGTAGCATATCATAGAGCTGGCCCTGTGGCAAACTAATTGAAGAGATCATGTCCACTCAACCGTCGGGCTGAGAAAAAGGGAATCCTGCGACCCTGCCGCTTCCATGTTGACACTTAACCACGAGATCTACACAGGTCTGAATCGCGGCAGGCTAATCGTATCGGTCACCCGGTCAAACACCACTATCACAGGAAGTTCCACCCGCAGCTCTGCCGGAGCAATGTCCACAATATTACTCAACATGCGCGGTCCCTCCTCCAGTTGCACAATCGCAACATTGTAGGGTGTGTCGTTTGCGAACTCAGGAGACTTATTCTGCTGAATAATCGTATAGGAGTAAATCACCCCACGCCCGCTTGCCTCAACCCAGCACGGATTCTCGGCCTCGCACTGCATGCAATACAGGCGTGGATAGAACTGGTACTGCTGGCACCGGTCGCAATATTGCAGCAGCAATTTCCCCTGCCTGCACCCCTCCCAGAAAGGACGGCTTTCCTCTGTAATAACAGGTAATGGGCGATTCGTATCCGGCATGGTCATTACTCCAACGTACTCATCTTTATACGTCTACTCTCATAGCATATTGTATCACTCTCCCCCCTGGCAGACACAGCGCAGCATCTCAAGAATCACCCCCATAGGGGACTTCTTTCCCCGGAGCATATTTCTGAGCAACCATACAACGAGCTACATCCGACACAAGCGACACAAATGACACAACCGATACAAATGACACAAAACCACATCACAACTTACCCCTTGTTCTACACCCTCTCCAGAATCTATAATCGGGTTACAGGAACAACCAGCTTGTTCCCTACCAGTGAGCAAAGGAGCGCGTATCGCATGCCTTCATACAACGGGCGTATCGCCATCGTAGGTGTCGCCGAATCCGACTATGGCCGGGTTCCCCACATGACCGAAATGCAGTTGCACGCCCAGGCGCTGCAGCGTGCGCTGGAAGATAGCGGCCTGCGCAAAAGTGATATCGATGGCGTCTTCTGTAGTTCGCACACCCTGGGTATGCCGACAGTCATGCTCTGCGAATACTTGCAACTATTTCCGCGTTACAGCGATACCACCTCCATCGGTGGCTCCTCATTTGAGGCTCATCTCAACCACGCAGTAGCAGCGATCCGCACAGGTAAGTGCGAAGTGGCATTCATCACCTACGCCAGCACTCAACTCTCCAGCCGTGGGCGTATGCTCGGCACGGGAGGCCGGCCCGCAACCATTCCGGAGGCAACGTATGAAGCTCCTTACGGCATTACACTCGTAGGCGCCTATGCGATGACAGCACGCCGCCACATGCACCAGTACGGCACCACTTCTGAACAGCTCGCCGAAATCGCCGTCGTAACGCGCCGGCATGCCGGCCTCAATCCTCTTGCCATGTATCGCCAGCCGATCACCGTGCAGGATGTGCTCAACTCGCGCATGATTGCCGACCCCTTACACCTGCTCGACTGCTGTATCGTCAGCGACGGTGGAGGCGCCGTGCTGGTAACGACAGAGGAACGCGCCAGGGACTTGAAACAAACACCGGTATTTGTATTGGGAAGCAGCGAGAGTCATACCCACGCTCACATCTCGCAGATGCCCGATCTGACCGTCACAGCCGCCGCGGTCACCGCGCCGCGCGCCTTCGCCGAGGCAGGAGTCCAACCCGGCGACATCGACATGGCAATGATTTACGACTCTTTTACCATCACCGTGCTGCTGCTCTTAGAAGACGTGGGGTTTTGCAAGAAAGGTGAGGGTGGTGCGTTTGTGCAGGGTGGGCGTATTGCACTTGGCGGTCAATTGCCGATCAACACAGATGGCGGCGGGCTTTCTTCTAATCATCCTGGCATGCGCGGCATCTTCCTCATCATCGAGGCCACACGCCAGTTGCGCGGGCAGTGCGGCCCCCGGCAAGTGGAGGGAGCCAGGCTGGCCGTGGCTCATGGGAGCGGAGGTTTGCTTTCCTCGCAGGCTACGACGATTTTGGGACGCTGAGGAAAACTTTCGAGTAGACCTCTTCAAAAGAATTGACAGATAAATCTGTACCTAAAAATTCGATTCATCTATCGTTTATCTATCGGGAGAAATACGAACCGATTTTTCTTTTTGGCTTTCGTGAAAAATACTTACTTCAAACAGCATTTTTTAATGCAAACGTTACAAAGAAGTGCTATGATTAAATAACGAATAAACTCGTCCACCTGGCAGAAAATCATCCTACTAGAGACCTCGATCAGGCAGAAACGCTTCTCGGAAGCTTTCTATACATCCATATCGAATACAGGAACCAGTTGTAGTACGAAATCGAGATAGGCTATTGGGGGAGTTGCTATGTCCAGGCTCAGAGTCTACCTGTTTGGGAAATTTTGTGTCCGGCGCGACGAACAGGTGCTGGATGGGTTCGATGCCCGCAAGGTGCAGGAACTCTTCTGCTACCTTTTACTCCACCGCGATCACTCACTTCCCCGTGAAACACTGGCCGGCCTGCTCTGGCCTGATACCACCACCGTTCAGTCAAAAAAGGGCCTGCGGCAAGTCCTCTGGCAGCTTCAATCCGCCTTGGGTTCTCAACACGAAGCCGCTCGAGATCGCGCGTTGCTGGTCGAACCAGACTGGGTCCAGCTCAATTCGGAAGCCAATCTCTGGCTCGACGTAGCAATCCTCGAACAGGCATTCACGCTTGTTCAGAAAATGCCAGGCCACGAACTGGATGCCTCAAAAGCCCAGGTGCTCCAGAACGCCGTCCAACTCTACCAGGGACCACTGCTCGAAGGCTGGTACCACGACTGGTGCCTCTACGAGCGCGAACGCCTCCAGAGCATGTACCTGGCCATGCTGGACAAGCTGATGGGGCATTGCGAGGTATATCAAGACTACGAGACCGGCCTGCTCTACGGCATGCGTATCATGTGTTATGACCGGGCGCGCGAACGCACCCATCGACGGCTCATGCGTCTACACTATCTCAATGGTGACCGGTCTGCAGCCTTGCGGCAGTACGAGCAATGCGCCGCCGCCCTTGCAGAAGAACTCGGCGCGAAACCTTCCAAACACACCATCGCCCTCTACGAGCAGATCCAGGCAGACCAGCTAGATGTGGTTGAACACCCAACAACATCTACAGTCGCCAGCACAGCGCTCGAAGTCGCAACCCCGGTGCTGTGCGAGGTACTTGATCACCTCACACAACTCCAGGGAGCCTTGAACGACCTGCAAAACCAGGTCCAGCAAAGTATTCAGACAGTGGAGCAGGCCTTAAACAAATACGCCAATCCGGCTTACTCGAAAGCAGCGAGGCAAGAGACGGTATCGTAGACGCACAAGAGACGCTGATGAGACGCACAGACATACGCCGATCCATACTTCCAAAAGACGTTTCCAGAGACACACGCATGGTACAGTTAATTTGCACCTGTCAAGCTGCCGTTGTCGGAATTACACCCTCCCTGAAATGTTAAAAGGAAACCTATGTACCTCGACAACCTACCGTTGCAACAAGCCAGCGTCGGCTACGGACAGCTCGGCACACATGGAAACCTCGGCTACGAAGGCAAATCTGTGCAGGTGAAACGAAAGCACTACAAGCATGCTCTTAGTACACATCCACCAGCGCACTTGGCATTCAATCTGGGCGGGCGCTTCTCGCGCTTCTACTGCCACTTAGCTCTCAACGACGATGTAGGCGCAGGTGCCTCGCATGCCGAGTTCAGTGTGCTAGCAGATGGGCGTCGAGTTGCTACGGCTCATGCTGTAGCGGGTGAGTCTTCGCGGGCTATTCAAGCCAATATCGCTGGCGCACAAGTCCTTGAGTTGAAGGTGAGTACGAGCCGTTGGGAGTACTGTCACGCCGTCTGGCTCGACCCCCAGGTAGACGAGTCGGTGGCCGAGGTTCGTATGGAGACACTCGTCGATTGCCTGAGACGTGCTGAAATCACGCTTCCGGTGGTAATGCCCCGCGCGGACCGCTGCATTGCTACTGTCGTCTCACCCGGCTTCGAGACGCTGTTAGATGATATGCTGGGTTCGTTCTATGCCAACGGTGGCTGCCAGGATGCTTTGCTGGTTGTCTTTGTCTTGAGTCCTAATACGGCGTGTGAACGGGTTGTTGCCAAATATCGTGGGCTACTTATTCACTGCCAGCCATATTCTAGGGTCAACGCGACGAGCAAAGCAGTTCTCTATTCTGTAGCCCGTGTCGTCAATGCCCAGCGGTTTCTCTGCCTTGATGCGGATATGCTGGTGTTGGGTGACCTCAACCCCGTCTTTGCCGCGCTTGACGCCTGTCCAGAGGGCAGCATCCTGGCCTGCCGTGAAGGAAATGGTCAGGGCCTTCATAACCTGGAGCATGCGCTTTGTAGCGCCTACGGCGGTCAGGCGACGGACATACAGCGGGTGCTGGGGACAGCCGAGGGCGAGGACGCATATCCCTTCGTCGTCAACGATGGATTCTTCGCCGGATCCCGCAGCGCTCTGCTGGCGCTCGATAGCACTATTCGCGCAATGCCAGGGGCTGCTGCATGGACCGATGAGCAGCGCAATATATGGTGGCGCAATCAGTTTATCTTCAACCTGGCCCTGGCGCGCTTGCAGTGTGGTGTCGAACTGGACGCGGGCTATAACCTTCAGCTTCATGTGCAGGATGTGCAACTTAATCATGTCAACGGGCGCATACAGGCGACATGGCACGGGCGAACGGTGCACGTCCTGCACTTTAGTGGCTTAGGGAGGCGTAAGTATCCGCAGTTGCGAAGCCTCTTTGCTCGTGTGCCCGATCCACTTGTGGGTATGGGAAACGGGGATGGGTTTGCAGCATTTTTACAGACACTGCGCGCCTGGGTGGGTCGACACGGATTGGCAGCCCTGGCGTGGTCATTCTACGGCACAACCGATGCTCAGACTGCGCGGATAAACGATCCTACCACAATGCCCCTGTTGGCAATGCTCCACTATCTTATCCGCTCCAACGGATGCGTGCGCGTCATGGAAACAGGGACTGCACGCGGCGTCTCCGCGGCATGCCTGGCTTCCGCCGTGGCCCATCGCCCGGATGCTCGCGTTGTTACTTTCGATCCTTACCCACACCAGTTACGTACTGAGTTGTGGGCGGCCCTACCAGAGGCAATGCGTACCTGTATTGAACTCCGCACTATTGACTCACTCGAAGGAATGACCGCCGCGCTGCAAGTTGCTGAGCGCTACGATGGGGCGTTGCTTGACTCGATTCACACCGAAGAACATGTATGGGCAGAGTTTCAACTGGCCGCACGTCTTGTCTGCCCTGGCGGCCTGATTCTCATTCACGATGTGCGCTACATCCATGGCACAGTTGAACAAGCACTGCAACGTATCGAGGCGGCGGGTTATGGTGTCGTGCGCCTCTGGACTGCGGAAAGCGGGGTGCGCGAGGACGATCACCTCGGCCTGGCCGTGATCGAGAACCGTCGTAGAGCGGTCAGGGGGATATGAACAGCACTACATCAAAGCCTATGTCGAGAACAAGGAATATGCGCATGCAACCTCTCATAACTACCGCTATCCCTGACCTGGCTGGCCCCACGGCACTGTCGACAATGCTCGCGGCCCTGCCTCGTCATACACTAGAGCCTCGTGAGGTGATGCTTTTTGTAGAGGCTGGCTCCAAGCAGACTATAGGCAGTGGGAACTCGCTGGATACCTCCAATAGAAAAGATCCCCCTGGCTCAAATTTCCCCTCTAAACACCTTGAGAAGAGCGCGCGCACAACCATCGGTTCCCAGCCGACACCTGCAGCCATATCGACAAGCGACCTGCCGCTAGTCAGTTGCATCATGCCTACGTGCAATCGGAGGGCTTTTGTGCGTCAAGCCCTCATGTATTTCGATCGACAAGACTATCCCAATCGCGAGTTAATTATCGTGGATGACGGAAATGACCGGGTATCTGATCTGATTCCTCCTGGTTCGCATGTGAACTACATTGCGCTGTCCCAAAAGACCTCTATTGGCGCCAAGCGGAACGTTGCTTGTGAGCAGGCGCGCGGTACTATTATCGCCCACTGGGATGACGACGACTGGTATGCCTCACATCGCTTACGGCATCAGGTGACACCACTACTCGACAAAAAGGCTGATATTACTGGCCTGGAGACTTCCTGTTTCTTTGATCTAACACGCTGGCAAGCCTGGACGTGTACTCCCGATTTACACCGTCGTCTCTTCGTCGGTGATGTCCACGGCGGTACCCTGGTCTACTGGCGTTGGGTATGGGAGCGTTTGGCACACTACCCTAAAGCATCTCTAGCAGAAGATGCTTTCTTTCTCGAGCAGGCATGTCTTAGAGGGGCCAGGTTGCATAAATTACCCCATGCCAATAGTTTTGTCTATCTGCGACACAGTAGCAACGCCTGGCATTTCCCTTTAGGCTCCTATCTCCAGCCTGCAGGCTGGCAACGTGCCGATTTGAACTTGTTTCTTCCACCAACCGACCTTCCTTTCTACGCGACACTTTCCCCGGTCAAACCCTCTCTGACCCCCTCATCATCCTCCACAAGTGGAAAAAATGAACCCCTGGTCAGCTGCATCATGCCAACTTACAACCGCCGTGCCTTTGTCAAACGTGCCATTTCCTATTTCTTGCGCCAGGATTATGCCAATAAAGAACTGATCGTCGTTGACGATGGCACCGACGCCATTAGCGACCTGATTCCGGTCGAAGAGTGCATACGCTATATCCGCTTGCGCGAAAAGACAACCGTCGGCGCGAAGCGTAACCTGGCATGCGAGCAAGCGCGCGGTACGATAATCGCCCACTGGGACGATGATGATTGGTACGCGCCACACCGGCTGCGCTATCAGGTTGAAGCGCTCTTGCACGAGGGTACAGACATATGTGGTACCACTACCCCGTTATACTACGATGCAGAAAATGGGCGCGCCTGGCAGTACATCTATCCTGGTGCCAAGCAAGCCTGGGTGGCCGGCGGTACATTGTGCTACACGCGATCTTTTTGGGCTAGCAACCGCTTCGCAAATGTCAACGTGGGCGAGGATGCCCGCTTTGTCCGGAATGCTCGTTCGGGGCGGGTGACAAGACTACCGGATTCGCGCTTCTATGTGGGCATGGTTCACAGCCACAATGTCAGTCCCAAGAAAACAAACGAATCTTACTGGCGACCCTACCCGGTAGATGAGATACAGCGGCTCTTGGGGACTGATTGGGATCTTTACCATTCTCATCAAGTGGCTCGGCGACTCCCCGATTTGCAACGGGATACTTTCAGGTAAAAAATCTGTTATATCGATCTTAGTGTGAACTAGAGATAGTACACAGGGGGTACTATGTCAACGCTCAGAATCTACCTGTTTGGAAAATTCTGTGTCCGGCGTAACGAACAAGTGCTGGATGGTTTTGACGCCCGCAAGGTACAAGAACTGTTCTGCTACCTGCTGCTACACCGGGATCACTCACTTCCCCGCGAAACGCTTGCCAGCCTCCTATGGCCTGATACCACCACCGTTCAGTCAAAAAAGGGCCTGCGGCAAGTCCTCTGGCAGCTTCAATCCGCCTTGGGTTCTCAACACGAATCCGCTCGAGATCGCGCGTTGCTGGTCGAACCAGACTGGGTCCAGCTCAATTCGGAAGCCAATCTCTGGCTCGATGTAGCAATCTTCGAACAGGCATTCACGCTTGTTCAGAAAATGTCAGGCCACGAACTGGATGCCTCAAAAGCCCAGGTGCTCCAGAACGCAGTCCAACTCTACCAGGGACCACTGCTCGAAGGCTGGTACCACGACTGGTGCCTCTACGAGCGCGAGCGCCTCCAGAGCATGTACCTGGTCATGCTGGACAAGTTGATGGGGTATTGTGAGGTGTATCAAGACTACGAGACCGGCCTGCTCTACGGCATGCGTATTATGTGCTATGACCGGGCACGCGAACGCACCCATCGACGGCTCATGCGTCTACACTATCTCAACGGTGACCGGTCTGCAGCACTGCGCCAGTACGAGCAGTGTGCTGCCGCCCTCGCAGAAGAACTCGGCGCGAAACCTTCCAAACACACCATCGCCCTCTACGAGCAGATCCAGGCAGACCAGCTAGATGTGGTTGAACATCCAACAACATCTACAGTCGCCAGCACAGCGCTCGAAGTAGCAACCCCGGTGCTGTGCGAGGTACTCGATCACCTCACACAACTCCAGGGAGCCTTGAACGACCTGCAAAACCAGGTCCAGCAAAGTATTCAGACAGTGAAGCAGGCCCTGAACAGCCATATATCTCCAGCCTACCCGAGACCATCAAGCTAAGAGACGTTACATGAGACATACAAGAGACACAGCAAAGACGCAAATTCATACATCTATCTATACTCCTCTGAGACGCTTCGTTAGACAGTCACATGTTACAGTTACTTTGCACCTGGTAAGGTCCGGTAGAGGCGAGCGAAACCCGGCCTCAGGATCAGCCTAGAGGTGAGGGCGACAATGGAACCGTTAGAGGCCGATGCACAATCGTTCATCGTCAAAGTCTGGGTTGAAGACAGTGCTGAAGCAGGCGGTCATGGTGTCTGGCACGGCCATATCACTCATATACCGAGCCATGAACGTCGCTATTTGAAAAATCTGGACGAGATCCCAGACTTCATCGCTCCTCACCTCGAAGCAATGGGTGTAAAACTAGGCATGCGCTGGCGGTTGAGACGTTGGCTGAAACGCTTGATGGGGCGCGATTGAGCGCTAAGCAACTCTACCAGGCAACGGCGCTACAAAGATCGGGTGACTTGCTGGGAGTCATCTCGAAAATCCATGGGTTTATCGGCTTGGATATTACTGTTACATCTCACGATAGGCCCACACGTCTCATCAAGGAGGAGACCAGTTATGACAGAAACACGAGACTCAATAGTAATAGTGCCATTAGACCCATCACCATGCTTATGTGCTGATGACACCTGTGATGATCTCGGCTGTGTGGCTCCCTTACCTAGTTGGTGGACAACGGCCACTACAACAAATTGTCCTTTAGTAGTTGACGTTGAACCCGGATTAACCGGATTTGCAGGAACTGTTTTTGCGCAGGCCCGTGAGTGCCAGAACACTACTGCTTCGAGTGTAATCGACATCGATGACGATTGGGTTATCGATGTTCACATTACATTGACAGGCACCACTCCAAATTTGATATGCGGTCTTTGGTGTGTCTCCGCCTGCCTGGAGAGTATGTGTGGGCCTACGTATTATCGATTCCCACGCGATAGCGATATCGATTCACCCCCTTCACAATATTGTTGTTGTTTAGTAGAAACGAATCAATTCCAGTCGGATTATGAAATCAGGATCTGCATTCCGGCGGGCGTAGTCGATGAATCCGAATGCGGTGCCCCGTATGAGCTCACGGTAATCGTGACCCTCCTCTCTCGAGATCAAATGAAGTCAGGTGATATATGTGATCCAGGCACCTATATGCCGCTTGGCATAGCCACCGCATGCGAATTGCCGCTGATGACCTTCTATGACGGAGGCTAGATTATGCATACTTGCTTCTGCAGGCGATATCACCGCGCCTGCAGAAGCAACTTGCAGGGGAGTCAAGTCAGTAACTACAAACATTGCTTCCGCGAAACCGAAAGCAGAGAGCAGAAATGCCACCCCAAAGGTCTTGCCAGTATATTATGTTGAGTAGTATACTGGATTCAGATTCCTCCTGCGATCTATTGGCTACTAAATTCGATGAGGGAATATCCATGGCCAGTAAGCGTTCACCTACTAACAGGGCTGCGGAGCCAGCGAGAATCAATGACCTGAAGCTCATCAATGGCATTGGACCAGCGGTCGAAAAACGGCTGAATGGCGTAGGTATCTTCACCTTTACCCAGCTTGCCGCTTTGTCACCGGCTGACGTAGCGGCAGCGGTTGCCGACCTGACTGGCCTATCGGCTGAGCGCATCGTCAAGCAGGACTGGATTGGCCAGGCATGCAGGCTGGCAGAGGAATCGACATCAAGCCAAGCACAAAAGGACTTCGAACCTGCAGCCGAGCCATCGGCTCCTATAGAACACCCTCACGTTGCCACACCTTTGGTAGAGCTGCAACAGGCAGGCAAGCTGGCGTCAGAATCGATATCAAGCCAAGCACAAAAGGAGGTAGAGGCTCCTGAGCATACCGAGCAAGCCGCTACGTTTACAGCCCCGGTCGAGCCAACGTCCCCTATAGAATATGCTCACGCTGCTACACCTACGGCAGAGCCACAAAAGGACACTGATACAATAGCATCAAAGGGACGGTTTCACCCTGCTACCTTCACGGTTGAACTCCTGCTCGATGAAAACAACAACGTGTACAGCGCGCATGTTTTGCATGTCCAAAGTAGGCGCGAGCATAGCTGGTCGGATTGGCCAAAATCAGAGCTTGTAGACTTCCTGGGCCAGAGTGCTGGGGTAAATGTTACGTCAGTTGAACCAGTTCTCGCAGAACCAGTTCTTGTAACAGCTGAAGAGCCAGAACATGTGCCAGAAGTAGTAGCAGAGAGCATGCCTCTTACTGCAAAGCCCAGGTTGGCTGGCACGCTACACCTGCGCGACATGAAGGTACTAACAGCTGGATCCTCAGAGCCTCGTAGATTACTACCCCACGATCAACCATTCGATGTCCGCCTTACTCTCGATCTTAGCGAAATAACAGTGCCGGGCAATACACCACTTAACTACAAAGCGTCTATCTATCGCAAAAGCCGAAGCGATCCTTCAGGCCAAATTATTGGAGAAACTGAAGGAACCATCAAACGGGCTGATAATGTCACCATTGATGTCGAGGGGAACCTTCTGGTAGTAGGTTCCTATCGGCTGGCAGCTACAGTCATACTTGCACTGCCAGGCACGAAGCCAACACCGAAGCCAGACTGCATAGCTGTAATAGACGGAGACCGGATTAGGGTATTTTAAGACGTTCAAAACGAAAATACCTGATAATAAATCAAAAAGGGTACCCTCTCACGCTTCTAAGAGCAGAGAGAATACCCGTTCAGCAGCAGAAACCTATCAGCCTTGCTGCCCCACACCTTTGAAGAGGGCGATGCGATTGCCGGTCGGATCAGTGAAGATGGCGAACCAACCGACGTGGGGGATTTCGGTTTTGGGAAACACGGTCTTGCCACCGAGCGATTCGACTTTGGCAAGGTCGGCGTCGATGTCGTCGCTCCCGACGTAGACGATCAGACTGTCGGGTTTATACTCGGGATTGTTAGCAGTGCTCCCAGCTAGCTCGGCAAAGCCGCCGCCAGGGCCACCCTCCGCCTGGAACTGCACGTAGTTGTACATGGGGTCGGCCTCAATTTTCCAGCCAAAGAGGTCACCGTAAAACTTTCCCGCTTCCCCGGCTTTCTTTGCCGGAATTTCAATGTGGACGATCGGATGGTTTGACACGAGGATACCTCCTTTTTGTGTTTGGGATTACATAGAACGCAACAAGTTACAAGCACCGAAAGAAGTATAGGCCACATGTTCTAATAAGTCAAGAAATTCCCTACGTGAGGACTTTTGGGTCACTCAGGCCGCTCTGCAAGCGATGATTTCACCTCGACATAGCGGGCAAGAATAAAGACCAGGTCGGAGAGACGGTTGAGGTAACGCACCACCTCGCCATTCTCAATGACCCTATCGTGCAGTAACTTCACTGCCATGCGTTCAGCGCGGCGAATGATTGTACGGGCGAGATCAAGTGCAGCCCCATCGAGCGTATCACCCGGTATAATAAATTTATTGGGAATCTCTACTTCGCGCTTGAGCTGCTCTTCTACCTGCTCCAGGCGCTGAACATGCTCGACAGTCATACGCAGACCCATTTTTTCGTAGTTTTCAGGCGGCGTCGCCAGCTCACCCATTAAAAGATAGAGTTCTTGCTGGATTTGAAGAATAATTTGCTTGACTTTGGAATCCTTTGCCACCGCACGGGCCAGCCCAAGGGCAGATGTGGCCTCGTCAACCGTCCCGAACGTATCAGGGCGCGGATCATATTTCGGTACCCGCTGCTCGCCAAGCAGCCCAGTATAGCCCGAGTCACCAGTGCCAGTCGTTACCTTTGCCATCTATACTTCTCCTCGTTTGGGGGCAATTTCAGAATTTGAAAGCATCCCCAGGCGCGTCAACTTCGCCCCTACGAACCCTTATAGCGGTATGCCCGGCTGACACGACGCCAGTCAAGCTCTCTGCCACGTACAGGGTGTTCCTCATCCAATGCTTGAAGTCGATCCGTTGCCAGAAAACGTCGTCGTAAGTTTGATAAGTCTATTTGCTCATCTGGCGGGAAAAAAGCCTTGTAGAGCAGGGCAGCCTCGGCCAGTGTCAGTATGCCATCACCCGCCGCAGGCTCTTCGACAACTGCCAGCGGTTGCGTATCCCTGCTTATGCGAGCGGGTAGCTCTTGCTGCCACCATTCGTCGCCAGTGCTCCCCATACCCATTGAACTCATATCGGCTAAGTAGCGCAGCACAATCTCAGGATCGCGCTGCACTTTAGAACGCAAGGTATTCAAGGCAGTCTCAAATACAGGCTGCACTTCCGGGTCAAGGGCATGCTGGCCCGCTTCAATCTGCGCGACCGATTTCCAGTCTACGCGCAAGCTGGGTACGGGCTGCTTATGCAGATTCGGCCGCAGTTCATCGCGATTCGCACGCAGCAGCACACTATGAATCAGGGAGACGGCCGCGCCTTGCTCCGCACTGCCCCACACATAGACTTGCTGTTCTTGCCAACCTGATTTGAGCTGCAAAACTGTGGCCCCGGCATGCCACACCAACACCGCCTCCAGTATGCGATCCACAGCATCCGTTACCGATTCCGAGCCAAGAACAAGTCGCATAGGAGGACCCCAGGGGCCCTCGCGCAATAACACCCAGAGCGACCAATCCCGAATCGCGAAGATAACGACGCCAGCAGTTACAATCAGCCGGCGCGGTGTAGCATCGCGTGCAGGCTGCTCACTCATTGATTCATTACTACCAAGCTGAGACATGCTCATACTACCTTTCCGACCGGCTGAGCGAAGCGCACTCCTTGCAGCTTGCCTGAGCGAAGCTAGGACGCAGTCCGTTGGCAAGATGGCTTTCAAGAAGGACG
>Ga0209701_10001034_pt1 | contig 17394 bp, 19 predicted proteins | sample CZO8metaG_4_FD_188356 | JGI IMG/M metagenome (GOLD analysis project Ga0209701, IMG submission 188356) | Vadose zone soil microbial communities from the Eel River Critical Zone Observatory, Northern California, USA - CZOApr15con2H3.8 metaG... | ecosystem: Environmental > Terrestrial > Soil >... | reverse complement strand
AGCTTGCTGCGCCCTCTCAACGAAACCGAAGTTGCTAACCTTCCCGAATCAACCTGGCGGCGTGACCGCCGTTAGGCTTGTCACGCGCTCCAAATGGAACCGTAAAGGCTTCGAGCTTCGCGATTCAATCTCGCGGCGCAACCGCGGTTAAGCTTGCTGCGCCCTCTAAATTGATCCGTAAAGTTCTAAAGCTCCCCGGTTCAATCTGACGCGCAAGATAGAGCTACTCGTTCGCGCCGTCAATCAAATTCTGATCGAACTCTTGTGCATATCTGTGGACACTTGTGCAAAATTCCTCGCGAGCGCTCGCGCGATAAATCCCGACACAAATTTGCGTCGCACATACTTCGAGTTTACGTAGCTCGTGGTGAGCGTACCGCGCCTGGCGTTTATCCCGACCGGGTCGGGGCGTTAATTCCGCTTCCTTCTTTCAACTTTCGACCTTTTCAGGAAACTTTCCTTGCTCCCCTCTCGTATCTAACTCCAAGAACCGGCCCTGCGCCGGCCAGGAGGCAACGTTTCATGTCCGACCGTAACAAGGGTTTCTTCGCCAACACCGCTCTCATCGCCGCCATCCTTCTAGCACTCGCACCCGTAGGAGTGGTCGCGCAGTCTTCCTCTACCTCATCTAAATCCTCAACCTCCTCTGCCTCCTTGCCTCGCCCGATCACCAGCCAGCAGTCAGCAATCACAAGTCACCATCATGGTAGACTGAGGCACACATTCATGCCATCGCGCGGAAAATTCATCGCCATCGAAGGCATTGATGGCAGCGGCAAAGCCACGCAGCTCGAGCTGCTCGGCAAAGCCCTCGACGCTCATGGCCTCGTGCACCTAGGCATCAGCTTCCCGCGCTACGAATCCTCTTTCGGACGCCTCGTCGCCGGCTATCTCAATGGCGACTTCGGCCCGCTCGAAGCGGTGGACCCGCGCCTCTCTGCCCTGCTTTACGCCGGAGATCGCTTCGAAGCCAAACCCGAGCTGGAAGCCGCGCTCGCCGCCGGCAAGACGCTTCTGTCCGACCGCTACATCGCTTCGAACCTGGCGCATCAGACCGCCCGCGTCGCTTCCGATAAGCGCGCCGAATTCCTGGCCTGGCTGAGGCATCTCGAATACGGCATCTACGCCCTGCCCGCCGAGGACCTGGTGATTTATCTCCGTCTTCCCGCGTCGCAGGCCCAGGAGTTGGTCGCGCGCAAGGCTGCGCGCAACTACACCGCGAAGCGCCGCGATTTGCAGGAAGCCGACGTCCGCCATCTCGAAGCCGCCGCCGCGGTCTACGACGAATTGTCGAAGCAGCCTAACTGGCGCACCATTGAATGTCTCGGCGCCGATGGCGCGCTCCGCACGCCCGACGCCATCGCCCGAGAAGTCTGGGCCGCCGCCGAGCCGCTCCTTGTTCTGGGTGCGGCCGCGAGGAAATAAGCGCCAATGCCCTTTTCCGAATATCTCGGCAACGAACGCGTGGTCACCGCGCTGCGCGGCGCGCTTCGCACCGAGCGTGTTCCGCACGCCATGCTGTTTTGCGGACCGCGCGGCGTCGGCAAATACACCCTCGCGCTGATGTTCGCCCAGGCCGCCAATTGCGAGCGCCTGAAAGACGACTTCTGCGGCGAATGCGACACCTGCCGGAAGATCGGGCAGCTTGCCGGCCCCGCGCCGCTCATCGAACAGGGACTCGCCCAGCGCGGTGAGAATCCCGACGTCGCTGCCGTCGAGCGCATGCCGCTGCTCCTCCAGACGCATCCCGATGTCTGGGCCATCGTCCCCGACCCGGTGCGCCTGCGCAATCCCGTGGCGCGCCCGATGATTCGCATGGGGCAGTTGCGCGCCGTCCAGCGCGCCGCGTATTTCAAGCCCATCGGACGCAGGCGCGTCTTCATCATTGACGGCGCCGAAACCATGCGCCAGGACTTCTCCAACGTCTTCCTGAAAGTCCTCGAGGAGCCGCCCGAATCCGCCTCGCTCATCCTGCTGGCGCCGAGCCCTTACAATCTGCTCCCCACCATCGTCTCGCGCTGCCTGCCGTTCTTCTTTGCGCCTTTGGCGGTCGAGCACCTCGAAACCCTGCTCAAGGAGCATACCGATCTCAAGCCTGCCGACCGGCGCCTCGCCGCGCAGTTGGCCGAAGGCTGCCCGGGCGTGGCTATGAGCATGGATCTCGAAGCTGCCTCACAGTTGCGCCACGACGCCCTGCGCGTTCTCACCCAGGCCGCCGAGGCCCGCTCCTACGCCGGGCTCTTCCGCGAAACCTCTTCCCTGCTAAAAAATCGCGAAGAAACGTTTGAAGTCCAGCTCGAAGTGTTTTATAGTCTGCTCACGGACGTTCTTGAATTGTCCAGTGGCTCCGGGTCGTCCCTGCTTCGGAACCCTGCCCTGCGGACCGACCTCGAAGCCCTGACCAAGAAAGTGGACCCGGACTGGGTGGTGCGCGCCGTCGGGGAATTTGACACACTGTATGGCCGCGCCAAGCGAAATGTGAACCGCCAGTTGGGTCTTGACGCAATCGCTGTCTCGCTGAGCGCCAGCGAGGCGTCGCTGTAATCGGGAAGCCCTGGTCGGCAGGCCCATAAAAAATGGTGAAACTTCCGGGAAGCCAAAAGCGTCCAATGGGTGAGCTTCCCCAAGGATTCCTAACATCTATGCAAGGAGAAATCATGGTGAACCGGAGGTTGTTCCGTCCGAGCCTGACGGAAATCAAGGAGCAGGGTCCCGGGCGTCCGCAGCATAACGGCCCGCAAGTCCACAAGAAGCCCGCTCCTCCCGAACAAACCCATGCGGAGAATTTCTACTGGGTGAAGCAGATGCAGGCCAAGACGCCCGTCGCAGTGGTGCTCACCGACGGCGAAGTTCTTCGCGGAACGGTCGAGTGGTACGACCGCGACTGCATCAAGCTGACCCGCTCCGGCAGCCCCAACCTGCTGGTCTACAAGCAGCGCATCAAGTACGTCTATAAGGACGGCGAAGAGGCCGCGCAGGGCGGCTCCAACGGCCAATAGCGGTTCCCGCGCTTAGCGCTGGTTTGTGTTGACGATGGGCCCGATGGCGAAAGTCATCAGCGATTTTGCGGCCATGCGGCGCCGGGTGCCGAAAAGATCGCACTCGCAAATAATAAAATTTCTTCCGCGGCGAAGGACCCGCGCTTCCGCCACGATCGTTCCGCGCTCCACCGGCTCGAGATAATTGATCTTCAGCTCCACCGTCGCGAGATGCGTTCCTCGCGGCACCACCGTGTAAGCGGCAATCGCTCCGCTCGTGTCCGCGAGCGCGGCGAGAAATCCGCCGTGAACCACGTCGTGCAACTGGATGTGATGCGGCCGAACCTTCAGGCGAATGCACGCGCAGCCCGCGCCCGCGCTCTGCAAGTCGAACCCGAAGAGTCGGGACGATTTGCTCTCGCGCAAGCGGCGCGCCATTTCTCGCAGCTCCCTGCGCGCCACCTTCGCCGGCTTGCTGGTCATGGAAGAAACGCCCCTTTCAGTACGCCGTCAAACCGCCGTCGAGCGCAATCGCCGCGCCGGTGAGCCACGATGATTCCTCCGACGCGAGAAACACGGCCAGCGCTGCGACGTCTTCCGGTTTCCCCATTCGCCCGAGCGGAATCTGCGCGGTCCGCAAACGCACCGCAGCTTCGCGGTCCGAAGCTTGCGACAGAATCGTCTGGACAAGGTCGGTCTCGACGATCGCCGGGCAAATGCAGTTGACGCGGATTCCTTCCTGCGCGTGGTCCAGCGCCATCGCTTTGGTCAGCATGGTCACGCCGCCTTTGGCCGCCGCGTACGCCGCGCGCTTCTTCATCCCCACCAAACCCAGCACCGATCCGATGTTGACGATAGCTCCGCGGCCTGACTTCCGAAGCTCCGGCAATGCTGCGCGCGATACGAGGAAAACACCCTTCAAATCCACATCCATCAGACGATCCCATTCGGCCTCGGAAGTTTCCTCGACGCTCCCCACGTGAAGGATTCCGGCGTTGTTGACCAGCACGTGAAGCGCGCCAAATTGTGCGACAACTTCTCGAATGGTTCTTTCCACCTGATCGGACTTTGCCACGTCACAGCTCGCCGAAAGCGCTTGCCCGCCCGCAGCCTGAATCTCCGCCGCAACCGCGGCCAACGGCTCGCGCCGGCGACCCGCGACCGCGACTCTTGCGCCTTCTCTCGAAAATTGCAAAGCGCAGGCGCGGCCAATGCCTGTTCCGCCGCCCGTGATCAAGGCCACTTTGCCGGATAATCTTGTCACCGATGACCTCGCTCATGCGTCTAATGAGGAAGTAAGAACAGCGCTCAATCGCGAGCGCGCCGAGTCAGCGAATCTAGCATTCCGGAAGCAAGCGGCGCAAGGCGCCTCGAGGCGACGGGAAAGCGGCCCGATGAAGATCGGCATCACTTGTTATCCAACATACGGCGGTTCCGGAGTGGTCGCCACGGAGCTCGGAATGGAGCTTGCCGCGCGCGGGCACGAAATCCACTTCATCAGCTACGCGCCGCCGATCCGGATGAACCTCGATCAGCACAACATTCAATTCCACGAAGTGGAAGTTGCCACGTATCCGTTGTTCGACCATCCGCCGTACACGCTGGCGCTGGCAACGAAGATGCTCGAGGTGTTCGAGTCGGCTTCGCTCGATCTGCTGCACGTTCACTACGCCATTCCGCACTCGGTTAGCGCGCTGCTGGCGCGCTCGATGGCCAGCCCGCGGCGGCTTCCTTTCATCACTACGCTGCACGGAACGGACATTACACTGGTGGGAAGCAACCGCAGCTATTTGCCGATTACGAAGTTCTCGATCGAGCAGAGCGACGGCGTCACGGCGATTTCCGATTATTTGAAGAAGCGAACGCTCGAGGAATTCGAGATCAAAAGGCCCATCGAGGTGATTCCGAACTTCGTCAACTGCGACTTGTATTGCCGCAGCAAACAGACGCCGGACCGGACACAATGGGCGCCGAATGGCGAGCCGATCCTAATGCACCTGTCGAACTTCCGGCCAGTCAAACGCCTCACGGATGTGGTGGAGATTTTTGCGCTGGTGCGCGCCAAGATTCCGGCGAAGCTGGTGCTCATCGGCGATGGGCCGGACCGCGGATCGGCTGAATACCTGGTGCGGAAGAAACGCCTGCAGCGCGACGTTTTTTTCCTGGGAAAGCAGGACCGCGTGTATGAACAACTGGCAGCCGCCGATGTGTTCCTGCTGCCCTCGCAGCTCGAATCGTTTGGCCTGGCGGCGCTCGAAGCCATGGCGTGCGAGGTTCCGGTTGTAGCCACGCGCGTCGGCGGATTGCCGGAAGTTGTCGAACACGGCGCGGACGGTTATCTGGTCGAACCGGGAGACGTCACCGCTGCCGCGAAGTACGCCCTGGAAATTCTTACGCGCGCCGACCGGGGGCGCGAAATGGGTCAGCGCGCACGCATCAACGCAAAGAAAAAATATTGCGCCAATGACGTTATTCCCGTCTACGAAGCCTACTATGCAAAGGTTCTCTCGGAAGTTCGCTCCGCTCACGCGTGAAAATGGGGCGCGGATCGTTCGCCAGGTTCGTTACTTTTCCGCATGTCGAGGGGTTTTCAGAGACCAGCCGCGAGACCCTGCGCAGGCGGCGGCGCAGCTACGCCGGGCTGCGATCCGGCGGTATGCGGCGCGCAAAAGCGACGTCACACCGGGAAGCTGCGCGAGCGCAACCAGGGGCCAGGCCCACCAGACACACGACGCGAGGAAGATGACCGCGTCGGCGCCGCCATAGTGCTTTCCTGCCACAGTGAGGACGCGCATTTCGCGAAGAAGCTCTTCCTGGGGGAGACCCAGCAAATCGGCGACGCGCCGGTCCTGAAGCGGAGCGAGAGCAAAGCCGCGGGGCACGAGGATGCGCGCCATGCGGCGAGCGAGAGCGATGCAGAAGGCGCAGTCGGCGTCGAAGAAGAGCCAGCCAGCGCGGGCGCGTCTTCCCTTACTATCCGTCATTTCAGAGCAAAGAGAAATCATGGCCCACAAAAAACGGGCGCTGGCCCGTTCCTCCTTCACGACTTGCCGAGAATCTTGCGCATCGTTCCGCGTATTTGGCCACGCATTTTCACGAGTCCCTTCAACGCGCCCGGGGGCATGCGCAGAACCTCTTCGTAGAGGCCGCTCATGGCGCGCAAGAACTCGAGCATGGTTTCCAGGCGCTGGCGTGTGTAGGCGTCGCCCTGGCCGTCGCTGCTGACCTCGGCAACACATTCCTGAAGGACGCGAAGCGTGGGATCAATTTCGCGGCGCTTGCGCTCTTCGGAGACGGTGCGGAAGATCTCCCAGACGTCCTTGAAGGTTTCGAAGTGATCGCGGCGGTCACCCAGAACGTGGACGACGCGGACAATGCGCCATCCCTGGAGCTCGCGCAGGCTGTTGCTGACGTTGGAGCGGGCCACGGAGAGCGTCTTGGAGATTTCCTCGGCATGGAGCGGCCCCGGGGAAAGGAACAGCAGGGCATGGACCTGAGCGACGGTGCGGTTGATGCCCCAGCGGGTGCCCATTTCGCCCCAGTGGAGGATGAACTTTTGCGCGACGGGAGTAAGGGCGGGCATTTTGTATTCTCTAATTTCTGTCAAAACAGAATATACAGACATTTATGTTGCTTGTCAAGGTCTATTTACGAGAAGCCGCGGCCTCGCGGAACCTGCACATTCCAGGGGACTTGCGGGCATTCTTTCGACGTCCTGCGGAAAGGGGCGTCAAGGTCCTGGCAAGCGCTGTGCAGAGATTAAACCGGCGACATTGCCGTGGACACCAACTCAGGAACTTCGATACGGATTATCGTTCCCTTCCCTTCGCGGCTGGAAATGTCCATACGGAAGTCGCCGCCGTAAAGCACGCGGAGGCGCTCGTGGACGTTGCTGAGGCCGATCCCTTCGTCATAGACGCGCGGGAGCCGGTCTTCGGTGATGCCCGCGCCGTTGTCTTCCACTTCGATGACCAGGCGGCCGGCTTGCGTTGACGTGCGGATGGAGATCTGTCCGCCTGCGAGCTTGAGCGCCAAGCCGTGCTTCAACGAGTTTTCGACAATGGGTTGAAGGAGCATGCTGGGAACGAAGATGTCGAGGGTCTGCTCGTCCACGTGTTTGATAATTTCGAGGTTGTCGCGGCCGAAACGGGCCACCTCGATATCCAGGTAATCGTCAATGAACTCGAGTTCCTCGCGGAGGGGAACGTAGGTTTCGTGTTTGCGCAGCAGGCGGCGGAGAATGTTGCTGAGCTTGAGGACCACGCCGCGCGCCAGATCGGGCTCGAAACGAATCAGGGAAGAGACGGTATTGAGCGTGTTGAACAAAAAGTGCGGATTGATTTGGCTGGAGAGCGCGTCCATGCGGGCTTTGAGAAGGAGCTGCTGGTGCTGCTCAAGGTTCATTTCGACGCGCGTGTTGTTCCAAATTTTGATGGGGACGGCGATGGCCATCACGGTGGCGAGAACAGCCGGCGCCAACTCCCAAACATGGCGGACGTCCACAACAAAAAGCCAAGAGGGCTTGGTGGCATGCACGAGCGCGACATGCGCGATTTCCAGGCAGACCGAGGCCATCAAAGGAAGCATCTCCCAGGAGAGCTGCACGTGGCGGAACAGCCGGAAGACGGCGCGGGGAATATTGAGAAACGTAAACGGCCCGAAATTCCAGATTTCCTCCTTATTGGGAATGACCTGGCGAATCAATCCCCCCAGCAAGCCGGCGAAAGCGGCGGATGGAATGGAGAGCCATTCATGATTGAAGAATGCGGGGAGGCTGATTAACGAGCCTCCCATGGGTCCAACGACGCGCCCGCCCAGCAAACCCAGCAGAAACGAACCCTCCAGAGACAGATCGGCAAACCGGTACGCCGGGCTGACCAGACGCAGCATCACGCCGATGGCCAGCGGCGGCGTCATAAACAGAAGGAGCTTCACTTTCTGGTCCGAATCGCGGATTTCGGTGAAGAGGACCTTGCGGAAGGCGGTCCAGCGCGCCAGCATCGCGGCAAAGGAAGCCGCAACGCCCACCTTCAGAAGCAAGGTGAACAGGAGGTCTTTTCCGGAAGAAAGGGTGTCCATCGGCCGCGACACCTTTACGGTAGCCAAAGGCGCCGCGGATGTAAAGCGGCGTGCGCGAATCGCTGCTGCTATACTACGAAGGCGGCCCGGGACGGAACGCATGATGAAGAAAAAAAAGACGCGGAGAAAGGGAGCGGCGGCGGTGAAGATTGTCGCGAAGGCCGCTCTGCCCACGCGTTTCGGCCGGTTCACGATCGTGGGGTTGGAAGGGCGCGGCAAGGCAGAGACCGCGGTGGCGCTGGTTCGCGGGCGGCTGAATGGAAAGGGCGTTCCAGTGGTGCGCATTCATTCGCAATGTCTCACCGGAGACGTACTGACGTCACGGAGATGCGACTGCCGGGCGCAGCTCGAGCTTTCCCTGCGCGCGATTGCGAAGGCGCCCTCCGGGGTGCTGCTCTATTTGCCGCAAGAGGGCCGGGGCATCGGTTTGATGAACAAGCTGAGAGCCTACGAATTGCAGGACCGCGGCATGGATACGGTGGAGGCCAACGAGCGGCTGGGCTTTGCGGCCGACTCGCGCGATTACCGCTTTTGCGCTGAAGCGCTGCGGCGGCTGGGGGCGCGGCGCGTCCGGTTGCTTTCGAACAACCCGGACAAGGTGAAGCAGATCGAGAAGTTCGGCATCGAAGTGGTGGAACGGATGCCCTGCCAGCCGAAAGTGCACCGCGCCACGCGCTCTTACCTGCGAACGAAGAAAAGCAAGCTCGGCCATTTGCTGGCCGGGCTGTAAGCCGAATTGGCCGGTTACGATCCGCCGCCGACGAAATGAACGATTTCAAAGCGGTCACCGGGTTGGATGCGGGTTTGGTCCCAACGAGAGCGAGGAAGAATGTCCTGGTTGTATTCAATGGCGACGCGGCCGGCAGGGATACCAAGCTGAGCGAGCATTTCGTTGACCGTAAGTCCCAGCGGGACTTCACGAGACTCACCATTGATGACAACAGTTACGGCGCTCATGGCACCGGGGCTTTAAAGGAGCCGGAGCGGAGCTCCTCAATCACGCTGTGGTGCTGGTCCTCGACACGCTGCCGCAAGATCTCCTGAAGGTCCCCATCCGTATTGAGCACGTCGTAATAGCTGGTGGTGCGCCGATGAAGAAGGCGCCCGCTGGCGTAGACCGTGGTGTCAATGAAAGGGTGGTCGGCGCCGCGGTCTTCGGTCTGGACGTGGTATAGAGTCTCCCCAACCTGCACGTTGGAGCTGTGTCCGAGATTCATTCGTCCGCCCCTTCGATCGAGTTCAACCCGCGGCGACATCCAGAATCATTTGTGCGGCGTGCCCTATTTGACCGAGGACAGTCAGGCCGTTATTATACCTTGTGCGGAAATGAGCGGAAGTTTTCTCGACAGCTACACGCCGTTATTGATACATCTCCTGGTGGCCATGGGGCTGGCCGGAGCGCTGGTGATTGTTTCAAGTTTGGTGGGGTGGCGGCGGCCAAACCGGGCCAAGCAAGAAGCGTATGAGTGCGGCATGGAGCCGACGGGCGACGCGCGGCAACCCTTCTCGGTGAAATTCTATCTTGTGGCGATGGTCTTCATTTTGTTCGACGTCGAAGCGATATTCCTGTACCCCTGGGCATACATCTTTCGCGAACTGAGCTGGTTCGGTTTTGGCGAGATGCTGCTGTACATCGTGATGCTGCTGGCGGGCTACGTCTATTTGTGGAAGAAAGGCGCGCTCGACTGGAACCGCTAGCGGCTCGTTCGGCAATCGAAACCCTCATGACGGAGAAACCGGAACTCGAACAGAACCCGGCAGTACAAAGGCTGCGCGCGTGGAATCCGCGAGCGGTGAGTGAAGTACTGGAATTCCGCGGGGAAATCACGATCATTGTGCCGCGGGAGCTGCTGCTGGGCGCCGCAGAGCTGCTGCGCAACGACGCGGGCCTGCTGTTCAACTTCCTTTCCGACCTGACCTGCGTGGACCGCTTCCCCATCGAACCACGATTTGAATTGAACTACCACCTGCTTTCGATTCCGCGCCGGGAGAAGCTGCGGATCCGCCTGTGCGTATCCGGCAGCGATCCGGTTGTCGCATCGCTGACGCCGGTGTGGCCGGGGATCAACTGGCACGAGCGCGAGACATTTGATTTGTTCGGCGTGCGATTCGAAGGGCATCCGGATTTGCGGCGCATCCTGATGCCACAGGATTGGGAAGGTTATCCCCTGCGCAAGGATTATCCCGTGGAAGGGTACCGCTGATGCCCACGACCGTCCAAACCGCCACCGGGCAGGCCCGGACGATGGTGCTGAACATGGGCCCGCAGCATCCTTCGACACACGGAGTGCTGCGCATCCTGCTGGAGTTGGACGGCGAAACGGTGGTGAAAGCCGAGCCGGACATCGGTTACCTGCACACGGGGATCGAAAAAAGCTGCGAAGCGAAGACCTACTCACAGGTAATTACACTGACGGACCGCATTGATTATCTGGCGCCGCTATCGAACAACCTTTGCTACTGCCTGGCGGTGGAAAAGCTGCTCGGACTGCAAGTGCCCAAGCGGGCGCAAACGATTCGTGTGCTGCTGACGGAGCTGACGCGGATCGCGTCGCACCTGGTGTGGCTGGGAACGCACGCCATTGACCTGGGGGCGATGAGCGTGTTCCTTTACTGCTTCCGCGAGCGCGAAGAGATCCTGAAAATTCTGGAGATGGTTTCCGGGCAGCGGATGATGACGAGCTATTTCCGCATCGGCGGACTAGCGCTGGAGCCTCCGTCGGGCTGGCTGGACAAGGTGCAGCAATTCCTCGGCATGTTTCCCAGCCGGCTGCAAGAATACGAAGACCTGCTGACGAAGAACCGCATCTGGATCGGGCGAACAAAGGGCGTTGGAGTCCTCGGCGCGGAAGACGCGATTGCCATGGGCGTCACGGGGCCGACGCTGCGGGCCGCCGGCGTTCCGTACGATGTCCGTAAATTTTTCCCGTACTCGAGCTACGAAGAATTCGATTTCGAGGTGCCGACGAGGACCGAAAGCGATTGCTATGCGCGGTACCTGCTGCGCATAGCGGAAATGCGCGAAAGCCTAAAGATTGTCAAGCAGGCGATGACGAGAATCCCGCCGGAAGGTCCGATCCGGACGGATGCGCCGGGGATTGTGCCGCCGGAGCGCGAGAAGATGAAAACGGAGATGGAGGCGCTGATCTACCATTTCAAGATCTTCACCGAGGGATTCTCTCCGCCGCCCGGCGAAGCCTACCAGACCATCGAATCACCGCGCGGGGAGCTGGGCTTCTATGTGGCGAGCGATGGTTCGCCGAAGCCGCTGCGCGTGAAGGTGCGCGCGCCGTCGTTCGTGAACCTGCAGTCGCTGAGCAGGCTGACGGAAGGCCGGCTGATCGCCGACGTGATTGCCTGTATCGGGACGATTGATATTGTTCTGGGAGAAGTGGACCGGTAATGGACCTGCCATCGCAGCTCGCCGCGAAATTCGGACAGCTGATCACCCGGTATCCCATCAAACGTTCGGCGCTAGTCCCCATGCTGCTGTATGCGCAGGACGAGTACGGCTACATCAGCGACGACATGATTGCCGAAATTGCCCGGCGGCTGGATTTGAATACGCTGCAGGTAACGGAAACACTGGTGTATTACTCGATGCTGCGGCAGAAGCCCGCCGGAAAACACCACATCCAGATTTGCACCAATGTTTCCTGCATGCTGCGCGGCGGGAACCAGCTCTTCGAACATGCCAAGCGCAAGCTGGAGATCGGCCACAAGGAAATGACCGCAGACGGCGTGTTTTCTCTGGAAGAGGTGGAGTGCATCGGCGCCTGCACGGGCGGGCCTGCGATGCAGGTGAATTACGATTTCTATGAGGACCTAAGCCCGCATAAGTTCGACGAAATCGTGGACGAGCTCGATGCGGGACACAAGCCGAGCCCGTCCGCGTACACCTTTGGAGCGGTGCATCAGCGACACGCGGCGGAAACCCCGCTCATCAGCCGGCTCTTCGGAGTGAACGATTCGACCGGGCTCGACGTGTACCTGCGGTACCAGGGCTACGTGGCGATGGAAAAAGCGCTGAAACAGATGACGCCGGAACAGGTGATCGAAGAAGTGAAGAAGTCGAACCTGCGAGGACGCGGCGGCGCCGGCTTTCCAACGGGGATGAAATGGAGCTTCGTGCCGAAAGACCCCGCGAAGCAGAAGTACATTGTGTGCAACGCGGACGAGAGCGAGCCCGGCACGTGCAAAGACCGCCCGCTGATGGAAATGGACCCGCACCAATTGATTGAAGGAGTGGTGATCGCGGGGCGAGCGGTGAGCGCGCACAACGGATACATCTATATCCGCGGGGAATACCGCTGCGTCCTCGACATCATGGACCGGGCCATCGAGGAGGCTTACGCGCGCGGATATTTGGGCAAAAACATTCTTGGCAGCGGATTCGATTTCGATTTGTGCACGCACACCGGCGCGGGCGCGTATGAATGCGGCGAAGAATCCGCGCTGATGGAGTCGCTCGAAGGCAAACGCGGCTATCCGCGCATCCGTCCTCCCTTCCCCGCCGTGGTCGGGCTGTACGGATGCCCGACGGTGATCAACAACGTCGAGACGCTGAGTTCGGTGCCCGCCGTGATCCGCGAGGGCGGCGAGGCGTACGCGAATCGCGGGACGCCCAAAAACGGCGGGACGCGGCTGTTCTGCATTTCAGGACATGTGAACCGTCCCGGCATCTACGAGCTGCCGATGGGATTCAACCTCCGCCGGATGATCAATGAAGTGGCCGGCGGCATTCGCGGCGGGAAGAAGTTGAAGGCCGTCATCCCAGGCGGGAGTTCCTGCCCGCTGCTGAAAGCGGAAGAAACCGATTTGCCGATGGATTACGACTCCGTGGCCAAGGCGGGGTCCATGCTGGGGTCAGGCGGGCTTGTGGTGATTGACGAAGAAACCTGCATGGTGGACCTGGCGCGGCGGATCATGCATTTTTACGCGCACGAATCGTGTGGCTGGTGCATTCCGTGCCGCGAGGGAACGGCGTGGCTGAAGAAAATGCTCGACCGTTTCCATGCCGGGATGGGGCGCGCGGAAGATATTCCGCTGATTGCCGAACTTGCCAAGAACATGCTCGGGCGGACATTTTGCCCGCTGGGAGATGCCGCGGCATTGCCGACCATCAGCATCGTGAACAAGTGGCGCAACGAATTCGAAGAGCACTTGAACGGGCGGTGCGCGTACAAACCGGCGGAAGCGGTTCTTGGGGCACGATAAGAATTTATGGCGGATCAGAAGCAAGTCACGCTGAAGATTAACGACCGCGAAGTGAAGGTCGCGCCGGGCACGCTGGTCATAGAAGCGGCGCGGCGCATGGGCATCGAGGTGCCGTCGTTTTGCTATTACCCCGGCCTCTCGCTGCAGGCGGCCTGCCGGATGTGCCTGGTGGAGGTGGAAAAAGCGCCGAAGCTGCAGACGGCGTGCACGCTGGTTGCGATGGAAGGCATGGTGGTGCGGACGGAAACCGATCCGGTGAAGGCCGCGCGCAAAAGCATGCTGGAATTCCTGCTGACCAATCACCCGCTCGATTGCCCGGTGTGCGACAAGGGCGGGGAGTGCGAATTGCAGGACATGGTCTTCCGCTACGGCGCCGACACGAGCCGTTTCACCGAAGAGAAAAGACACCAGCCGGAAGAAAAATGGTCCGAAGCGGTTTATTACGATGCGCCGCGGTGCATCTTGTGCTTCCGTTGCGTGCGCGTGTGCGACGAAGGGATGGACGTGAAGGCGCTGGGAGTGGGCCAGCGCGGATCGCAGTCCGTGATTATTCCGAACCGCCGGGACCACCTGGAGTGCGAAGAATGCGGGATGTGCATAGACATTTGCCCGGTGGGAGCGCTCACGAGCGGGACGTACCGCTACAAGACGCGGCCGTGGGAGATGAAATACGTTTCGACGGTGTGCACGCACTGCTCGAACGGGTGCAAGACGACGCTCAGCGTGCGGAACAATCAGATTCTTCGCGCCAATAACCGCGATCTCTCCGGGATCAACAAGGAATTCCTGTGCGTCAAGGGGCGCTTTGGCTTCGATTTCACGGAACATCCCGACCGGCTTCGTGAGCCGCTGATCCGGCGAAATGGGAAACTCGAACCCGCAAGCTGGGAAGAAGCGTTTGAAACGGCCGCGCGGCGCCTGAAAGAAGTCCACAGGGCGCGCGGGGCTAACGCCATAGGGTTCATCGGCTCGAACCGGACGACCAACGAAGAGAATTACCTGCTGCAACGGATGGCGCGCGCCACATTCGGAACAAACAATGTGGACCACCATCGGACTGCGGATTACGCGGGCCTGGTTGAGGCACTTGGAGAAAGAGCGCCGCGCGCGATGGCAACGATGGGTCAGCTTGAGGATGCCAAGGCGATCCTGTTGGTGGGGAATGATCCAACCGATCAGAACCCGCTCGTTGCCTGGCAGATTCGCAGCGCCGTGCGGCAGCACGGCGCGCGGCTTTATATTTTGAACGCGCGGAACATAAAGCTGCGGCGAAAGGCGAAGGTGTTTGTGCAGGTCAAGGCGGGTGTGGAAGCCGCGGCGATCCGCTGGCTGGCGCGCGGCGAAGGAAATGCGGACGGAAGTCTTGCCGCGGACCTGGCGGCGCTCAAGGATGCCCTTGCTCGTGAAACCGATGTGGTCATCGTGTTTGGCTCCGAAATTTTTGGCGCGGCGACGCGCGACCTGGTTCAGTTGGGCGCGACCCTGGCGGGGCAGACGCGCTACATGGCGCTGGGCGACTATTCCAACTCCCGCGGCGCCGCCGACATGGGATTGTTGCCGGATCGGCTGCCGGGCTACTGGCATCCCGATGATCCCGCGGCGCGGACGGCGTTCGGTAAGCTCTGGGGCGCGGAGCCGCCCCAAAAGCCGGGACTGAGCGCGCAGCAAATGCTCGACGCAGCGCGGAACGGAAAGCTTGGCGCGTTGTATGTCGCCGGCGCAAATCCGATCAAGACGTTTGCGTCCGGAAAAGACAAGAGCCGCGGAAGCCTCGAGCTGCTCATTGTTCATGAAATGTTTTTGACCGAGACGGCGGCGCTGGCCGACATCGTGTTTCCGGCGGAGTGTGCTTATGAAAAAGACGGAACGGTGACGAATACGGCCGGTGAAGTGCAGTTGTTGCACAAGGGCGGGGACGTGATGGGGCCGCGGAGCGATTTCGAAATCCTGCGCATCCTTTCCTACCAGCTCGAACGTATGGGGCTTGGCAAGGGCTTTCTCTTCAAGACGCCGGACGCGGTCTTCGAAGAAATCCGCAAAAACGTGCGCGGCTATGACGTTCCGCTCGCCGGGCTGCTGACCGGCGGCGCGGAAATGGCCGTGCCGGTTCTGCCGGCGAATGGCCGCGCGCCCTACGACGTTCCCGCGGGGACGATTTTTTCCTCGCGCGACACGCTGTTCACCAGTGGTACGCTGGGGCGCTATTGCAAGGTGATTGATTCCCTTCCCGAGGCCGAAGCGAAACCGTGAGCGAACTCCTCGCGCGGCACCCGATCCTGATCGTTTCGGCGATCAAAGTAATTGTTTTGATGTTCCTGCTGCTGACGACGCTGGCGTATTTGAGCTGGTTCGAGCGCAAGGTGGTTGCGCACATGCAATCGCGCTGGGGACCCTACCGGGCGGGGCCGCACGGGCTGTTGCAGCCGCTTGCCGACGGGCTGAAGTTTTTGTTCAAGGAAGACCCGCGGCCGGCGGGCGTAGACCGGCTCGTCTATTACCTGGCGCCGTTTCTGTCATTGTCGCTCGCGCTCACTTCGATTGCGGTGATTCCCTTCGGGCCGAAAGAGATCCAGATCCTCGGGCATCGCACGCCATTGGCGATCGCCGATTTGAACATCGGATTGCTGTTCTTGTTCGCGATTACCTCGCTGGGAGTCTACGGCGTGGCGCTGGCCGGCTGGTCCTCGAACAGCAAGTATCCGCTGCTGGGCGGGCTGCGCAGCTCGGCGCAGATGGTGAGTTACGAGCTGGCGCTGACGATGTCCGTTGTGGGCGTCCTGTTGCTGGCGGGATCGTTCAATTTGCGCGAGATTATCGAGAACCAAAAGAACTTTCATTGGGGATTCCTGCCGCGCTGGAATATTTTCGCGGGGCCGTTTCCGCAACTGCTGGGCTTCTTTTGCTTTTTTGTGGCGGCGATCGCCGAGACCAACCGGCTGCCCTTTGACTTGCCGGAAGCCGAATCCGAGCTCGTCGCCGGATTTCACACGGAATACGCCAGCTTCAAGTTCGCCATGTTCTTCATGGCCGAGTATGCCAGCATGATCACGGTCTCTTGCCTGGCGACAATTCTTTTCTTTGGCGGATGGCTCTCGCCTTTCCCCGACACACGGGCGTGGGCATGGACGCACTTTTTACCAACGGTCCTGTTCGGGCTGGGCGGCCTGTACGTGATTTGGGACGGGATCCGCTATGAAACCGTTCTTGGACGAATCCTTCTCCCGGGCCTCGGCGCGGTATTCTGCCTGCTGGCGGCGGCATTTACGATTCCGAACGTGAACGATTTTGTACAAGGCCCTTTCTGGTTCCTGCTGAAGGTTTCTCTGTTTTTGTTTTTCTACGTGTGGTTGCGGGGGACGCTGCCGCGATTTCGCTATGACCAATTGATGGCGATAGGATGGAAGGTCCTGCTTCCCTTGTCCCTCGCCAATGTCGTGCTGACCAGCCTGGCTATCGTGTGGTTCAAACGATGAAGGTGGACGAGCCATGACGGCCCCCGCGATTATTTTCTTCCTGCTGGCCGGAATCGCGCTGGCTGGGGCGGTGAGCCTGATCTTGCAGCGCCACCCGATTCACAGCGCGCTGTCGCTGATCGTCGTGATGATGGCGCTGGCGGGACTCTACCTGCTGCTGGGGGCGGAATTCGTGGCCGCGGTGCAAGTCATCGTGTATGGCGGCGCGATCATGGTGCTGTTCGTATTCGTCATCATGCTGCTCAACGCGGGAGCGGAAGAGCGCACGAACCTGAGCCGCATGGCGCGACTGGTGGGTCTGCCGCTGGGATTTTTTCTGGCGTTCGAGCTGGTCTATTGGGTGGCGCGAGCCGGTCCGGCCGGCTCCAGCGCGCAAACGGCGGTCAGTTCGACGCGAGAGCTTTCGAAGCTGCTCTTTCAGAAATATGCACTGCCCTTTGAGCTGACTTCGATCCTGATTCTCATCGCGATCCTCGGAGCGGTGGTGCTGGCGCAGAGGGAGAGATAGAAGTGGTGCCCACTTCGTACTACCTGGTGCTGAGCGCGCTGTTGTTTGGGCTGGGCGTCATCGCGTTTCTTTTCAAACGCAACATCATCACGATTTTCATGTCCATCGAGCTCATGCTCAACGCCGTCAACCTGGCGTT
>Ga0209701_10001031_pt1 | contig 17411 bp, 17 predicted proteins | sample CZO8metaG_4_FD_188356 | JGI IMG/M metagenome (GOLD analysis project Ga0209701, IMG submission 188356) | Vadose zone soil microbial communities from the Eel River Critical Zone Observatory, Northern California, USA - CZOApr15con2H3.8 metaG... | ecosystem: Environmental > Terrestrial > Soil >... | reverse complement strand
AATCGCGTCGTGCTGTTTGGCCGCCTCCAACACTTGCTTCGTCGGCACATAGAGAAACTCCGCATCCTTATCGACGAAGCGTGCGATCAGCCAAGGACAGGCGATGCGGTCAATCTTGGGCCGTTCACGCGTCACCCACCGCGTGCTTGCATTGGAAGGTTTGGGGTCAAGCTCGCCTTTTTTTGATTTCCAGCCTTCTTCAATGCCGCCCTCCAGGTAATACGCCTTGACGCCATGCCTGTTCAAAGCCTGGGCTACACCCTGACTCACTTCCTGTCCGTGCACGCAATAAACAACGACTGTGCTCGCACTGGGTAGCGCCTTTACCCATGAGGAAATCATTTCCGGATCGCGCCGCAAGGCGCCGGCAATCATGTCGGTGGCGGCTTTAAATGCCGGCGGTCGCCGCACATCGATCACTAACGGGGGTTGGCGGCCACGGATGGCCGACTGGAGTTCGGGGAATGGAATAGATGAGGTCATAGCACTTTGCTCCTAAGAAACTCACTTTGCAGCACCGTAACTAAAATCGTCGAACGCGGTGATGCTGTCTGCTTTGGTCCATATGCCAACCGCTCCACTACCGGTTACATGGCTGTCGTCGAGCTCGATATAAGTTTTGTCATCAAGCAAGACTTTGATTCTCTTGCCGAGAAACTCAACCCTTAGCGTGTGCCACACGTTGCCCGGAACCGGCGCGTCAACGTACTTGATTGTCTTGCGGTTGCCCTGCTCGGTGTAATAGAGAGACACGTTGTTCTCCAACGCATTCGCGCGCGCGACGTAGTAGTTGTCGCCGTCTTTCCAGCGCCATACGAGACCCCCCGCCTGGTCTTCTTTCCCCGAAATAGGTTTGAACTTCACCGCGACGAAGCCATCGGTAATGGCAACGCTGCTTTTCACACACCAGGGGAAGGTGCCCCGGCCTATCTGCTTAAGCACATTGGGCTTGCTCGGCGCGGTAGCATCCGGTTCAATTGCCCACCGTGGACTCCCGCTGCCGGTTACTCCCGCCGTCCAGCCCGCCGGAAGCGCTCCTGTGCGCGCACTGTCGAAGTTTTCTGTTTCTGCGTGCGCGTTAATGGCCATCATGCTCATAAGTACTCCTGCAAGAATGCGTTTCATGTAAACCTCCCTGGATTTACGCATGGTGAAATTTGTTTACTAGGGTCACAGCGGCCCCCTGCTCTTACGTGGTCAAGCCGCTCGTTTCCAACTGCGTGCCCTTCTCATCTTGTCTGAACAGGGCTTGGAGCAACGATTGACGCTTGACTAAATAGGGCCAAAACGATAGTGTAACCGTGGTTACTATTAATTGCAAGATCGAGAGAGGGTCCTTGGCTACCGTCAAAAGTGAAACATTGCCGCCGGCTGCTACAGCCGGCTATTCATTATGGCAACTCGCCGTTTACGCCTTAAGGCTCGGCACATTTGGGTTCGGCGGCCCGGTCGCCCTGGTCGGCTACATGCATCGGGATCTGGTCGAGCGGCGCGGCTGGATCAGCGAGGCGGATTACAAGGAGGGGCTCACTTTAGCGCAATTGATGCCGGGACCACTCGCCGCCCAGTTGGCGATGTACTTAGGCTACGTGCATTACCGCATTCTTGGCGCCACCTTGGTTGGCATCGCGTTTGTCCTCCCCTCATTCCTTATGGTGGTTGCGCTCGGCTGGGCCTATATGCGTTTCGGCGGCTTAAGCTGGATGCAGGCGGTGTTTTACGGGGTCGGCGCCGTCGTTATCGGTATCATCGCCGTGAGCGCCTATAAGCTTACGGTCAAGAACGTCGGCAAAGACAAGTTGCTTTGGGCCATTTATGTTATCAGCGCCGGCGTCACCATCATCACCCAATCGGAACTGGTGTCGCTCTTTCTGTTTTCCGGCGTGGTCGTGTGGCTGTGGCGGGCGCCACCTAAAAACTGGTTTGGCAAAAACGCCGCGAGCATGGTCTTGGCCGGACAATTAGTTCCTCCAACTATCTTGGTCGCAAACCTCGATTGGCCATTACTGCTGCAAATCGGTGCGTTTTTTGCCAAAGCCGGTGCCTTTGTCTTTGGCAGCGGGCTCGCGATCGTGCCGTTTCTCTATAGTGGCGTGGTAAACGAGCACCATTGGTTGAATGATCGTCAGTTCGTCGATGCGGTGGCGGTGGCGATGATCACGCCGGGCCCCGTCGTCATTACCGTCGGGTTTATCGGCTATCTAGTCGCAGGTCTGTCGGGTGCGGTGGTCGCCGCGCTGGGCACTTTTTTGCCTTGCTACCTGTTTACCATCATTCCGGCACCCTACTTTAAGAAATACGGCAAACGCCCGGCAATCGTTGCTTTTGTCGATGGCGTCACGGCGGCGGCGATCGGCGCCATTACCGGTGCCGTCGTGGTCATTGGCGAACGCTCCATCGTGGATATTCCAACGGCGCTGCTTGCGCTCGTCACTGTCGGCTTGTTGTGGAGGTTTAACAAACTTCAGGAGCCTATTCTGGTCTCAGCGGCGGCGGCCGTCGGGCTGGTCTTATACCCCCTGCTTCATCAGTGAGATGAAGAGATGAGGCGATGATTTGAAGACGTGGTTGTTGCTTGTCTATAAAATTCCACGTGAACCGAGCGCGAACCGGGTTTCCATTTGGCGCAAACTCAAGCGCTTAGGCGCGATTTCACTGCACGACGCGCTTTGGGTTTTGCCGGACAAGCCGAATACCCGCGAGCAGTTACAATGGTTGGTAGAGGAAATTGAAGAATCGGGTGGTGAAGCAACGTTATGGGAATCCACTCCTGTTTCACAGAAGCGGCACAATGCGCTGGTGCGGCAATTTTGCGAGCAGGCAGACAAACTTTATGCGAAAATCCTAAAAGAGGCGGCGAAAGGAAAACCGGATTTGACTGCACTATCGCGCCGCTATCAACAGGCGGAGGCGATCAGTTACTTTCCATCCGATCTCGCCAAAAAAGTACGAGAGGCGCTTATCGCCGCTGCCGGAGAATCAAAGCGATGAAATGGGTGACACGAGCAAATGTCGGGATTGACCGCATGGGTTGTGCATGGTTAATCCGCAAATTCATTGACTCCAAGGCGGAGTTCGTATTTGTTCCTAATAATGACTCGCCTCTTCCAAAGGGTGCCGAGCCTTATGACATTCCCGGCGTGCGTCTGTCGCATCACGGCGGGCATTGCTCGTTTTATACCATTTTACGCGAGTACAAACTTAACGACCCCACTCTTGACCGCATCGCGCGCATTATCGATGAGGCCGATACGGTGCAAGAGCTATCGCTTGAACCTGCCGCCCCAGGTTTGGATTTAATCTGTTCCGGCATCCGCTTAACGAGCCCGGATGACGACCTTGCGCTAGGACGCAGTGCCCTGATTTATGAGGCGTTGTACGCGCAACTACGTGGTGAAACCGAAATACAATAACGCATTAAAGTTATTGCTTGTGTATCAATGAACATGTGCTCCGGGAGCGATAGGTGCTGCTGGTAGCCGTTGGAGCCGGCTCACCTGTTCGTGGAGATTCCCGGTATCGCCCCAATCCGGGAGATCACCCGGTTGCCAGCGTGCGCGCAAGCGCCCGCTCCGGTCGATCAGGAATTCAACGTGGCTTGCCGCGGCGCGATGCTTGCGGCGCTCGAATAACGCATAAGCGGCGGGCACTTCAGGATCGGCGGTAACGACGAAGTCCGGCAGCGGGCGCTGGCCGCGCCCCGCTCCCGCCGGTTCCTGTGCCGGCACGGCAAGCATGCTTAAACCCATTTGGGCGAGACTGCTGCGCCAGTGATCAAGTTCTTCAAGCCGCGAGCGTGAGCCGGGCATGGTGAAGAATACCAACAAAACCGGGCCGCGCGTACGTTGTGACATCAACGTTCCTTGGCGGCGGTCGCGCCACTCGAAGGTAAAATCCGGTGCAACCGGTCCCGGGAAAGCGGCTACTTCCGCGCTCATATCGCCGGACTGCATGCCCGCGGCGCGTGCATGGATGAAGTTGATGATATCCCAACGTTGCCGTCCATCAAACATAGCAGCAAAGCCGGGCATGACGCCGTCGGCGGTGCCGTAACTGATCCACCAAAAGAGATCCCCGTCGGAGTGGCCGAAGAGGTGCGCGGCCGTGAGATCGGCCGGCATCACCTTCAGATCCTTGGCTGCCGGCCCATCGCCGCGGCCATCGGCACCATGGCAAACGGTGCAATGCTGCGCATAGGTGTGGGCGCCCCGCGCGATGGACAATGCAGTAAAGGGCGCCGGCGACTGTTGGAAGGTGGTGGGGTAGGCTTTAACTGCCAGGAGATCAAAAGCGCGCCACCCGAAGGCCAAGCATAAGACCAAACCGAGCACAATCGACCGTTGGCGGTAACGGCTCCAGAGGATGCCGCGAAAGACGAACGCCAGCCCGATGAGGCCCAGCGCCGCCGTCGCGATGACTTGGTTTCGGATCTCTGGCGCTTCAACCAGAGCCTCCAAACTCAAGCGATACGGGAACGGCCACCAGGGTTGGCTATGCAACGCAGGTGGCGTAGTTCCCAGTGCACCGACGACCGCGAGAATAATAACACCAAGCGCGATCTCGATGAGTGCGTTTCGCTGTAACTGTCGAAGCGCCGTCCAATTTGCGCCGATATTATGCGCGTGTGATGCAAGCGCGAGCCGCGGTGTCAGCTTTAAGCGGTTGACGGCGGCTACGCCAACCATCGCTACGAACAGGCCGAGCTTAATCAGCAGAAGGTGACCGTACGCGGTCCCCATCAGCGCCGGGATCGTGCCGACCAGAAACCAGGCATTGACCAGGCCGGTGACGAGGAGCGTGCCGACAATGATAAGACCCAGCATGGAGAAACGCGCTGTTGCGGTACGCGCGATCTGAGCCCACGATGAATTACCGCTGCGCCGCGCTGCGGCGAATAAGACGGCGAGAGGTACGAGTCCGCCGAGCCATGCGCCGGCGGCAAGAAGATGGACCGCATCGCAAGCGAGATGGACATAGCCCTGCCATCCCGCCGTTCCGGCGGCGTGACCGGCCCAGGCAATGGCCGCCAACATGATGCCGCTCAAGAGCAGCACCGCCCGGTCGTACCTGGCGATTGCCCGGCGGCGGCTTACAAGACCAGCGGCGCACGCCAATGCGGTCAAACAAATAAGCAAAAGGGCGCGCAGTTCCCAATCATGGCCAAACCGCGTGCGTGCCAGTACCGTGCTGATGATAGCTTGTCGCGAAAGCACGTCCATGAGCGGTTTCCCGCTCATGCTCATGGCCTCAAGCACCAGCCAAAGCAGTCCGGAAGCGAACACCACGGCGAGGCTCGGCCAGGCCAGCCTTATCAGCCGTGCGCGAAATGCCGTCGCGCCCGATTGCATCGCGGCGTTGGCTCCAAACAAAGCCGGTTTCGCCACGAACTCGAGAAAGGCAAAGATGCCGGTGAGCCACACCAGCGAGGCGAAGTGGACAGTGCGCGTGAGAATCATCAGATCGCCCACACCGCCCTCCCCCGGTTAAGGTCGCGGCGCTTACTAAGAGCGCCCTGCCGCCCAAGCTTCAAGTGCCGGTTCATCTTCTCGATATCGCCCTCATCTCGCCTCCACCCGAAACATATAATCGCCCTCAGTCGTGTGCGTATCCACCGACACCACGCGCCAGATCACTTTATAGGTGCCGGGCGCGAGCGGTTTTAGCGAAGCGTGCAGCACACTTGCATCGCTTGCATCCACCTTCCCGTCGCCCTGATCCACGCGGTGGCCGGCTTGGTCGACAATCTCGAGAGTGCTAAACGCAGGTTCGAGCTGCTGGGTGAACCAGAGATTGATCTCGCTGGGGGATTGATGGACCGTACTGCCGACCGCCGGCGAAGCGTGATCCAGGAAGGCATGGGCGTGCGCTATCTTCCCGTTTGCCAGCAGGAGTACCAGCAGCACCACGCTGCCAATGCGGGGCATCAACGCCCCCTCAGCGGTTTTTACACGCGAGCTCATTTTCCGAACAGCGGTTTCCCGATGCTGTTGGGGAAGAGGTCGTCAATGAAGAAATGCAGCTGGACGACCGCGCCGACATTATGACCCGTCCGTGCGTTTGCCGGAATGATCGCCTCCGCGCCGATCTGAAAGTGCTGCCCCGCCCAGATGACACCGGGATTAATAGTACCCGTCGTCTGGCCTGACTGACCCCGATCGAGCGGCGTTTGGAACGAGAATTCGATGAGTGCAACAAGCCGGTTGAAGGGGGCGCTTAAGCCCACGTCCTTTACGAAAGACTGCAAGTAGATCAGGCTGTACTGGATAGCAAAGTCGGTATGCAGCACATGCGGGTGTTGCTCGATGTCGCCGGTATCATTAATCGTGCTATTGCTGCTGGGAAAGCCAACGCCGATCACGCCGGTAACGGCAAAGGGTTTAAGGAGGGGATGGTCGTTCGACACATCGCCAAAACCTTTGCCGAACCACACCGTCGGCGTAATGGTGCTGAAACTGTCGGCGCCGACATCCTTGCTCCCCGAGCCGCCAATCTCCGAAGAGACGCCGACCGAGACAATGGTCTCATGCTCCTTGTCCGTGACGAGTTGGTACTTAAACGTGGCCTCGAGGTTGCTGAAGCCGGTTTGCGTCATGGCACCTTCGGGCGAGAGGCGCTGGCGCTGGTCGGCGAGCTCGACTCCGAAATTGGGCGTGATGCGTTTGGCGACAGCCACGCCGACATCAGTCTCGCGCGTCTGAGGCGTATCGCCGGCGGCGGGGTTCAGAATAGTGGAGACGGTCGGCAAAGAGAGCTCGTCGGCGACGAAGGGATCGTCGGTCTGAATCGTGGCCGGGAAGAAGCGCTTGCCGGCAAAGCCGTGCGCGAACGCTTGAGATGCAGACAGCAAGGTAAATAACACCGCCAGTATGATCGCAATAAAGCTATTACGTTTCATAAGACTTTCCTGAGTTAGGTCGCTCGGGATGTGCGGTAACGGCGCGTGCTCGGCCGGTATAGAAAAGGGCAGTAATGCCCACATGGCACACTACCCCCGTTTTCCTGGGCATAGTCCTACTCCTCGTTTTAAAAACACACGCCCCTCGCAAGCAAAGCGATTGCGGCGAGGGCCTGGAAATATCAGTACTTAGTTAAGGAACCTCTGATTAAGTCAGAGGTTCCTGCGACATAGGGATGTGCCGCCATTTTTTAATTACGCAAGTAATTGAAAAATGAAGAAAAACGAAAATCACACTTTTCGTTTTTCGTCTCTGAAAAATGTCAGGGATGACTTTTTCAGAGTTTCCTTAAGTAAAGGAAGTAACGGGCGGGGCGCGGCTTAAATACGCTGAACCCAGGGTGATAACATCGAATGTAACATCGTGGCTGAAAACCGGTTCCGGATAAGGAATGAAGAGGTTTAAGCTAACACTGGCGAGTGCGCCATGCAGCCCACTGCCGGCAACACACCATTGGCACTCCGGCGCATCGCCAAACGCGTGCTGATCCAAATCAGATTGATGATAGACATAGGCGAGCTGTGTGAGAAAGAGCAGCAGCGCAAATGCAATAAGGCTTGCTCTAAGGCGCGTATCTTTGGCGAGGTGGAGCCGCATTCCGGTGTTATACCAGATCGGCCGCAAGGAAGAAATAGAACAACCTTAACTTACATTAAATCCACTTTGGCGCCAATACGAATTAACTGGTTAGAGAATTTTGTACCCGCGTTGTCAGCTTGAGCCTCAGGTGAGGATCACACGACGCTTGGTAACTCGCTTAGACCGGGTAGCCGACGGCAGCGCGAGCGAGGCCGCCGTACAGATCAAGCAGCCGTGCGCGCCATGCGTAGACGGGATCGTCCTTGGCGAGTACTTGAAAATCGGAAACGCACCGCATCCACTGAAACGTGCCGAAAACGAGGTAATCGGCGAAAAGCGGTTTTAATCCCCCAAGGAACGGCTGTTCACCGAGAAACGCCCTCAGGGGCGCGAGCGCCTCGCGAAAACCATCTCTTGCCTGTTCGCGATTACTTACATATGCCTCGAGCGACATGCCAAAACGTTTTTCACGCGTCTCGCGGAAGTACGCGCGGTCCTTTTCGTGCAGGTGCTTGAATATGTCTAATGCAACCATGCGCAGTGCCAATGGATTTAGCACTCGTTCCACCCATAGTTTGATGAATAGAGCATGGTGCCGAGCGGCTTCGCAGCCGAATAGCGGAGCGCGGTCCGGATACTGATCCTCAAGATAGTTCGCAATGCGCCAGGAATCGACGACCGTAAGGTCGCCGTCGACCAAAACCGGGACAGCACCTTGCCCGGAGAACGCGATCGCCGCCTTGTCGGTAAACCGCCAAGGGATGGTCTGTACTTGGAGTTCCTTGTGTACCAGCGCCATTCGGATGCGCCAGCAATAGGGGCTGAAGCGCCGGTTCTCGTCAACGCCGGCAAGATCATAGAGCTGAATAACCATAAGGTCCCTCATGCGGTTGATAGTCGCACGCCGTTTTAACTACCGACCGTCTTGGCATTCTGCCCGAACAAAATCTTACGCGCCTCGTCGGTCACGACCGGCTGGGTGTTAATGGCTGCCGCCTTTTCGTAGGCGCGGATTGTCGCCGGGCGCGTTCGGATTGTCTCGAACCAGCGTTTCAAGCGGGGGAATGTGTCGAGATCCTGGCCTTGGCGCTGGTAGGGCACGATCCAAGGGTAGCTAGCTATATCCGCAATAGAGTACGTGCTCCCGGCGATGAATTCGCGATTGGCGAGGCGGCGATTGAGCACGGCATAAAGTCGCTCAGTTTCGTTCACATATCGGTCGATTGCATAAGGGATCTTCTCGGGCGCGTATTGCGAGAAGTGATGATTCTGGCCCGCCATCGGCCCGAGCCCGCCCATCTGCCAGAACAGCCACTGCAGAACCTCGACGCGCCCGCGTAAGTCACTGGGGATGAATTGGCCGGTCTTCTCGGCCAAGTAGAGAAGAATGGCGCCCGACTCGAAGACCGAAACAGGCGCGCCGCCGCCTTCGGGCGCGTGATCCACGATCGCCGGAATCCGGTTGTTCGGCGAGATCCGTAGAAACTCGGGCTTGAACTGCTCACCCTTGCCAATGTTCACCGGTATTATCCGGTATGGAACGCCCGCCTCCTCCAGGAACATAGTGATCTTATGGCCGTTTGGGGTTGTCCAGTAATACAAATCAATCATAAAATTTTGTCACAGTTAGTTGGTTAACGAAAAGTCCCTCAATGTTAATTCATGTCAGCACACTATACTGCAAGACTGAAAACCAAACAAAAAGCGCGCCTCACTTCGAGAGATGATCTAAGGAAGCTCTGAGCAAGTTTATTGCTGTCATTCCGAACTGCCGTTAGACGGTGAGGAATCTTGGTTTTTCGAGCCTTAACAGATTCCGCGCGACCGGCATAGGAAGAATAAGCTGGCGCCCCAAGGGCGGACGTAGGTGCTAATCGAACGGCGCTTTCCAAGAAACTCACCGCCGTTCTTTGCGCTGACCATGGTTATCGTTGCGGAGGTCTTTCTTGGGACCGGTAGATTTATTGCCGTTCTTGGTTTCTCCTTCCACTGATTCTTTATGGCTGGAACCCGGTTGTGCCTTCCTGCGCTTTGCCTGTAAGCGCTCTTCCATGCGGTCGTGTAATAGTTCTTTTTTCTGTTCGATTAAATGCTCATACTTTGTTTGACGAAAGAAACTAGGGATTTTTGCTAATACCTTTGGAGGCTCGGCACCGGCATGCGGCACAAAACCCGCTTGATTTGCCTGAAGATCAATCTTGCCATAAGAATTTTGCATATAGGTTGAGCCGGTATTGACTTTGTCATAAGTCCCCGGCTTACCGATGGGCTCTTCTCCCGGCGGCGGTTGCGGAATATAAAGTGGTTCGTGATCGGTGCCACGGATGCCAAGCGTTGCCGTTGGCGTATTAATGCGATAATTATTCCGGTTATATATTCCGATCCAGCCGGTAATCGAACGGAATGTTCCCTTAAGTAACGTAATCACGCTCTTGTCGTTCTCGTCGCCTTCCGCGCGATAATCATCAATTCGCATTTTGGTATTGGGCCGCACCGCAATGAATCCCTGATCTTCCATGCGTATGTGCAACTCTCCTTCGCCTCCAACCAATACCGTGTCTCGTTCAAATACCGGATCGTTCACCCGCGGAAGGCGCTCCACACCGGCATCGCTAATCAGCTTGACCTCACCCACCGCTAATTCAATCTGCCCGGCAACGTTTGCCGCGAGTGCCAAGTGAAATAGGCCATTCAGCAAATAAAGCGAGAACGAGAATGCCGATATTCTTAAAAACATGGGCTTGTCCCTATACGATTCAAAGGGTTTCCTACAAAAATTGTAGTTTATTTTTGCCGGGATTCATTGCCATTTTCACATTTTTCGCTTAATCCCCGGGCAGAACGTGTTAATTTTTTACGATTAATTTCTGGCATGGCGTTTGCCTCTATAAGCGGCAGAAGTGAGGGATGTCTCAGCTTGTTTACAGCTCAATTGCTTTGATTATAGAGGAGTACAACATGAAATCGATCAAACCATTACTTTTTGTCATCACCACGCTGGCTAGCTCCGCGTTATTAACGGCGCAGGCGGCGGACCAGGACGTGAAAAAAGATACCCAGGAGATACGCAGCGATCGCCAGGATATCGCCAAGGATAAGCAAGATCTGCGCCAGGACAAACGCGATGTGACCAACGATGTCAAGGCCCGCAACCAGGACCGCCGCGAGTTAAGACAAGAGCAGCGCGAAGGTGACAAAGCGGGCGTCGCCAAAGAGCGCCAGCAACTGGCCAAGGATAATACTGACATCAGCCAGGATCGGAAAGACATAAAAGGAGACAAGAAGGACTTGCATCAAGATCGCAAGGACCTGCATAAAGATAAGAAAGACCGTCGTCATGATATCCACAGGCATAATGGAGAGGGACGTCACTAAACGTAAGTAAGCCTTCTGCCAAAAAATAGCACACGATCCAACCTTCGCTGAAATCAGCGAGGGTTGGATTTTGACATTGGAAACCACTTCTACTATACCTTCATAATCCCTACAACATTAAAGACAATCAATGCTCTCCTCGAAATTTAAATTTACTTTATTGGCAGCAGCAGTAATTTCCTTTCTCGCCCTATCGGCCCGTGCCGCCGCAACGGATTCGGTAACGAGCCAGACTTCTACCGGTAAAGGGATTTTTACCGAGGCACTCAATTACGATGGCGAGTCAAAGGACATTGAAAATTCAGGCAGCGGATTACTTTGGGATCTCGGCTTGGCGTATGCCAGAATCAAGACGACTGTTCCGGCAACAAACAGAGTAGTTATCGATCGCACTTCCACCGCTACCGGCGGCCTGGGGTGGCAACAGAACAACCTGGTGCTCGGAGGCGCTTTAACCTACTCCAGGACACCGAACGAAAGATTGCATGATTCCGGCCCTAACGCTTATCTCGGATATACGTTTAAAAAACAAGACGCGGGCGAAGAATTTACCCCGGCCCTGGAAATCAAAGGCTCTTATTCGCGGCTACGTTATGTCGTCGATGAACGCAATGGCCGGCCAAGCATCGATCTGACTCAATCCGGCCGCGGTATGGAGACCACATTATCCGCTTTCAGTTGGGCATCGCTCTCAGGTACCTACACGTCTTATTCTTATGATCGGGATGTAAGCCGATTTTTGACTTTCCTGGATTCAGGAAGAGCGGGGCTGCTGGGTCTATCAAGATTTGCCTCCACCGTGTCCGGATTTCCCTCCCATATAGCTGAAGCCATATTAACCTTAAGACCTTTTGAAGCCTGGAAAATTGAATTTGACGGAGCGCGTATTGCGAATCAAGCCGATGGGTCCATCATCCAGGCGCGTAAAGTGACCGTTTCCCATGAACTCGGCAAATGGGAACTGGGTGTCGGTGGCGAAAGGGACCACTCACCCTCTTTGGATCAAAAACTCCTATTAGTGAATTTATCGCGCGATTTTTGACAAGAACAATTAATGAAAAGAGTCTTAATGCCAAAACCTTCGTTCCCTGACGGTATTTTTGATTGTTAACGCGCTGGTCATTGCCGTTGTTTTTATATCATTGGCTTTCGAGACCGACCACCTCAGCCCCGGTTTTGACGCTGTTCATGCTTGCGAGCAGCTCACCGACGGTCACGAACGTAAAGCCCTTCTGACGCAAAGCGTCGATGATGCCGGGCAAGGCCTCGGCCGTATGCCAACCCCGGCGGTTGATGTGCATCACTACAATCGATCCCGGCCGTACGCGCTCGATGACGGACGTAATAAGCCTATCCTTCGTAATGCGCAGGTCCGGGTCGCCGGAGGCAAGATCATACTGAATTGTCGTAAGGCCCATCTCGGCGGCAAACCGCACAATCCGGCGATCGTATTCCCCATACGGGGCGCGGAACACCGTGGCCTGCCGCCCGGTCACTGTATAAAGCACCGCTTGGGTCCAGGCGAGCTCATCTCGCAGGCGCGCGTCCGAGACTTGGGTCAAATGCGGATGCAGGAACGTGTGGTTACCGAGCTCGAACTGTGGGAGGGATGCGAGATACCGCGCATGGTCCAGATTCTCCTCGATCCACTTGCCGCCTAGAAACAGCGTGGCCGGCACCTTCTTCTCAACCAGCACTTGCGTAATCCGCTCGTCGTAATGGCTCAGCGCCCGCGTGGCGCAGGCATCGAATGTGAGCGCGATCAGCTTTGCATCGCGCGGCCCATGGAACACGATCTCCGGCGGCAGCGGCGGCAAGGATGGCGGCTCGGTGAGCTTGAGCCTGGGCGGTTCATACGGCAACACAATCTCATGGGCGGCCGGCTCAGCCCGCTCTATTAGGCTGCAGCCGGTCAACCAGACCGCCACGATGCTCAGCAGAATTGTGACAATATAAGTTGTTCTCATGGCATTGGTGGAAGCTTTCACTTCGTATGTTCGAGCCCGGTGATTGGGTCTCGTCAAATAGTATCAAGCAAAGGGTATGCCATCTGAATGAACAACAGAGGTTGCCAAAAAAGCGTGAGTTTTCGCCGTTAAATTACGGATATGAGTCTATGAGACACTCCGTCCCCGCATAGTTCACTCCGCAAACGAAGCAAACTTCAAAATTTGATGCTGGCAGGGTGATGAAAAACTCACAAAGCGGCTTGCTATATGCGAGCCATGACAGATGAGTTTGTATCTCCATCGTCAGGATATTACAGAGTGAGTGCCAGGAGTCGAGTTCACGGACCAGGAGGTAAATCCGCGCCCTTCTCCGCCGTTACGTCTCTCCATAACGAGATTAAAACGGCGAGGATGGCGGGGCCGAGAAACAACCCCAGTAAGCCGAAATTCTCAAGACCGCCCAGGATACCCAGTAGTACCCACAGGAATGGCAGGTGCGCGGTGCCGCCAATCAATGCCGGCCGCACAAAATGATCGGCGACGAAAAGAACTATGCCGCCATACACAAGAAGTGCGACCGCGATTGCCGGCGAGCCACTTGCGAATATCCCGACACAGATGACGGTAAGCACCGCCGGGCCTAACAAGGGGATGATGGCGACTAACGCAGTCAGTGCGCCGAGGAGGATCGGATGAGACAGGTCCGCGACGGCATAACCGCCGGCAAGGAATACACCTTCGCCCAGCGCTACCAGCACCAGGCCATTTAGCGTTGCCCTGACCGTCGACGCCGCATGCATGGAATAACGACCCGCAGGCTCACCGAAAAGGCGGGTGGCAAGTACCAGAAGTTTTTCACCAATAGTGTCTGCATAGCGATAGACGAAAAACAGTATCAATAGAGTAAAGGCCATGACCGCAGTTCGGTGCAGCAACTCGAGGCTTATGCGCTTAGCCCACTCAAACGCTGCACCCACGTCCACGTGATTAATCAGTTGCGTGGCTGCCTGCGGCGTGGCCAGAAACAGATTCCATTTAGCCAGGAGCCAGGCACCTATCCACGGGATGGATTCGACCCATGGCGGGGCCGGCAGTCCGTTTTCTTTGAAATGCGTGACGAAATGCGGAAGATTCTGTGCCTCCAGCGCGATATGAACGCCGGCATAAAGCAGCGGCAAGAAGAAAACCGCGCCAACTACGACGGTAAAAAGGAGCGCAAGCCAGGAGCGATTCAGCCGTGCGGGCGCCTGATGATCAAGGCGCCGGTACAAGGGCCATGTGGCAATTGCCAGCACTGTCGCCCATGCGAACGCGACCACAAATCTATGCAGAATCCAAAACCCGAGCCCGAGCAAGGCAATGCCGGCGAGCGCGCGAAACAGGGCTTGTGGCGAATTGAACGCGGTAGTCTCTGTCTGCTTCACGGTACTATCCTCCGCATGTCTCGACAAACGTTAATTCTAGTGTTGCGTCCTATAAATAACTTTATCTATGTTAGGTACTGCACCATCCCTCTCGCCCTCCTGTTGTAGCCTGGATGAAGGCGCGAAGCGCCGAAATCCAGGGACCTTCGCCATGACCTGGATTTCGCTGCGCTCCATCCAGGCTACAAACTTACAGAAAGTTATTTGTGGGACACCATACTAGTGTCGTGTCCCATTAATTCGTAGATGATTCAAGCTCACCACAATCCGACACATGGCTCCCTCATCCCCGACCCTTCTCCCGATGGGAGAAGGGAGTTTGAACCCCTCTCCCTCCGGGAGAGGGGAAGGGGTGAGGGAAATCTTTTGCAGCGTATTAACGGGACACGACACTACCAGGGTGATGAAAAACTCTTTTTTCAACATACTGCTGATTACTTACCAGGATCCTTAACACTGGGAAACTTGTCGAACTCGACGTTGTAGAGGTGACCATCTACCTTCTCTACACGGCGAACGTATACCGTCTGGATGACGTCACGGGTCTCGGGATCGATCACGATGGGCCCACGCGGACTCGCGATTTTCATGCCCTTCAAGATCTCCATGGCCTTGTCGCCATCGATGTTGCCGCCGAGCTTCTTCGCGACTTCGAAAATCGCCGCCATGCCGTCGTAACCGCCCACCGCCATGAAGTTGGGGCGCATCTTCGCGTCGTTCGCCGCGCGAAACGCCTGCACAAATGCCCTATTCTCAGCGGAGTCGTGCGCCGCCGAGTAGTGATGGGTGGTGATCACGCCCAGCGCGGCATCACCCATCGCTTCCAACTGGTAGTCTTCGGTAACGTCTCCGGTCGCGATCAACCTGATGCCGGCCTCAGCCAAACCGCGCTCGGTGAAAGTCTTCATGAAGGCGATGCCCTGCTCTCCGGCCGGGACGAAGATGAATACGGCCTGCGGCTTGGCGTCTTTAATGCGCTGGATATAGGGAGCAAAATCGGGGTTCCTGAGCGGCACTCGCACCGCGTCCACGATTTGCCCGCCCGCCGCGGTAAAGGTCTTCTTGAATTCGGTCTCGGCGTCGATCCCCGGTCCGTAGTCGGAGACCAGCGTGTAGACTTGCTTTATGCCGTTTTTGGCGGCCCACTTCGCCATCGGCGCCGTCACTTGCGGCAACGTGAACGAGACACGGGCGATGTAGGGCGATTTTGTGGTGATCACTGACGTTGCCGCATTCATGATGATCATCGGCTTCTTCGCTTCGCTGGCAACCGGCGCCACGGCGAGCGCTTCGGGCGTCAATCCGAAGCCTACGAGGAAATCAACCTGGTCCCTAACAACCAATTCCTGGGCCAGCCGCTTGGCGATCTCGGGCGACGGACCGGTTGTATCCTTTATAATAACTTCGATCTTCTTGCCTGCTACCGTATCCCCGTTCTGCTTCAGATAGGCCTTAATACCGCCTTCAATTTCGCTCCCTGCACTGGCAAACGGCCCGGAAAAGGAGGCAATCACGCCGACTTTGATGGTGTTTTGCGCAACAGCAGATCCTCCGAACAGCATGCTTAGAAATAACAACAGCTTGCCCAGTGCGCGGGGCATCGCCGGGATACGCATAATTCGTCTCCTCCAGATGGTTCTATTGAAGTTTGTTACAACCAAAGCTGTGTGCAAACGCGAGTACGGCGATGGCCGGTGAGCAGGGTTGTCAGCCCCAAACATCGCGCGCCGTCTCCACGACCAGCCGAAGTTTGGCGATCTGCTCATCGACCGTGAGGGCATTGCCTTCGACCGTCGAAGAAAAGCCGCATTGCGGGCTAAGGCAAATCTGCTCCAGCGGCACAAATTTCGCAGCCTCATCGAGGCGGCGCTTAAGGTCGTCCTTGTTCTCAAGTTTACCCTGCTTCGATGTTACGAGACCGAGCACGACCATTTTTCCTTTCGGCACAAAGCGTAGTGGCTCGAAGCCGCCCGAACGCGCGTCATCGTATTCGAGGAAGAAGCCGTCCACGCCGAGCCCGCCGAATACAGCTTCGGCGATGTGATCATAGCCGCCCGACGCCACCCATGACGAACGGAAGTTGCCGCGGCACATATGGGTGCATACGGTCATGCCGGACGGCTTGTTCGCGAGTGCGGCGTTGATGAGCCGGATGTAGGTGAGATGCTGGCTGTCGCCGTCGCCGCCGAGCGTAGTGATGTACTCCCGCTGCACCGGATCATTAAGATAGGCGAGACTGGTATCATCAAGCTGCAGATAGGAACAGCCAAGTTTACCCAGCGCCTCGATTTCGTCCGCGTAGACGCGCGCAAGGTCGTGCCAGAACCCCTCCATATCCGGATAGACCGACGCGTCGATGGCGGCGCGGCCGCCGCGGTAATGCATCATGCTGGGGGACGGAATAGTGAGCTTCGGTATCGCTTTGGTCACCGACCTGAGGAACGCGAAATCCTCACCGAAAATGCACTTATCAAGCTTCAGCTTAGCAATGACGCGCAATGCCGCGGGCGTGAATTCAATGTCGCCCTTTTCATTATGGAACTTGACCTTCAAGTTGTCCTTGACCTTGGCCGCGCCACCGATTTGGTAAAGGAAGTCCATGTGCCACGACCCGCGCCGGTACTCCCCGTCGGTTACGCCCTGCAGGCCGATGTCTTCCTGCATCTTCACCGCTTTGCGGATGGCTTCATCCTCGATGCTGCGAAGCTCGGCAGCGGAAATAAGACTGCGTTGGTGATCGTCGCGCGCGCGCAACAATTCTTTTGGGCGTAGCAGGCTGCCGACATGATCGGCGCGAAAAGGTGGGCCTGGTCGACTCATAAAACCTGCTCCTGGTTGCGGGCTTTGCTTGCGTAGAACTCGCCCTGCTAGCGCCACCGCATCTTAGCCAAATCACAATAGATAGTCCATGAAATCGGGGTCCCGCAGTCCGCAATCAGGAACTCTGTTTTTCGGCGACGTGATTACGAACCTGCCGGCGTTCTTCGCCTAATCTTCCCCTAAATTTAAATTGGCGGTAAGGTAGGACATGCGTAAAAGACTAATACCAGTCGAATCTGAGGAGAATGGCACTACCTTAAGCACCTTTGATCGAGGATACGGCGCCGGGGGGCTAAGAGCAACGAGTA
>Ga0209701_10001029_pt1 | contig 17440 bp, 17 predicted proteins | sample CZO8metaG_4_FD_188356 | JGI IMG/M metagenome (GOLD analysis project Ga0209701, IMG submission 188356) | Vadose zone soil microbial communities from the Eel River Critical Zone Observatory, Northern California, USA - CZOApr15con2H3.8 metaG... | ecosystem: Environmental > Terrestrial > Soil >... | reverse complement strand
AAACATACATCATAAATACTGAAGGCATTCCCAATGTTCCTGCTGCGCTCAAGCAGAATCCACAATCAGACGTCACTCGCGCAGCATCATTTCTGGAGAGCAAAGGTTATCGCATTAGCGAGTCAATAATGTTCCGGCGTTTCGTTCGTTTGGTGGATGACGCCAAACGCAACGAGTTCATTTTGCTATACGTTGAAGATGCAGGCACAGGAGCCTCCGCCGAAAATGAAAAGCACACGCAAGATATTTCAGGCCGAGCGTTGAAGGGCTTCAGGATACTAAGATAGAAACGCAGCTCGCCGGTGAAGCCGCCGCCGAACTCAAATCGTTGGACCCGAGCGGCGGGAGCGTCTCTCGCAACTTGCTTGGCGCGGCGGAGGGTGCTTTGATTCGCCCCGTTGAGATAGTAAAACTTATCTCACGGGGTCAACTCAACCGTTGGGAATCCGAGTTCGTGGTCTCGCGCCCTCCCTCACAGTCGGGCTACTGCACCGATCACGCGTCTTCACGTGCGCACGCGCGAGATGAAATACAACGCGCCACCGGCGAAAATAACTACCGGCGTCCAGGCGGCAACCGCGGGAGGCAGTAGCGCGTGTTCTCCCAACTGTTGAAAGCCTCCAGAGACCAGCCAAAACAACAAGCTGACGACCACCGCGGCGCACAATGCCAACACAGTCGTCTTGCGCCCGAAAGAGATCGCCAGCGGCATTCCCACCAGCGCCATTACAATCACGCTGAAGGGCGCTGCGTACTTTCGTTGCAGCGCCACGGCGAACGGCGCAGTTTCGGCGCCTCTTTGTTTTAGCGTCTTGATGTAAGCGCGCAGACGCTCGGCGCTCAATTGCGACGGGCGATCGACGGTTGGCCGGAACACCGCGGGCGGATCGACGCCGCTTATTCGCATGGTCTCTGCCGACTGTCGACTAACCTGCGGCGCGTCCAGATTGATCCATTGGGCGCCGGAGATTTCCATTTCGTTGGCAGTAAGCCACTTCGCTGCCTCGCCGGAAATCACGCGCTTCAGATCAACGCCCCGCGCGTCAAAGTCATAAATTGACGGCTTCAATAGCATCTGCCGCCGGTCGTCGAACTCATAAGAGAATATGCGCGCCCCGTCAGCGCTCACCAGCCAACGTCGCTCCGAACCGCTGGCAAGCTGGGCAGAAATTCCCTTAATCTTTGCCCGCAGGTTGTCCTGTCTGACATTTGCTTCGGGCATCACGCGCTCCTGGATCGACCAGGAGGCAAAACCGATCAAAAGCGCGAACGCCAGACCGGGCAGCATCAAGCGATAGACGCTCTGGCCGCTGGCCCACCACGCGACGGCTTCCCTTCTCCGCGCCGTCAGTGCATAGGTCATCAGCACGGCCACCAGGACACTGCCGGGAAACAACTCAACGCTGACCAGCGGGAACAGATAGAAGAGATATTGGGCGACCACTTTCAAGGTGGCCGCATTCGAAGCGATGAAGCGCCATAATTCGAAGATGGTAAAAATATTAAAGATCATTGCCAGCGCCAGAAAGCCAATTAGAAAGCTAATTCCCAGGGCGCGCAGAAGACTAAGGTCAAGCAGGCTGGGAAAACTAACCAGCCACTGTCGCATGCCGGACTGGCCTGAAGTCCCCTTAAGTCGTTCCTCTGTGGCGGCGGGTTCTTCTTTTGCTCGCGTGAACCATGCCCTGACCTCCCGACGCTTGAAAGTGAGCAGCCCGATCGCAATCACTAACGTCAAGACGCTCGCCAGCCACGCGCCCAATGCGGCCGGCAACGAGCCAGCGCGCGCCATTTGGTCGCCGGCCAGCGTGAACAGGTAATAGATCAACAACACGAGCAGGGACAGCAGCACTCCCAGGCCGCGGCCGCCCCGGCGGACCCGCAACGCCAGGGCCGCGCCAAATAGTGCGAACAGCAGCGGCGAAAACGAAAATGCGAGACGCTTGTGTAGCAGCATTTCGGCCTCGCGCTGGTCACGGCCGGTGCTTTGCGCCGCGAACTGCCTCAGCTCGCTCCAGTCCATCTCGTCAGGGTTCGAGTCAGATTTGCGAATGCTCTCCAGCAAACCACTGCGCCCGATATTAAAGTCGAAACGAAATTGAGCAAGCCGCTCAACTGTGTAAGACTGGTCGCGCGCCTCCGGCGCCGGTAGTTTCGTCCGCACTGCGTCCTGCAAAACCAGCTCAGATTTTTCCGCCGAGGCGTCTATGCGCCCTAGCTTTGCGGTTGTCAGATAGGTGATGTGATCAGCCGCCTGCGATTGAATAAACACGCGGCCCCACTCGCCGCGCGTTTTGTCGCCGTCGCGCACGTAGATCACGTGGCCGGGAATGTCGGTGGTAAAAGTCCGGGGCTCAACCGGCGAGTCCATCTTGTACAAAGCGCTGCGAACCAGGACGATCTTTAAATCACGCTGGGCGCGCGGCGCCTCCTGCACGTTCAAATACAACGCTGCGGTCGTGGCGATCGCGCCGAGCGCAAGCGCCGGCCAGACCATTCTGAACGTACTCACCCCCGCAGCCCGCATCGCCACCAATTCGCTGTCGCTACCCATGCGTCCCAACCCGATGATCGTTCCCGAGAGCACGGCCATCGGAATAGTGAACACCAAAACGTTTGGCAACAACGCCAGCGCGACGCCATAGACAAAGCCGGACGGAACCAGGCCATGAAAAAGTCCTTCAAGATACCGGACAGTTTGTTGGGCGAAGAGAATCGCCGTCAGCAGGATGAGAGAAATCAGAATGTAGGGCGATATCGCCTTGAGGATGTATCGCTCGAGTATCCTGCGGTTGGACATCATGTTGATTCAGATTCGATGCGTACTAGTGTAGTGGTAACTGTACAACATTCAAGCAAGGTCGCCAGTTCTGTAAATGAAAGAAAACGGTTTTTGCTTTCGTCATTTTTCGTGTGATTTAGTGGATCGCCTGCTGTCGGCGAACACACGATCCACGAAATCACACGAAGCCGCACGAAAGGAACTTCTTTAAAGTCAATTGCGAGGCATCCACTAGCGCGCCGCTACTCCAACGACTGTGCGTGGCCGCCGCTCCATTGCGCGCACGAGGAGTCGATGGGTGAATTCGGCCAGCTCTGTCTGGGCTTCGGCGGAAAGTTCCGCCGAAGAGTTTGCGAATTCAACCGGCGCCAACTTCTGAGTGGCAGCCAGCCGGCGACGAATCTGACTCGACAAGACCGAGCCCATCCCATGGCTGCAAGCGCGACACTGCTGCCGCGCTTCAGAATCTATATAAACCAACTCATCGTCGACGAAGCGCCGGTTGCACGCTGAACAGTCGCGCAGGTCCGGAAACAAACCTGCCAGGCGTAACAGCCACACCTCGAAATACCGCACGACCATGTCAGGCCTGTCGGCGAATGAAGCCAGCGCATCAATACAGGCCTTGACCATTCGATAGAGTTTATCGTTAGCCTCGTGCGGCGGCGCAAACTCGCTAACGAGTTCGGCAATGTATGCCAGGGCGTCGCTCGAGTCGGGGTGTGCGGCCAGATCAAAGTTGGATTTCAGGATTTCAACCTGCGAGATGGTAACCAGTTCACGGTTCTCCTTCTCATAAAAATCCAACCTGATAAAAGTGAAGGGTTCCAGGCCCGCACCGAAGCGGCTTCTCATCCGACGCGCGCCCTTGGCCACGGCGCGAACCAGGCCGGCGTCGCGGGTGAGGCACAACACGATTCGATCTGCTTCAGCCAGATTATAAGTGCGCAGGACGATCGCGTCGGTGTTGACCAATCCCATCCGAGTTAAGAAACTACTTTAACGAAAGGGGAGAAAGTACAAGGCCCAGCCGAGCGCCAAACCGATGAGCAGGAACTGGGCAAAGACCTTCAGTCCGTAAATCAATCGATGACGATTGGTGCCCTTGGCAACGGCGCCAAAAACGACGGCAACCAGCGCCGCGAAGACTACTATCCAGAGGAGGTGCCTCATCGCTTTCTCCCGGCCGCGATATCGAACGCGTCAAGCATTGCCAGGTAGTTCAGCAAGCCCGCGACAACCAGAAACGTGTTGCCGTACTCGAACGTCACGCGTGCAGCGGCTTGCGGGGTGTCCAGAAAGCCAAGATTCAGAACCCAGCAGAGAACGTAGAGCAGCCCCGATCCCAGATCACCGACCATCCACAAACCCGGAACGAGGACAGCGAGTCCCTGCTCGCGTCCTCCGACAGTGAACAGGTGTCCTCCTAATGAGAAGCCAATCAGGAACATGCTCCACACTGCGCCACCTACAATAAGTCCCCGCACCCAACGTCGCTGAATCAAGTGTCCGAGACCGGGCACGGCCCAGGCTCCCACGCCGATTAGCCATGCGCGCCGCCGCGCGCCTTCGCTAAAATCTGAACGGGTGTGTTTATCTCCCACTAATCTCTCACTCTCTCAAGAAGGCCGTTTCAATTGCCTGTCGTGAATAAGATAAGGCAGAACCTTAAGTACCATGGTAATCGAAAATAAATGTCAGGCAAATCCTCAAACGTCGGCTTGGCGACGGATCAGCTCATACTTCCGGCCAATTTTCGCGCGAGCTGCTCGACCTCAGTACAGCAAAAACTTCTCTCGGATCGCCATGAACTCCTTGAGCGGACGACGCCAGGAACTTTCGATCTGTTCCAGAGAGTCGCCCCGCTCGATTGCCTCGCGCACCGCCGAGGTCCCGGCAATCAGGTCGAACGGGTTGCGATCGTACTCATACTCGTACGGGGGATCTTTCCAGCGAAAGTGCTTGCGGTACATGTCGAAGGCGGTTTTGACAATCGCGATGCCTGTGATCACCGGCTCGAAGGTCTGGCGATCGAGGACGTGAATCTGAACTCCGCCGCACGCCTGACCGCCGTGCTTCTGAAACGTCGGGACAAATACACAAGAACGGAAATAGACGCCCGGCAAACCCAAACTGGAGAGCGCCGCGGCAAAATCTTCCGCGTTGATGTATGGGGCCCCAACCAGTTCGAACGGTCGCGTAGTTCCCCGCCCCTCGGACATCTGCGTGCCTTCAAGATGAACCGTACCGGGGAAAACGCCTGCCGTGTCTACCGTTGGTATGTTCGGCGAAGGCAGAACCCATGGCCCATCCGTGTCGTCGTACCAGAGTTCGCGAGACCACCCGGACATAGGCACGGCCTCAAAGTCGCAATCGATCCCAAATTCAGCATTGAACAAGCGGCCGAGTTCGACGTCGGTCATCCCGCTTCGGGTTGGAATCGGAAACTGACCGACGAACGAAGTGAACGCCGGATCCAGTAGATTGCCGGCGACCTGAATTCCGCCGATCGGATTCGGCCGATCGCAGGCAATTACCTTCTTGCCAAACTTCTTCGCGGCCCGCATGCAGTTCGCCATCGTGTAAACGAAGGTGTAGATGCGGCAGCCAACGCCTTGCAGGTCGACGACAATAATGTCGACATCGCGCAGCATCTCTTCCGTCGGTTCGCGCGTCTCGCTATAGAGCGAGTAGATCGGCAGCCCGGTCTCGCGATCAGCGGCATGCGCGGTCTCGATCATGTTGTCCTGCACATCGCCGCGAATTCCATGCTGGGGCCCGAACAGCGTGGTTAGTTTGATATCGGGGTGTTGATGTAAAAGATCGGCAACGTGTCGCAAGCCGTGATCGACCGAAGCTTGATTGCAGACCAGACCCACGCGCGCGCCACGGAGCAGGTCAATCTTTTCAGTGAGCAGTCTTTCGACGCCTAACTTGATCGGTTGTCGATTCTTCGCCATTTCAGTTTCCAGTTAGCCACAAAGGACCGAACCGCCGTTCACGTTAAGGATTTCACCGTTGATGTGTCGCGCCCACTCGGTGCAAAGGAAAACGATCGGCCAGGCGATGTCTTCCGGAGCGGCCACGCGACCGACCGGAATCGAATCTTCGATTGACTTGCGGAAACTTTCATCCGCAAAGACATCCGCGCACATGTCGGTGTAGACCCATCCCGGCGCAACTGAATTGACATTGATGCCAAACGGCCCAAGTTCAGCTGCCAGCGATTTTGTGAAAGAGATCTGGCCGCCCTTCGATGCCGCATAGTTCGAAACATTTGCTTCACCCCGCTGGCCCGCGGTTGAACTGACGATCACGATCCGGCCAAACCTCTGCCCCTTCATCGCCGGCGCGGCGGCGTGGCAGACGGCCCACGTGCCCTTGAGGTTCAGATCCATCGTTCGTTGCCAAACTTCTTCCGACATTTCGTCAATCGACGCGCCCTCCCAGATGCCCGCGTTGCAAACCAGAAAATCGATGCGTCCGAAGCGCTCGATGGTCCTGTCGATCAGGTGCTGGGCTTCGGCCAGATGCGAAACGTCTGCCTGAACTGCCAGCGCGTCGACACCTGCTGCTGTGGCTTCGTCAACCACTGTACCCGCCGCGCTTTCGTCTCTCAGATAGTTGACCACAACATTGGCGCCGAGCTTCGCAAAGCAAAGGACCGCGGCCCGCCCAATGCCGCGCGAGCCGCCGGTAACGACTGCAACTGTATCTTTCAGATTCAGAGAAGAAATCAGCGCTGGATCCATGTAAAGTTTATCGTGATAATCGGAGTTATGAATGCTTGATCGTGCTAAGCCGCGACGGTTCGATTAGGTTACTGCTAAGGCCTTGCGCGCCGAAGAATTGATTTCCGCAAACCTTCGGGCTTCCGAGACGAATCGATCGAACAACGCGCGCGAGAGCTCGTCCTGCTCCCAGCCAAGTTCCGGATGCCACTGGACGCCGACGACGAAGCGGTCGCTGCGCGGGTCCTCGACCGCCTCGACGATGCCGTCCGTAGCCCACGCTGTAGCCACCAGTTCCCTTCCCAGCGTCTCGACCGCCTGGTGATGATGGCTGTTGACCGGTGCGTCTTCACCACCCGCCAGCTTACCGAGCGTGCTGTCTTCCAGAATCCGCACCCGGTGCGAATGGCGATCGCGCGGCACGCCCTGCTCGTGCTTCATCGCGTTCGGCACCTGGCTGCCGATGTCCTGGATCAAGGTGCCGCCGCGCGAGACGTTTAAGGACTGAATCCCGTAACAGATCGCGAACAGGGGCGTGCGCCGCTTTTCAATTTCTGCCAGCACCAGCAAATCAGTTTCGTCCTTCAGCGGATGAACACTGCCCAGTTGCGGGTGCGGTTGCTGACCATAGCGCTGCGGATCCATATCGGAATCGCTGCCCGGCAGCAGCACGCCCTCAAGCGAATCCATCACGCCCGCGATGTAGTCCGCGCGCGGAATCAGGGGAATGTTCACGGGCAGACCGCCGGCGGCTTCAACGGCCTCGCTGTAATAGCGCGACAGATAAAAGCGATTCGTTTCCAACTCGATGCGCATCGTAATACCGATGCGGGGCCGTTGCTCATTCATGAATCGTCACCAACCCTCGGTTTTCAAGTGGCTCGCTCATAATAGCGCAAACAGGAGTATCCTTCACAATCGTTGTGCTCGCAGACCGCAACCAGGGGTTGAGAATCACATGCACGCGGTTGCGCTTTACTACATGCACTACAATTTCGTGCGGATTAACAAGTCACTCAGAATCACTCCGGCAATCGCTGCGGTGTTACTAAGCATCTTTGGGAGATTGAGGATATTGTGAAGCTTCTAGATTAGCTTATAATCAGAACATGAAACGGCTGGCATTGTCCTTAGTTGGTGGCTTTGCTATCCCGGTTCTCTACACCCTCGCGCTCGCTCTGTTTTTCCTTTGGACTGAAAACTTGCCTCTGGTTCTACGTTTGGCCTATCCCGTGAACTGGCCGACATTTATTCTCGTCCATCTCTTTCCTTTGGGCTCATTCCCCTTAAGACCTGGAGACCGACTATTTCTAATTCCGCTAGTCATTATTTGCGACGCGGTTGTTTACTCGATCCCGATCTATCTTCTCGTGTCGAGATTCTCAACCCGAAAGCGAAAGGCTGCGCGCGTTGACCTACCGCCCGATCCGCCGCAATTTGTTCAACCTTGAACATGACCCACTACCGAAACCAGCGCCTCGCTTGACTAATCTTCGCGCCAGTTCCTATAGTGCTCTTTCACTGATGACCAGGAAAAAGTTTCCAGAAGTGCGCAGCACGACCGTCCTGCTGGTGCGGCGTGATGGGCACGTGGCGATGGCCGGCGATGGTCAGGTAACCGTGGGCGAAACCGTGATGAAGGCCAGCGCGAAAAAAGTGCGCCGCCTTTACAACGACAAGATTCTGGCGGGATTTGCCGGCGCTACCGGCGACGCGTTTTCGCTCCTGACCCGGTTTGAAGGAAAGCTTGAACAATATCACGGCAACCTCGAGCGAGCGGCAATCGAGCTGAGCAAGGAATGGCGCACCGACAAGGTCCTAAGACATCTCGAAGCCTTACTGGTAATAGCTGATGAAAAAAGTTCCTTCCTGCTCTCCGGCAATGGCGATGTGATTTCGCCCGACGATGGCCTGCTGGCGATTGGCTCGGGTGGCTCATACGCGCTGGCCGCCGCACGAGCGCTGGTGGCCAACACGAGGTTGCCGGCGCGCGAGATTGCGCTCGAGGCGATGCGCATCGCGGGCGAGATTTGCATATACAGTAACGCGAACATCGTGATCGAAGAGTTATCAAGTCAATGAGGCTTCCCTTGAAAGTTGGCCGGCCGACACTTCACCAGCATGCTATCCTTTTTCGGGTTTTGATTTAGACGATGGTTATCTATCTGGCAGGTGAAACGGAAGAACACGAGGCGCGTCTTGACGACATGACGCCGCGCCAAATCGTGGCCGAACTCGACAAGCACGTCGTCGGACAGAATGCCGCCAAGCGCGCCGTCGCGATCGCGCTCCGCAATCGTGTGCGCCGCAAGAAGCTCGCGCCGGACCTGGCCGCGGACGTCATTCCGAAAAACATCATCATGATCGGCTCGACCGGCGTCGGCAAGACAGAGATTGCCCGGCGCCTGGCGCGGATGTCGAACTCACCTTTCCTGAAGGTTGAAGCGTCGAAGTTTACCGAAGTGGGCTATGTCGGCCGCGACGTGGAAAGCATGATTCGCGATCTGACTGAAATCGCAGTCGACATGACGCGCCAGGAAAAGATCGAAGAGATCGCGGACAAGGCTGAGCTGAACGTGGAAGAGCGCGTGCTGGATATCCTGCTGCCGCCGCCAAAGTCGTCCTCGCCCTCACCAATCTTCGATTTCGATTCAGGCGAGACGACGGCGCCGGTTTTGGTTCCCGAAGCGGAACCACGCGACGAGAACTTTGCCCGCACGCGGGAAAAGCTGCGCACCCAATTACGCTCAGGCAAGCTGGACAATCGCCTGGTTGAGATGGAAGTGCGCGAGAAGAACTTTCCGACAATCGAGCTGGCGGGCCCTATGGGCGTCGAAGAGATGGGCATCAACATGAAAGACATGCTCGGCAATCTCTTTCAGGGGCGCAGCAAGCGGCGCAAGATGCGCGTCGACGAAGCGATGGATTATTTGATGCAGGAAGAGGAAGAGCGGCTCATCGACATGGACGCGGTGGCGCGCGCATCGCTGGAGCGCGTCGAATCGTCCGGCATAATCTTTCTCGACGAGATCGATAAGATCGCCGGCCGCGAATCCGGCCACGGCCCTGACGTCTCGCGCGAGGGCGTGCAACGCGACATTCTGCCGATCGTCGAGGGCACGACGGTCAATACGCGCTATGGCATGGTGCGCACCGATCATATTCTGTTCATCGCCGCCGGCGCGTTCCATGTTTCCAAACCGTCAGACCTGATTCCCGAGCTGCAGGGCCGCTTCCCGATTCGCGTTGAGCTTGAATCGCTCACGATTGAGGATTTCAAGCGCATCCTGACCGAACCTAAGAACTCTCTGGTCCGGCAATACCGGGCCCTGATGGAGACAGAAGGCGTCAAACTCGATTTCACCGTTGACGCGATCGACTCAATCGCGAATTTTGCCGCGCGCGTTAATCAGAACACTGAAGACATCGGCGCCCGGCGTTTGCACACGATCATGGAAAGGCTCCTGGACGAGATTAGTTTCGAAGGGCCGGACCTCGAGCCAAAGGACAAATCGATCGACTCAGCATACGTCGAACTAATGCTCTCAGATACCGTGAAGGATCAGGACCTGAGCCGTTACATTTTGTAAACCGCTGCTCGCAGTTCCCTTTTGTCTGAATTCTCAAGTGACAACGCCAAAACCCCATCGCCAGTTAATCGCACGTCAACTTCTATTATTGATCGCGGTCGCGGCGATTTCTGTGGCGCCCACGTGCGGAAAGCGCAAACCTCCGTTGCCGCCAATCGAGCGGATACCACAGCGCACGGAACTCCTTTCGGGCGCGCAGCGTGGTAATCAGGTCATTCTCAGCTGGCCGGCGCCGCGACGAAACGCCGGCGAAGGCAGCGTGCAGAGCATTCGCCGCATTGACGTCTATCGCGTCGCTGAAAAGCCGAACGCGCCGTTGTCGATGACTGAAGAAGAGTTCGCCGCCCGCGCAACTGTGGTCGGCTCGGTGCCGTACAGCGACGTCAAGAACGCCGGAGACAATCTAACTTACGTTGATACGCTGGAACTGGCCGGAGTTCCCGCGCGGCTTCGATACGCGGTCCGCTTTGTAAACGCAGCGGGACAGAGCGCTGCCTTTTCGAACTTTCTGCTAATCGAGCCCGCGGCCAAAGTTGCGGAACCGCCAACCAACGTCAGCAGAGAGCTTTCTGAAACCGCGATAACGATCAACTGGGAAGCGCCAAAAACGAACATTGACGGCTCGACTCCGGTGAATCTGCTTGGCTACAACGTGTATCGCACGACCGCATCGCAACCGGAAGTCAGCCAGAAGCCTATCAATCAGGACTTGATCGCCACCACGAAGTATCAGGACCGAAGTTTCAAGTTTGGCCAGCGATACACGTACGTCGTGCGGACAGTTTCACTCGGCACCGAAGGCAAGCCGGTCGAGAGTCTGAATTCAAACGTCGTCGAGGCGGCGCCGGTCGATAAGTATCCGCCCTCTGCGCCCGGCCAGATTTCGCCCGCTGCTTCTCCTGGCCGAGTCTCACTCTTTTGGCCCGCGAATCCTGAAGCTGATGTCGCCGGCTACACCATCTATCGCTCAACGGATCCGAATTTGCCAAAAAATCGTTGGACGAAATTAACGCCGGCGCTTTACACGCGCACCACGTTCACCGATGAGAACGTCGATGCAGGCAAGACCTACTATTACTACATCACTGCCACCGATGCGTCAGGAAACGAGAGTCCGCCGTCAGAGGTTGTTTCGGAGACGGTGCCGTAAGCCCGGCGCGTGACGAACATTCAACGTCAGGTACTGTTTCGCCGTCGCGCTACGGCCCGGTAACTATCGTGTAGGCCGTTACCGGATGGACTTCCCACGGCGTTGCTCGCCAGTTGCAGTTTGGGTGTTGCTGGCCATCGTTGGGACACACGGGCTGGTTCGGTGAAGTGCTCTGCGATGCGTTTGCGTGAATGAAGTCATACATCATCCAGCCATCGAACTTTACCCACTTACCTTCAATCTGAGCTTTGACGGCTGCCAGCATCGCATCGTAGTTGCTATCGTCAAAGTGAAATTTCTTTTCCCAACGGGGCGTGAATTCCACCACGACGTATTTTGATTGATCTCCAACTTCGGACTGATTGGCGACGATGTTAATGTGAACATCTCGCAGATCTGTCCGTTTGCAATTGCATGTCTCCGGCATACCACCCGGATCGACGCCGGCAACAAAGCCGGTCACCGACACTTGCTTGTTAGGCGTGAACGTTCCGGTGTCGTTGGCTGGGTCGCGGATTGTCTCGACGGTAATCTTTTTCGGACTCGTGACAGCAGCATTTCGATTCTTATTGACATTGAGCGTTAGGTGTTTTGCGTCTCTCGTCTTGCTGCCGCAAGCCGGACAGCCTCGATAAGGTGTACCCTGCGAGCACCCAGCCGGCTTAGGCTTAGCCTTCTTAGCCTGTGCGGTTGGAAGCAAACAAAGAATAATGAGTGCTAAGAGGGTGACGCGACGTGCGAGTTTCATTGTAAGAGCCTCCTACGGTGGAAGTTAGGTAGAACAGCACGTTGTATATCACCGATCCGAACGTGAAGACAATAGTGAGACGGAACAACTGACGGTGGCACTGAGTCGGCCGACTTGTGGCAAATCAGGAAACTACCGACCTATTGATTGATTCTCCAGGTTTCTTGACCGGCTCGACCTGGGCCCCTTACGGCCTCAGCAGCAATCGCTATTCGCACGCAAGAAAATGCCCGGCTCCGCTTGATAACGGAACCGGGCAGATTGTTCCTCTCGCCCTCTTACGGTCGGGAGTCCGATGCGAACGCTAGTACCGTCGCAGATCGAGAATCAAACTCAGCACGTCGGCCAGAATGTTGTGCGACCCATTCGAATAGAGGCCGTACTGAGACTGGCCGTTGTAACCGTCATCATAACCGCGACGAAATCCCTCGCGGAAATAATACTGATACTCGCTCACGTCGACGTAGTATCCGTCGTAGCCGTAAGTCGCATCGCTAAATGCGTCGCAGTTCTCAGGATCGAATTGCCAGTTGTCTTCGCGATCGGCCTGACCCGCGCGAAAGCCTTCTTCGTAGCCGGCATTGACGGCGCGTCTCAACAAGTCAGCGCCGTACTGATTCACGTCGTAGTTCCGGTTGTCGCGATAGTAGCGATAACTGGGCGTTCCGTAGTCGTAGTAGGTGAAGCTTTGCAGGCGGATCTGGTCCTGGCGCAAACGCTCCCAATAGAGTTGCTGAAATCGCCATTGATTCAGACGCCTTTGTTCCTGTAGCCGTCGCTCGTGGTCGCGCCAAAGCCGCTGGCGCTGATCCTCGCCCCGTCGAAACTCGTTCTGACGTGAGCGCCACGATTGGTCTTCGCGACGTCGCCATTCCTCGCGCTGACTGTCAGTCAGGCGTCGCGATTGGTTCTGATCACGGAATTGGCGGTTTTGATTGTCACGCGCCTGGCGCTCCTGCTCCGCTCTGCGCCGCTGCTCTTCATTCTGCCGTCTCAGTTGCTCTTGAGCTTGACGCTCCTGATCAAGGCGGCGTCCATCATCAAACCGCCGTCGATCTGGCGGTCTCTGATTGCGTCGCTGAAGTTCGGTGTTGCGACGTTGTTCCTCGGCCTGCCGCTCCTGATCAAGCCGGCGTCCGTCCTGGTCCTTTTGAATCCGTCGCTGCTGATCGGCGTTGCGACGTTGCTCCTCCGCTTGCCGCTCCTGATCAAGCCGGCGTCCGTCCTGGTCCTTTTGAATCCGTCGCTGCTGGTCAGCACTGCGTCGTTGCTCCTCTGCTTGTCGCGTTTGTTGGTCATCGTTCTGACGCTGCTGATCAACCCGGCGCCGCTGCTCCTCCGCCTGGCGCTGTTGGTCCCATTGACGACGTTGCTCGGAACGCTGTTGCTCTTGCGCCTGCCTTTCATTGTTCCTTCGTTGCTGGTCTTCGGCTTGTCTTCGCTGTTGGTCTTGCGCCTGTCTGTCGCTATTGCGACGCTGATCTTCAGCCTGGCGCCGCTGTTGGTCCTGCGCCTGTCGATCGGCGTTCCGGCGTTGTTCCTCCGCCTGCCGTCTTTGCTGTTGCTCCTGTTCATTGTTCTGCCGCTGGCGCTGAGCCTGATCCTGATTGTTGCGCTTTTGCCGCTCTTCGCGGATCTGCGAGCGCTGTTGATCCCGGTCAGAACCATCCTGGGCTACTGCGACGACACTGGCGCTTAACAAGCCGGCAACAGCCAGCGCCAACAATATCGCCATGCGACTAAGGTAACCGTGTTTCATGATGATCCTCCTGCTCGGGAGAGAGGCTGAGGGGAAAGTGTTTCGCCGCGACTGACTGCAATTCGCATTCCCACATTACGAATTTCGAGAATCACCATGCCCGGTTTGACTCAACGCCGCGAAGCAACACGATATGGTCGTCGACTAGACCGTATCAGGCAGCGGCCGCTGGAAAGCGCGGGTTGCTCGCTGTCATTCCCGTCCTGTTTCGCTTATATTTAGGCCAAGCAGTTAATCAGGAGGCACCCATGAAGTTCTTTCTCGATACGGCGAATCTGGAAGAGATTCGCAAAGCGGCGGCGCTCGGTTTGGCGGACGGCGTGACAACCAACCCAACGCTAATCTCAAAGGAGGGCAACGTCGATTTCAAAGAGCACATTGCGGAGATTTGCAAACTTGTGTCCGGCCCCGTCTCGGCCGAAGTGACGACTGCCGACCGGGACGAAATGCTGCGGCAGGGCCGAGAGTACGTGAAGATCGCGCCCAACGTGGTCATCAAGTGCCCGCTGACCGCTGCCGGGTTGGAAGCTACGCGCATTCTGAACGATGAAGGGATCAGCGTGAACGTGACGCTTTGCTTCTCGGCCGCGCAGGCGGTCTGCGCGGCAAAAGCCGGCGCGTCGTTCATTAGTCCCTTCCTCGGCCGGCTCGACGACATTGGTGATAACGGCTTGCGGCTGCTCGAAGAGATCATTGAGATTTACGACAACTATGGTTGGAAGACCGAAGTGCTTGCCGCCAGTCTGCGCCATCCGATTCACGTGATCGAAGCCGCACGCATGGGCGCGGATATCGGGACCATGCCCTACAAGGTGCTGGAACAGTTGCTGAAACATCCGCTGACGGACAAGGGTCAGGATCAGTTTTTGGCGGATTGGAATAAGCGCGCAGCTAAGGCCTAGCAGTTTGAAAAACTAAAGCGATCCACGAACCCACACGAAGCAATCACAAAGAAGACGTTCAAATCGGGCTATTTCGTGATGTGATTTCGTGGATCGTTCCACTTGTCTTTACCCTGGCTCAACATCTTCAGCAACCTGCTAGCGGTCCGGGATCAGATGGCACCTGTCAGAAAAGATTCGCACATATCTGATCTTGCGCGTCCAGGTTGCGACAGCGAAGATTCACTGACCTCTGATCTCCGGCCTGTGACCGCTGTTGTTCAGGCGCGCGGCCTCACCAAAATCTACAATCAGCGGAGCGCGGTTGATGGGATCAGTTTTTCCGTCAAGCGCGGCGAGACGTTTGGCTTGCTCGGACCCAACGGCGCCGGCAAGTCGACAACGATGCGCATGATCGCCTGTCGCGCGCCGCTTACTTCCGGCGAGCTGCTCGTCGAAGGCCTCGACGTGCGCACCCAGGGTCGAGCGATTCGTTCGCTCATCGGCGTCGTCCCACAAGAGAATAATCTCGATCCCGATCTAAACGTCCGGCGGAATCTGATCGTTTACGCGAGCTACTTCCGGATTCCGAGGACGCAAGCCGCGCAGCGCGCCGACGAGCTGCTTCACTTTATCGGAATGAGCGATCGCGCCAACGCGAAGGTCGATCACCTCTCGGGCGGAATGAAACGCCGCCTGATGATTGCGCGCGCCTTGCTGCACCAGCCGCGACTCCTGGTTCTGGATGAACCGACCACCGGCCTTGACCCGCAAGTTCGTCAGGAGCTTTGGCAGAAGCTTGAGGAGCTGCGGCGAGTGAGCGGCGTGACGATTCTGCTTTCGACGCATTACATGGAAGAAGCCGAGAAACTCTGCGAGCGTTTGGTGGTCATGGATCGCGGACACATTCTTGCCGGCGGCGCGCCCCGCGATTTGGTCCTGTCGAAAGTTTCGCGCTACGCGCTGGAAGTTCGCGACGTGGGCGACCTGCCGCTCCGCCCGACCCGCGACGGTGTGGCTGCGGTTGCTCGCAACAACGCGCATTTGTACTTTGCTGCCGACGCGGAAACCCTGACGCCGATCATGAAAGACTACGAAGGCCGGCGCCGGATGATTCGCCTGTCGAATCTTGAGGACGTGTTTCTTCAGCTCGTGAGCGATAACGAAGAGATATCGCACGGGATTAACGATCGATCTGACGGGGCGGAGACGCACAATGATGGTTTCACAGTCTAGCGCCGTTAGGCGCGAAATATTTATAGTTCTGCAGCACTTCTCGGTTTTCTTCGCAGGAGCGAAAGCGCGGCGCTTTCGCTCCTGCGAAGTGGGATTGATAGAGCCGGTGTTGTCTATAAATATTTCGTGCCTACGGCACTGAAGAAGACGCGTGTCTTTATGACTATTGCCCGAGGTCCGACGCTCGCTGATGTGACCGTTCGCGTCCTCAAGTACGACGGCGCCGAGCATCGTCGCTGGAGCGCGAAGCTTGCGCGACGGGAGGGTTCCTTAATTGTGCTGGATGCCGCGTTCGAATTTGAGGTGCAGCATCATTTGCTCGGAGACATTCAACGCGGAACTCGGACGATTGAATATTACTGGCTCGACCGTTGGTACAACGTCTTCCGATTCTTGAAAGGTGACGGCAGCACTCGTCTTTTCTACTGTAACGTGAACACGCCGCCGAAGTTTGAAAATGAGCTGCTGACCTACATCGATCTGGACACTGATATTCTGGTACAGGCGGACTTTTCTTATCAGGTTTTGGACCTGGAGGAATTTGCAGAGAACGCCGCGCGCTATGGCTATTCGGAGGAAATCAAGCGGCAAGCACACGCGGCCGTCGCTACGCTGATCTCGATGATCGAAACGCGTCAGTTCCCTTTTAGTGAAAACCGTTTGTGATTCTCTGTGACCTCTGTGGTTAATTCTTCATGACGCTTGCTGCAACTCAAGTTAACCTTCGCGATGCGCTTGCCGTTTGGCGGCGCACCGTTGAAGTGCATCTTCGCCTATGGAAGATGAATTTGATCGCGCCGGCAATCGAGCCGGTCTTCTCCGTGCTGGCTTTCGGCTGGGGACTGGGCGCGCTGGTGGCCGGCAAGGTCTCAGGCATTTCTTATCTCTCGTTCGTCGGTGCCGGAATTCTCGGCCTCACCGTGCTGATGCGTGCGATGTTTGAGACGACTTACGCCGCTTACTTTCGCATGGTTTATCAATCGATTTACGACGCGATCCTGGCCACGCCGGTCGACGCGGAATCGCTTGCCTTCGCAGAGATTCTCTGGGCCATCACTCATGCCGCGCTCGATACACTGATCATCCTGATAGTCCTCGTGGTGTTCGGCGCGGCAACTTCTCTGTGGGCCACGCTGGCTGCAATTCCTCTACTCGTGGGAAGTCTGTTTATCGCGGGCCTGTCACTGGGATTCACGGCACACATTCACGACATCGACGCTTTCAACATCTACATGGCCGCGTTCTTCACCGTCATGCTGATTTGCGGCGCGTGGTTTCCGGTCGACGTACTGCCGGTGTGGCTGCGCTGGGTGGCTTACGCGATTCCCTTGACCGAATCAATCGATCTCACCCGGGCGCTTTTGACGGGCCGCTTTCTCTCGCGACACGCGTACGAAGCGGCTTATCTGGTAATATCTGCGGTCGTGGCCTGCGAGTGGGCGATGCGGAGTTTGCGGCAGCGCATGGTTAGCTAGTAAAGAAATGAACGACTTAACGCAGAGGGCGCAAAGGTACTCGCAGAGGTCGCAGAAGGAATCCTTTGCGTTCCTCTGCGAAATCCTC
>Ga0209701_10001026_pt1 | contig 17454 bp, 19 predicted proteins | sample CZO8metaG_4_FD_188356 | JGI IMG/M metagenome (GOLD analysis project Ga0209701, IMG submission 188356) | Vadose zone soil microbial communities from the Eel River Critical Zone Observatory, Northern California, USA - CZOApr15con2H3.8 metaG... | ecosystem: Environmental > Terrestrial > Soil >... | reverse complement strand
GCCGCGCTGGGCGTCGGAGAAGCTTTCCGCCGAGACGGCGATCGGCGCGCTACAAAGCGCGAAGGCAAGCAGGGCAGGGACGAGCAGACGGAACGAAGGCATTTGACAAATCCTCTGGTGAAACCGGTTCCCCTTGGTCTTGGTACTCCGGCTCGGTTTATTTATTCCTCGTTGCTTTATTCTGAATGGGCTCGCGGCGCCAGAGCGCGATGTAGTCGCGGGCGTTTTTCAGGATGTCCTCCAGCTCGGCGGCGTTCATCTTCCGCACGGGTTTGGCCGGCACACCCATGACGAGCCCGCCCGCCGGCACGACCTTCCCTGGCGGCACCAGCGCGCCCGCGCCGAGCTGCGCGCCCTCCTCGATCACGGCACCGTCGAGAACGACCGCGCGGATGCCGATGCGCACGTTGTTCATGACCCGGCAGGCGTGGACGACCGCGCGATGGCCGATCGTGACGTTGTCGCCGACGATGCACGGAAATTCGGGTGTCACGTGCAGCACCGAGTTGTCCTGGACGTTCGAGTTCCGGCCGAGGGTCACGTAGTTGTCCTGGTCGCCCCGCAGCACCGCGAAGGGCCAGACGGAGGCGCCGGCCGCGATCGTCACGTCGCCGATCACAGCCGCCTGCGGGTCGACGTACGCGTCGGGATCGATGCGTGGCCGGCGACCCGGAACCTCGCGGATCATGAGCGCGTCGGTCGCGCGAGCATCGTGGGCGGCCCTCCTCGAATGGAAATATCGCGAGTGGGATTATACTGGCGCGCGCACGGGAGGAGGCCGAGAGGGATGATCTCGCAGACCGCCGAGGTCCGTGAAGCCCACCGATTCGACGTGGGCGCGCTCGAGCGCTACATGCGCGAGCGCGTGGAGGGTTTCAGCGGCTCGCTCGAGGTGCGGCAGTTCCGGGGCGGCCAATCCAACCCGACCTATCATGTATCGGCCGGCGGCCGGGAGTACGTGCTGCGCCGGAAGCCCCCGGGCAAGCTCTTGCCTTCCGCGCACGCGGTGGAGCGAGAGTACCGGGTCATCACCGCGCTCGGAACCACGGGCTTCCCGGTGCCGCGCACGTTCGCGCTGTGTGAAGACGACGCGGTCATCGGCACCGCGTTCTACGTCATGGCCTGCGTGCACGGGCGCGTCATCACCGATCCGGCGATCCCGGGCGTGGCGCCGCGCGAGCGTCGCCTCATCTACGAGTCGCTCATGGACGTCCTCGCACGGTTGCACACGGCGGACTGGCAGGCGCTCGGTCTCGCGGACTTCGGGAGGCCCGGCAATTACTTCGCGCGCCAGATCCACCGCTGGACGCAGCAGTATCGCGCCTCGGAGACGGAGAAGATCGAGTCGATGGAACGCCTCATCCCGTGGCTGCCCGCGCACATCCCGGCGGGCGACGAGACGGCGCTCGTCCACGGCGACTTCAGGCTCGGGAACGTCATCATTCATCCGACCGAGCCGCGCGTCGTCGCCGTGCTCGACTGGGAGCTGTCGACGCTCGGCCACCCGCTCGCCGACCTGGCGTACTACTGCTTGCCGTACCGCTTCACGCGTGAGTGGGAGGGGCTGGCGGACAAGGATCTGACGGCGCTGGGCATCCCGACCGAGCAGGACTACGTCGTGGCCTACTGCCAGCGTGCGGGACGCGCCGCGATCGCCGACTGGGAGTTCTGCCTCGCGTTCGCCATGTTCCGGCTGGCCGCGATCGCGCAGGGCATCATGGGGCGCGTGGTCGCGGGCACCGCGAACGATCCGAACGCGCAGGAGCGCGGCCGGCGGGCGCGCCCGCTCGCCGACTCTGCCTGGGCCCTCATTGGCTCGCGCGAGTAGTGCGTTCCGAGCAGCCATCGGGGGCTTGGGGGACCCTTCACGGGAGATCGAGGAGCGCCACGGCTGCGCCGGGGCGCTTCCGAGCGCGGGGGGCTTGGGGGGCCCTTCAAGGCCCCCCATGTAAAAGACCCGCGTACTTTTCGTAGAACGTGTTCGTGAGCAGGCCGCCCGGGTCGTACTGCCGCTTGGCCGCGAAGAACTCCTTGATCCTTGGGTAGGATCGCTGAAGCTGCTCGACGGTGTAGTGCAGCTGGTACGGCAGGAAGAACGTGCCACCCAGGGCCGCCGCGACATCGATCAGCTCGCCGGTCAGCGCCCGCATGCCGGCGTGTCCCGCGGCGTCGGTGGTCTGGTTCAGGTAGAGCACGACGGCGAACATCTCGGCCGGCGCGTACGTGAGGACGTTGTCCTCCTGGTGGACGACCCGCACGGACGCATTCAGCAGATTGGCTCGACGCGTCTTCAACACGGCCCGCAAGCCGTCCACGAACGCGACGAACTGGGCTCGCGGAACGAAGTACTCGTGCAGGATGTCGGTCTCGCCCTCGAGGCCGTTCTTGAGATATTTCACGGAGTCGTGCATCGGGTGATTCCGCGATACCAGGCATGCCTCGCCCTCGGCGAGGGCCTGGTTCCGGCTCACCGGGCAGGACTCCAGGCGCGGCTCGACGTATTTCTCGGCCAGCCACTTGAGGCGCATCGGGAGCGTCCCCTGCTTGGCGAGATTAAAGACGAGCCGTCGCAGCCTCACCGCGCGCACCTCGCCGAGCGGGGGAATCACAGCCCCGCGAGCGCTCTCCCGCCGATAGGTGTAGAGGAGCATCTCGTCCAGGAACGAGTGCGGCGCGGTGGAGAGGTGGCCGTACATCAGCCCGTACTGCGGCGCGGGCCCGATCTCGTCGTTGAAGACGGCTGGGAACTCGCGGTAACGGATCACTCGGCGCTCGGATCGGTAGACGACGTTGGGGGTCACTTCCAGGTCGGCGTCCAGGATCACGCCAAACAGGCCGTAGCCGCCGACGATCAGTTGGAAGAGCCGCGGGTTGTCGGTGGGGCTCAGCGTCTGGATCGAGCCGTCGGCGAGCATGACGCGCATCGCGCGGATCGTCCGCCCGACGGAGCCGGCCTGATGATCCATGCCGTGGGCGTTCACGGCGATCGAGCCGCCGACGGTGAAGATGTCGGTTGATTGCATCGCCATCACCGCAAACCGCGGGTGGAGAAAGCTCTGGATGTCGTGCCAGGTGGCGCCGCTCTGCACGGTCAAGGTCCGGGTCTGCGCGTCGAGCGACATTTGGTTCAGCCGTGTCATGTCCAGGACGACCGCGTTGCGTGCGAACGCCTGGCCCCCCATGCTGTGCCGAACGCCCGCGACCGACACCTTCAGGCCGTTGTCACGGGCGAAGGCGAGGGCGGCCCGGACGTCGTCGACCTCGCGCACCGCCACGACGCCGTAGACGGGCGTCCGGCTGAGGCAGCTCGCGTCGTTGACCGTGCCACCCCGCTGCACCCAGACGAGTGATGCGGGCACCACCGGCCGAATTCGGACGGGCCTGGGCGGATCGGCCCCGGCGGGCACCACGGGCGGGCAGTCCTTCTCGCCATCGGGCTCCGCGGCGTAGTAGAGGGCCTTCCGGAGGGCGACGACCGCGATCAGCAGGAAGAGGAGCAGGGCGATCACAGACGCTCTCGCGAGCGCCCGCCTGAGCGTGGTCAGCGACGACATCGCAGGCGCCACGTGGCTTCAGTAGTCGTAAAGATGCTCGACGCTCACGCCGCGGGTGGGCAGGTCGGCCAGGATCACGTGCAAGGAGCTCACGGGCACCCTGACGGCGATCCGCTTCGCGGCCGGGTCCGTCAGGATCTCGTCGCTGAACAGGAGCCCGCCCGTGGCAAGGCGATAGTCCCAATCGCGGGGCGCGATCGCTGTCAGGAGAATCTCGTCGTTTCCAGCAAGGTCGCGAAACCGCACGCCTTGCTTCACCAGCGCGGTGACCACCTGCGTGAAGGCTTCGTAGCGAGGGAGCGTGACGATGTAGGACCGGGGAGCGACCGCCTTGACCTTCCGGATCCTGTCGTCCTCGAAGATCCGATCGGGAGCGTCGACGATCCATGCGTGGATCACGAGGTTCTCAGGCAGGTACACGGCGCCGGTGCTCCACCGGATGATCCCTCCGTACACCGCCTTTACCGCGTATTCGACGCTCAGGGCGAATCGCCGCTCCCACTTCCGGACGACGTCGGGCCCCCACAGGGGCGTCTCCTTCCACAGGGCCTTGAGCTTGCCCGCGAACGGGAATTCGTACCACGGGGTCGTATGCATGAACTCCGCGTACTCGCGCGCGGTCTTGCGCGCGAAGACGTCCTCGTCGGTGTGATAGAAGCCGATCCCCTCCGTGATCACGCCGACCGTGTTCTCGTACCCGCCCTTGACGGCGTTCTCCACCGAGAAGCTCAGGCCGATGATGCCGAGCATGAGATGGACGCCTGCGTCGAAGGGGTAGACGCGCTTGGTCGCCCGGCAGACCTGCTTGTAGTAGCGCCAGTACTGCCGGATGGCGGCGAAGTACGGGAAGCGGCTGGGAGCGCGCGACTTGACGAACGACGCGTATTCTTCGGTGCTGTAGACGATGTACCACTCGGGCAGGGTGAGGTAGGTCGACGATTGGCTGCGGAAATAGCCTTTCACGTCCGCGGTGACGCGCAGGAGCTCCGCCGATGGTCCGGTCGGCTGGCTTCGAACACTGAAGCAGTGGGCGCCGATGAACCGGGCGGGAGCGGCGAGAGCGATCAGGCCAAGCACGGCCGCGCTCACGGCCGCGAGTCCGACAAGGCCCCAGGCGCGTCGGCGGCGTCGGGGCCTACGCCGCACTACGGGCGGGCGGCGGGCTCTTGCGGAACCCGAACACGAGCGCGATCCCGGCGAGCACGATGTGGGGCAGGTTCACCAGGAAGTTCGTGAAGCTGAAATCGGGCGTGCCCATGCCCTGCGTGAAGATGCTGAGATCCAGCAGCCCTCTGCCCTGCGTGAGGCCGGCCACGGCGTCCAGTCCGTAGAGGAGGCCGATCCACTGCAGGTATGTGCGGATCGAGCCCGGCGCCCACATCGCCACGATTCCGCCGGCGATTCCAGAGAGCAGGTGGACGATGTCGTCGATGGGGTCGATCTTGAACAGGCCGAGGAGGTAGCCCCTGGCGTCTGTGAGCCCGGGCGCGTGGGTGATCAGGAAGATGCCCACGAACCCGGCGGTATACACCCAGGCGAGCGACTTGAGCACGGTTCATCTCTCCTCTGGGAAGAGGATCCTGCCCGAGCGTCTTATATCACAGCTGCCGCGCTCAGCGCCGGCGGCTCATTCGCCCGATGCGCTTGCGGTCACCACGTAACGTAGCGGGCCGCCGGGCCTGACGGCGTCGAACGGATAGCAGGTCACCAGGACCAGCCCGGCCGACCGGTCCTCGGTCCGGATCACCGCGGTGCGTGAATCGACCACCGACGTCTCCTGCACCCGAAGTCGTGAGCGCCGCAGGCCCGGAACCTCCACGATGATTTCGTCGCCTTGCTTCAGCCGCTCCAGAAACCGGAAGTGCGTGTCACGATGCCCGGCGACGATCGCCGTGCCGGGAGCTCCGGGGACGGCGCTTCCCGGCGCATGACCGGGGCCGAAGGCCAGCGTCCGGCCGCTGACGCCGGCGAGGACGATGAGGTCGACGCCGTGCGCCGGCACCTGCAGCCTCGCCACGGGCCAGGTGTCGGCCCACGGCCACGGCCTCGCCTCCGGCTCGCCCCGCAGGGTCCGCGCCCAGGCTCTCTGCAACAGGCGCTGGGCGAGCCGAGCCTTGACGTAGATCCACGCGCCCTGCCCGAGCTGCCACAGCCCGACTCCGGCGAGCAAGGCCACCGCACCGATCAGGAGCGTTCGACGCGTCACGCTTTCATTGCGCGAACGACCGCGGTGCCAAGCCCGGCGGCGAGCAGGAGCGCGATGAGCCCGAAAGCCAGGTGAACCGGTCCCTCGGTCGCCCCCTGGCCCAGTCCGAAGACGGCGGTGTAGTCCCAGCCGTGCGGGAGATTCGTCTTGAGTGCGTGACTGTGGAGGGCGTCGTTCCCCGAGCGGACCGGAGTCACGTCGATAGCGACGAGGCTCGTGTACGGGCTCACGAGGTGGTGCGCGAGGGCGAGCTCGACCACCGCGTGACGGATCATCGCGTCAGATGAGCTGGACCGGCGCTGGTCGAGAAGGGAAGCGATCTTCCCGCGCGCCCAGTGCACAGACAGTCCCACGCCTTCGTCGGTGTGCTGGAGCGACAGCTCGTGTTCCCACTGATCCAGACCGAGGTGGCCGCGAAGCATAACGCGCGGTGGCAGCGTCGCCGCTCTCAGCGCAACGGTGACGGGCTCGCCGAGATAGACGTCGGGAATCCGCTCGGGCACGATGTCGGCGCCAAGCCCGCCGGGGAGCTCGAGGCGGACGTCGGTGAGCGCCGGGGACTCGAGCTTACCGAAGAGCGCGAGCATCTTTTCTTTCACTTCGGTGGTGCTGCCGATGTAGATGAAGGTGCCGCGACCGAGCCTGGCCGCTTCGCGCATGAAGTGGCTATTGGGCGCCGAGCCGATACCGATGGTGAACAGGCGGCTGTCGCCGAGCCGCTCGTGGATCGCCGAGAACAGCTGCGCCTCGTTTCCGACGGCGCCGTCGGTCAGGAAGATCACCTGCCGCAAACGGCCGGGGTGCTCATGGCCGTCGAGGGCCTGCTGGAGGGCCGGCAGCATCTCGGTCCCTCCGTCGGCCCGGAGCCCGCCGACGTACCGGTCCGCCACGTTGAGATTCTGCGACGTCGCGGCCCGGGCCTGGGGGAAGAGGGCGTCCGTGGTGTGGTTGAAGCGGATGACGTTGAAGGTGTCCGTGGGGCGAAGGCGCGCGAGGGCCAGCCTCAGCGCCGCCCTGGCCTGATCGATGGACGCTCCGTGCATCGAGCCCGAGTTGTCGATCACGAAGATCACCTCGCGCGGCAGGCGAAGCCTGTCGAGCTCGGCGGGCGCCGGCGGCATCACCATGAGGAGCGCGAACAACTCCTCGCCCTTCTTTTCTGTGAACAGTGTCGCGGTTGGGGTCGCCTCGGCAGTGGGCTGCCACACGAGCTCGAAGTCCCGGTCCGCGGGAACGCTGCCCTGGGTGAGCTCGATTCGATAGCGACCGCCGGCGAGAGGCGTCGTCTGAATCTCGTGGTAGGACGCGTCGACGCGCGCCAGGGGGACTCCGGGGTCGAGCTCGACCCGGAGGCTGACGGGATTGAGGACGCCTCGCGCGGGATGCTCGACCGGAGGAGTGACACGCGACGCGTCCGATACCTGGTCCGTTCCGGGAATGTAGCGCGGGCCGATGACCACGGGAAAGCGCAGCCTGAACTGCCCCCCGTCGTATCTGATGGCCTGCTGGTATTCGATCTCGACGGTGATCGCGGCGCCGGGCGCAATGTTGGCGACCGAGGTCGTGAAGATGTTGGGCCGCTCTTCCTCGACGAGGCTCGCGCGCTTGCCCTCGTGCTTCGCCTGCTCGTACTGCGCCTTGGCCGAAGCGCGCTCCTGGATGACGCCCTCGATCGAGCGATCGCCGATCTGCATCCGCAGATGATCGACGGCAGCGTCCTCGGGCAGGGGGAAGACGTAGATGCCCTCCGCCCACTCGCTGCCGGGGTTGATGAACTCCTGACGGACGCTTGCCCGAGCGACGATTCCGGTCACGACTATGTGGACGTCCGTTTTGAGCACGGGCGCGGGCACGAGCGCCTCTTGCCGGCCCGTCCGCCAGAACATTGTGCCTTCGGTGACGCGCCCGGGCCGCGCGCCTGCGATACCAGGGCTCTCCGCCCTGGCGGCGGTGACCGCCAGGACGGAGACGAGGCTCACGACCATCAATCCGGCGAAGCGCCTCGAGGCACGGCGCATCGACTGGATCACCGGTCGCCTGAGGCCGACGTGACGTCGGCCTGTGCCCGGTCGTTCGCGCTCGCCCCGGCCACTGCCAGGGTGCTGGGAGCAGCGGCGGCGAGCTTGCGGAACTCGAGGTGGACGCGGCGGTTGAGCTCCTGGCACTCCTTGCCCGGATCGTCGCAGAGCGACCCGTCCTGCCCCAGCGTCACCAGCCTGATCGAGGTTTCCGGGACGCCGAGCTCGACGAGAAACTGCTTGACCGCCTGCGCGCGGCGTTGAGCCAGGACACGGTTGTACTCGACTGGTCCCTGACGGTCCGCATAGCCCTGGACGAGCACCACCCATGCATTTGCCAGGTCCATGAGGCCCGTCGTGTCCTGGAGCACGCGGACGGCGTCTGCACGCAGACGCGTGCTCTTGAAATCGAAGTAGACATCGGCGTGGAAGACCCCGGCAGGCGGTGCCGGAACCACGGTGTGGGGGCGTGTCGACTCCCCGGGAGCCGCCTCCACTCCTCGCGAGCGAATCCAGTACGTTCCGACTGCTCCGGCGATCACCGTCAAGAGAATCCCCACGAGGATCACCAGCTCCTTCACACCACCGCTCTCGGTCGTCCGCTGCTGCGTGTCGGCCATTGTCCTTCCCCTTTCTGGCTTGCCCGTCGTCGCGTCTCGCTGATCGGGCGCTCCGTGTCCGCCCAGTGCGGCCGGCGCCCGCTCGAGCTCCTAGAGCAACGCTCGCGCCACGCCGGGCGTCGGCGCAGGGAGCGGGGGATTCGAGCGGATTCGCAGACTTGGCGAGCAGACCCCGCCGGCGGCCGATCAGAGAGATGCGGGGGAACCCCGCATCCCCGCATCAGGCGGGGCTTTTCCCTTCACGGTCCGGGACGGGTCAGACCCTGGCGGTCGGAGAGCGGCGGTCGAAGTACTGTCGGACGAGGAGCTCCAGGGAGCGGAAGTGGCGTTCAGGCAGGTTCTTGAAGCGTCTCCGGCACGCGGCGATCGCGTCGCCGGGAGAATCGAAACCCGCGACGACTCTCAGCAGGTGCTCGGAGTACTCGCGCAGTTTCAGCTCTACCGTGCGGCCGAGCGCCGGGTCGCCGGCCAGCGCCAGCGCGGCCTTGGCCCGGTCGCCGTCCGCCTCGACGAGCGCGCGGAAGCCGAGCCCCTTGAGCCGTTGAGTCACCGTGCTCCGGTCCCATCCGAGCGTGCGTGCGGTTGCCTGCATGTCGAACCCGTGCTGGCGGAGGGAGGCGAGAACCGCCGCGTCGCCGCCGGACTCGTCCCGGCCGGGCTCACGGGACTGCAGCCGCAGGTCTTCGACCGTGACAACGGCGCCGTCGGCGAACACCAGGGCCTGGCGCAGGCAGTTTTGAAGCTCGCGTGCGTTGCCCGGCCAGTCGCTTCGCTCGAGCGCGGCCAGCGCGGCCTCGGACAGCGGCAGATGGGGCCGTCCGAGCTCGCCGGCGGCCTGGTGGGCGAACCAGGCGGCCAGCAGGGCAATGTCCTGCCTTCGCTCGCGGAGCGGGGACAACCGCAGGACGAGCCCTTTCAGTCGAAAATAGAGGTCCTCGCGGAACCAGCCGTCCGCGACGCCCCGCTCGAGATCCCTGTTGCTCGCGGCGACCACGCGCACGTCCACGGTCGTCGGGCGTGTCGCCCCGATCCGGTAAAAGCTCTTGTCCTGGAGGACGCGAAGCAGCTTGCTCTGGTGATCGGGACGCAGCTCGCCGACCTCGTCGAGGAAAATCGTCCCCCGGTTCGCCTGCTCGAAGAGCCCCTTCCGATCGCCGACGGCCCCGGTGAAGCTGCCCCTGAGGTGACCGAACATCTCGCTCTCGAACAGCTCTGCGGGAATTGCGGCCATGTTGACAGCGACGAAGGGGCCATCGGCGCGAGGACTCAAGCGGTGGGTGGCCCGCGCGAAAAGCTCCTTGCCCGTCCCGGGCTCTCCGGTGACGAGGATCGGCAGGGAAGAGCGCGCCGCCTTCTCGAGATCCTGGAAAACGGCCAGGAGGGCTCGATCCCGGGTGACGATGCCCATCCGCTCGCACTGATGCCGCAGTCGCTCCTGCTCCGCGTCGCCGAGCGGGGCCTGGCGGCTCGGGTCCAGCGTCCGAGACTCGCGTTCCAGCCGTTCGAGCTGCGTGCGCGTGTGCTCTTCCTGGGCTCGGGCTGCCGCGAGCTGCGCGCGCAATGCCTCCTCGCCGCCGGTCGATCGAGCGATCGCGGCTCGCGCGGCCTCGAGGTCCTCTTCGAGTCCTTCGACCGATGACTCCTGACGCACGAGCGCCTCGCGGATCGCGGCGACTTCACCTTCGAGATGACGAACGCGATAGGACGACGCGAGCTGGTTCCAGAGCAGCGCGCTCGCGCTGGACACGGCCACCGCCACCAGCGGCGCCATCAGAGGCAGCAACACCGCGGCCAGCGACGGGGATAGGAGCAGGCTTGCGACATAGCCGAGCGCCAGGACCGTGACTCCCACTGCCGCCTTCCACCACCGGAGCGCCAGCCAGAGCCACGCCGTCATACCGGACAGGAGAAAGGCGCCGAGCACCGTCCACGCGGCCGGCGCTTCCCTCAGCCAGGACCGTGTCAAGACAGTGACGAGCAGGTTCGCCTGGATGGCCACCCGTTCCTTCCCAGACCCCGGCTCGACAAGGAGAAGGACGATCCGGTCGGCGACCAGGCTCTGGAGCGCCTCCGCCTGCCTCTGCTCGATGGCTTTCCAGACGTCGGCGAGCGGGATTACCTTGTGGCCACGCGAAAGCTCCGGCCCGGCGACGCCGATCAGCATCCGCCCGCGCCGATCGACCGGGATCTGGTCCGTCTCTACATTCAGGAAGGCGGCGGCGAGCGAGAGCCCGTACGCAGGCACGCCTCGCTCGCCAACCCGAACGAAGAGCGGCACTCTTCGGACGACACCGTCGGGGTCAGCCGGGGCGAGCATGTGTCCGACGCCTTTCGCGTAGTGGGTGAGGCCGGGCAGCGATCCGGTGAGCGGCCGTGCTTCCGGAAATGCTGGGGAAGTCTTGGAGAGCGCCGGCCACGATCGGTGCGCGGGCCTCGTCGCAGGGGCGATGCCCGGGTCCTCCGGCGCGCGCCCATCGGTGAGCTCCAGGGCGATCGGAAACACGACACTGTCGGCCAGCGCGATCGCCTGACTCAGGAGCGCATCACTGGTCGCGCCACCGGGCGCTGGCCCGCTCGGCTGTCCGAGTGGGGCGTCGACGCCGATGACGGCGGCGCCTGCACGCGACAGACCAGTGATGAGGCGGGCAAGAACGACGCGGTCCCAAGCGCCGGTGCCGAACCGGGACTCACTCGCCGGGTCGCGGACGACGACGACCAGCGCCGAGTTCGCCGGCGTAGACTCTCGCGCGCGAAGCCACCTGTCGTACACCGACCAATCGAGCGCAGTGAGCCTGGCACCTCCCAGAGCCAGGACACCGAGGGCCACCAGGGTGGCTGCGAGGCCGATCGCGGCGGCCAGCGCCACGGTCTTCATCATCGCGGGTGTCCGGGCCTAGGGACGGGCCGGCGCGGGAGCGGCCTCGGTGGCGGCCGACAGCTCCTGAAGAAGACGCTGAGCGTCTTCGTGAGGCGTGGCCCTCAGGAGGCTGATGGCGCGCGCCGCATCCTTCGGCACGCCGAGGCCTGCAGCGTAGAACCGCGCGAGGGCGATCCGTGGGCGGGGCCGGCCCTCCTCCGCCGCGGTCTTGAAGTAGTCCAGGATCCGTCCATCGTGAGCGAGAAGGTGTCCCTTGACTCCATGGTAATAGAGGGCCTCGAGGAGCCCTTGCGCTGGCTCGCTGAGCGACGAAGCCTCGCGGATCAGTACTGGCACCGCCTCGCGGACGCGGCTCTGCCGCAAGAGCGCGGCGCCGACCGTGTCATCGTCGCCGTTTCGAGCAAGGTCCGGGAATTCGTCCCACAGCCTCGCCCGATAGTCTCGAAACGCTTGTTCGACTGCCGAACGCTCGGCCGGCCCACGCGTGCTCCGACCAAGCGCGGTCTGCCGCAGCTCGCCAAGCGACAGCTGGGCCTGGTCGACGCCTTGGTCGGCCGCGCGGGACCACCACATGATCGCCAGCGCGAGATCGCGATTGACGCCGATACCCCCCGCGTAGGCCGCACCGAGGAAGTACTGTGCGGCGGCGTGCCCCGCCCGCGCGGAGACCAGGAATTCCGGCGTCGCCTCGGCGTCCTGATGAGCAAGCTTCAGCGCGAGAGCCAGGTTGTACCGCGCATCCGGGTGATCGGGCCTGCGGGCGAGGAGCTGCCGGTACGCCTCGATCGCGCCGTTCAAATCGCCCAGCGCATACCGCGCCAGGCCGAGGCTGTAGTACGCCTGGGCCAGCTCGGGCTGCTGCCGGAGGACCTCCTCGAGCTCGGCGCGCGCAGACGACCAGTCCTGCCTGGCCATGAGCGCCGCGGCGAGGGTGAGTCGGGCCAGCGCGGCATCACGCTTCTGGCGCAGGAGCGCATGGAGCTCTTCGATCGCCCCGTCCAGATCGCCCATGTTGTAGAGGGCGAGTCCCAGGCTTTCCCGGGCCTCGACCAGCTCAGGTTGGAGGCGGAGCGCCTCGCGCAACTGCATCGTGGCCGCTGCCATGTCGCCCTGCCCGATCGCCGCCCGACCGAGCCCGAGGTACTCGCGCGCCTGCGTCCGCCGCGCCTCGAGGGTGTCCACCGGAGCGGCCTTCCGGGCAGCTCGGCCTGGGCCGGTGGCCGTCGCGCATCCGACCTGGATGATGGCGACCAGCAGGAGGGGAGCAATGGCGCTTTTCAGGTCGGGCCTCCGCGCGCGAACTCGAGCTGCTTTTGATCATAGCAAAGGCCGCGACTGTGACAGGAATGCGGATGACCCGCGAGAGTGACGACGTGTGTCACCCTCGCGGGGTCTGGAAGCACGCCTTCGCTAGTTGTACGCCTCGAAGAGCCCCGCGGCGCCCTGGCCGCCGCCGACGCACATGGTCACCACGCCGTAGCGCGCCTTGCGGCGGAGCATCTCGTTGGCGATGGTACCGACCATGCGCGAGCCCGTCATGCCGAAGGGATGTCCGATCGAGATCGAGCCGCCGTTGACGTTGAGCTTCTCCGGATCGATCCCGAGCCGGTCACGACAGTAGACGACCTGCGAGGCGAACGCCTCGTTCAGCTCCCACACGTCGATGTCGTCGATCTTCAGGCCGTGGCGCGTGAGGAGCTTGGGCACCGCGTACACGGGGCCGACGCCCATCTCGTCCGGCTCGCAGCCGGCGACCGCGAAGCCGCGGAAGACGAGCTTCGGTCGGATGCCGAGGGCCTTGGCGCGGTCCATCGACATCACGAGCGTCGCGCTGGCGCCGTCGGAGAGCTGCGAGGAGTTGCCGGCCGTGACGGTGCCCTGGCCGGAGTCCTTGTCGAAGTGGGGCGGCAGCTTCAGCAGCCCCTCGAGCGTGGTGTCGGCGCGATTGCACTCGTCCTTCTCGCAGTAGTACGGCTCCTGACCGACGACCGCGCCCGTCTGCTTGTCGAGGATGCCGCGCGTGACGTGCATCGGCGCCAGCTCCTCCTTGAAGAACCCTTCCTGCTGGGCGCGCGCCGTCCGCTGCTGGCTCAAGAGCGCGTAACGGTCCTGGGTCTCGCGGCTGATCTTGTAGCGCTTGGCGACGACCTCGGCCGTGTCGCCCATGACCATGTAGACGCCGGGGAGGTGCTCCTTCACCCACGGGTTCGGGTCGCTGTCGCGTTTGGCCATCGTGATCGACTCGACGCCGCCGCCGATCATGACGTCGGCGCCGTCGTTGATGACGTAGTTCGCCGCGATCGCGATCGCCTGGAGCCCCGAGGAGCAGAAGCGGTTCAGGGTGAGCCCGCCGACCGACACGGGCAGTCCCGCACGCATCGCCGCCACGCGGGCGATGTTGTGACCCTGCGAGCCGTGCGGCTGGCCGCAGCCCATGATCACGTCCTCGACCTCTTTCGAGTCGAGCTGCGGAACCTTGCCGAGGACGTCCTTGATGGCGTGGGCGGTGAAATCGTCGGGGCGCGTGAGATTGAACGAGCCGCGGAACGACTTGGCCAGCGGCGTCCGCGAGCTGGCGACGATGACGGCTTCTCTCATAACGGTCTCCTTCTTTAGATGGCCGCGACGGCCATGATCTCGACCAGGTACTTGGGCGACGCCAGCCGGGCCTCCACGGTCGCCCGCGCCGGGGTGTTGGCGGGATCGACCCAGGCGTCCCAGGCGGCGTTCATGTCGCCGTACATCCCCATGTTGGCCACGTACACGGTGGCGGAGAGGATCTTCGACTTGTGGCTGCCGACGGCCGCCAGCGTCTCGTCGATCTTCTTGAGAATCTGCTGGGTCTGGCCCTTCGCGTCTGCGGACGGGTCGGCCGCCACCATGCCGGCCAGATACACCGTGTCGCCGTGGACGACTGCCTGGGAGAGCCGCGGCCCGACGCCGTGACGCTTGATGCTCATGCCCTGTTCCTTTCCGCTCCAGAAATGGGGCCCGAACGGTACCGGAGATGATACTCCGTCCGGGCGTTCCCATACAGTGGAGTTGCCCAGGTTCGACGGACTTCACCTTGCACGGGTCCCCGGCTCTCAGTAGAGTTGAGGCGCCATGAGCATCCCTCACGACCTCGCGAAGGCGTTCAACCGGCAGGACGTGGACTCGCTGGTCGCGTGCTTCACGGAAGGCGCCAGCTATCACGATAACTTTTACGGCGAGCACCGGGGCCACGCCGGGCTGCGCGTGATGTTCGAGCGGATGTTCCGGGAAGGCCGCGACTACAGCTGGGTCATGGACACCGTGGTCGAGTCGCCCGACCGGGCGGCCGCCGAGTGGACGTTCGGCTACGTCGTGACCGACGCCGTCCCGAGGAGCGCCGGCCGGAAGGTCGGGTTCAGGGGGATGAGCCTCTTCGAGCTCGAGCGCGGCAAGATCGCGGCGTACCGCGAGTACTTCGACTCGGGCCAGGCGCTGCTGCAGCTCGGCTTCGCGCCCGAGGCGCTCGCGAAGGTACTACGCCGCAAGCTCGAGGGCCACTGACGATGGCGCTCGACCGCGCGAAGCGCGACGCCCTCATCCAGCAATACGCCGACGGTCCTGCCCGGCTCCGGGCGGCGCTGGCCAAAGTCCCGGCGCCGGCCCTCAAGTGGCGTCCGGCTCCCAAAGAATGGTCGGCCCACGAGATCGTCTGCCACTGCGCTGACTCCGAGACGAACGCCTACGCGCGTATCCGCTTCGTGGTCGCCGAGAAGAGCCCGACGGTCCAGGGCTACGACCAGGACAACTGGGCGGCGGTCTTCGGGTACCACCAGCTGCCGCTCGAACCCGCGCTCGCCGTGGTCGAGGCCGTGCGCGCCAGCACCGCGGCGCTGATCCAGGGCCTGCACGATGAGGCGTGGACGCGCGTCGGGCACCACACGGAGTCCGGGCGCTACACCGCCGAGGACTGGCTGCTGATCTACGCCGACCATCTGGAAGGCCACGCGCGGCAGATCGAGAGCAACGTCGAGCAGTGGAAGTCGACGCAGTCCCGATAGCCTAATCGGAGGGGGCTGGACGGCCCCCTCCGAGCCTCCCCACTCTCCGCCGCCGCCGATCAGCCGCGCACGAGCAGAACGAGCCCCGAGAGCAGGATCAGCGCGAAGACCAGCTGACGGAAGCGGCGCTGGTTCACGCGCTCGAACAGAAGGGCGCCCGTGACCGCGCCGGCGACCGCGGGCAGCGCGAACCCCACGGTGAGACCCCACACCGGGCGCGTGAGCAAGCCGGCCCACCAGTAGCCGGCGAGGATCGCCCCCTGGTTCACGACGAAGAAGGCCTGCAGGTTCGCTTTGACGACGCGCGCGCTCCAGCCCTGTGTCGCCGCGTAGAGAACCACTGGCGGGCCTGGCAAGCCGACCGCGCCGCCGATGACACCGGCCAGGACCCCGGCGCCGAGCCCCCACCGGCGCCCCTCGAGCTTCTGCGGGTAGAGGCCGCGGGCCTCGAGGACGAAGGCCACGACGAGCATCAGGCCGATGAGGCGGTTCAGGGCGCTCGCGGGAAGCGCGGCGAGCCCCCACACGCCGAGCGGCGTGCCCGCGACCGTCCCGATGAGGAGGTCGAGGAGCGCGCGTGGCTCGACGTCGCGGCGGAGCTGAACCAGCATCGCCAGCGAGAAGACGGCCGCGTAGATCGTCAGGAGCACGATCGCGTCGGCGGGCGCCATCAGATAGGGCAGAAAGGCAAGCGCGACGAGTGCGATGCCGAATCCGGCCAGGCCCATCACGAAGCTCGCCGCCGCGATGACGCCGGCGGCCGCTGCCCACGCGAGCGTCACGCGGTCGCGATCAGTCGCGCGAGGAGGTGAACGGGCGGGCTGCCACCACGGGTAGAACGGCGGCAGATCCGCGCTCGGCCGCAGCGTGAACCGCGCCGGGCGCTTCTCGAGGAACGCGCTGACGCCCGGGAGGGCGTCAGCGGAGCGTCCGGTCCAGAACATCGCCAGCGAGTCGAGGCGATGCGCCTCCGCCGGGTGGTCGGCGCCGGACGTTGACCTTGATGCCGTTGTCCTGATCGGTGATGAGCGCGACGATCATCCCGAGGGGACGACGACCCGATCGCCGCCCTTGAAGCCGCTCGCCTGAGGCGCCTCGACGATTTCGCCGAAGGTCTCGTGGCCGATGATGCCCCCCTTCGGCACGCGGTGGTTGAGGTGACCCTGAAAGATGTGGAGGTCGGTCCCGCAGATTCCGACGCGGCGCACCCGCAGTAGCGCGTCGTCCGGTCCGGGCCTGGGCGGGGCCATCTCGCCGGTCGTGAACGTCCTTGCCCCCTGGTAGAACGCGGCGCGCATTCTGATCAGCTCGAGCGCTGATACCCCGCGCTCGTCATGCAGTCGCTGAACGCATTAGCCTGCCGAGACTCCAGGACCGCGATGCGACCAACGTCGAGGAGGCCCCCGAGGCCCAGGTCTGGCCCCGGCCCGATCTCGAACGCCTTGCGAGCGCATTCCACCTCGACTGCCGACACCTCCTGGAACATGGCGCCGGTCTTCCTCCACTCGGTTCCGCGCAGGTCGAGGACGCAGCCCGTGAGCAGCGCGGCCGCCGCCAGTACGATGAGGACTCGCATAGGGTCTCCTCTCAATGGAGCCTAGAGGATACCAGGGAATCGGTCGGGCAGGCTGACGGCCCGATCGGGCGATTCGCCCTGTTCCCGCTGATCGTCCGTGGGTAAAAGCCCTTGAACTCCTGGGAAATCCGGGCTGGCACGCCTCCTGCGGTACGGCGGAGCCGAGGAGGACGGACGATGGCGCTGGAGAACCTCATCGCATACGCAGTCGCACTCGGCCTTCCGCTCTGGCTCGTCGTCGAGGAGATCCGTCATCGCGCTGCCCCCCGCCGCGAGGCCGAAGCGGCGGCGGCCGCGGCGGCGCCGGCCCTCAAGCGGCGCGCCGCCGAGAGCGCATCCGCTCGCGCGCACGTTTCGGCCGCGTAGCCCGCCGCGCGGCGGCCTCTCGCGCTCTCCCGCCGCCCGTTGTAGAGTGTGCGCACCCCGAGCCCGAAAGGAGCGCACGGCAATGGGCGAGATGCTCCCCCTCAGCACTGAAGACGGTCACGCGCTCGCCAGATACCGCGCCGCGCCGCAAGGAAAGCTCCGGGGCGCCCTCGTGATCATCCAGGAGATCTTCGGCGTCAACTCC
>Ga0209701_10001023_pt1 | contig 17473 bp, 22 predicted proteins | sample CZO8metaG_4_FD_188356 | JGI IMG/M metagenome (GOLD analysis project Ga0209701, IMG submission 188356) | Vadose zone soil microbial communities from the Eel River Critical Zone Observatory, Northern California, USA - CZOApr15con2H3.8 metaG... | ecosystem: Environmental > Terrestrial > Soil >... | reverse complement strand
TTCGTTTGGCCTCTATCCGGCCCATCGGGCCGCGCGGCTTGATCCGATTGTGGCATTACGCTTCGAATAGACGAAAGAGCTGAACTCTCATTTCCATCCTCTCTGTTAAGGTGATTTCGCGACCTGCCGTGCCGCAAAGGTACTTGACGTGACCGAGTTCGAGGCAGCGGGATCATCACGAACAAACACTACTTACCGCCCCCAATCGCCGTCCCCTGGCGTACGATCCAGGACGAAAATCAAATCACATCGATCTGGTAGCTCGCGCCGTTATCCTGGTGCACAACCACCCCTCCGGCGATCCGACGCCGTCCAAGGCCGACATCATGAAGGAGAACCGAACTGAGCGCCGAAGTAACGATCCGACCGTTCCAGGAGGAAGCCCACGCATCTCAGGTGCGCGAGTTGTTCATTGTCGTCAACCGACTGCTATCGCCGCCGCGTATGCGTGCTGCTTTTGAAGCTTACATCGCTCAATCATTGACCGAGGAAATGGATCGCATCGCCGCTTACTATCGTGAGCGCGGCGGCGGTTTCTGGGTCGCGCTCAGGGAAGAGAAGGTCGTCGGCATGTTCGGCCTTGAACGGGCCGCGCCTGGCGCCATGGAACTGCGTCGCATGTATGTCGACCCGTCCGCCCGGCGCAGCGGTATCGCCCGGTTGATGCTGCGATTTGCGGAAGCAGAATGCCGTCGGTCCGGCGTGCGAAGGCTTGAATTGAGCACGTCAGAATTACAGCCGGCTGCGCTCGAACTGTACAGGCACGCGGGCTACCGGTTGCTACACGAGGTCGTTGCCGAGCAGGCGAGCAACAAGACGTTGGGAGGTGGCATTCGTCGATATTACTTCGAAAAGATCCTGTAGGACAGAACGGACTCACGGTTCCCGGCGTGGCGGGCCGGGAGGCGGGACGGTACGCGCAAAACTCGGCCGCGCCGCGTGCCGGTCGTAATAGCAGGCGAGATGGCTCGCTGTGGCGAGCGCCTCCGCGCATTCGGGCAATTGCCTGACGTAATAGAGGATCGGCAGCAGATTGATGTCGGCGAAGGTGAATTGATCGCCGACCAGATAGCCGGTCCTCGCGACCGCTCTGTCAAGAATTGCGACCTGCGCGCGCAACGCCGGCGTCACCGCGTCGATCGCCTTCCGGTCCGGCTTGCCGTCGGCCGTTTTTGGGAAGGCATAGGCGAACAGATAGGTCCGGATCAGGGTGGCGTCCATCACCGTGTTGACCAGCGAGACCCATTGCTCGGTGAGCGCGGCGAGGCCGGGATCGGTCGGAATGACCGGCGGGCCGGCAAAACTGCGATCGAGATAGGTGGCGATGGCCTTGGATTCGCAGAGTGCGAATTCGCCGTGGCGCAGCACCGGCATTTTGCCGAAGGGATGAATGGCAAGGATCTCCGGCGCGCCCAGCGGCTTCTCGGTCAGCGCATACTCGATCCCCTTTTCCTCGCAGACCATGCGCACGACGCGCGTGTAGGTCGACCGCGTAGACCCGATGATTTCCGGTTTCGGCATGGCCTGTCTCCCGCGCCTTCAGCCTGCTACCCTGGTCAGACGGTCGAAGCTCGCCGACCAGCCGTTCGTGTGGTTGTCGCGCGCCTGCTTGCTCGCGAAGCGCCGTTGCACCAGCACCAGGCGGGTGCCGCCGGGCGCCGACTCGAAGTTCACCACGACCTCGGTCTCGTGGCCGCGCGTGCCGCTTTCGTCTTCCCAGGCCCAGCTGAACGCGAGAAACCGCGGCGGCTCGACGATGCGATAGACGCCGCTGGTTGCCCGCACGCTACCGTCGGACCGGCGCAAGGTGGTGCGCCAGCGGCCGCCGGGCCTCGTGTCGAGGGCGTCCACCGAGGCTTCGTAGCCATCCGGCGCCCACCATCTGATGAACTGAGCGGGCTGCGTCCACAGCGCGAACAGAATTTCGGGCGGCGAGGGTATCAACCGCTCGAGGCGCAGCGTGGTCTCGTCCACCTCGGAATCGCTCATGACTTCTCCCGCTTGGGGGTTTGCGCGGCGGCCACCGCCTCGAGCCGGTCCAGCGCCGCCGTCCAATGCCGCCGCTGGCGCGAGAGCCAGCTCTCGACCGGCGCCAGCGCGTCGGCGCGCACGCGAACGAAGCGCCATTGCCGCTCGATCCGGCGCTCGATCAGTCCGGCCCGCTCCAGCACCTGCAGGTGCCGCGTGATCGCCGGCCCGCTGATGGCAAAGGGTGCCGCGACATCGCCGACGCTGAGTTCACCCGCGGCGAGCAGCCGCTCGACGATGGCGCGCCGCGTCGGATCGGCGAGCGCCGCAAACAGGCTATCGAGCTGCGGTGCATCGGCCATGGGATGCCACCTCTTATTTGACACAGGCATTAATTAACAGACTTGTTTTTTACCGTCAATGGCGATGATCGCCGGCCGCTGCGGTCACTTGGTGTAGGACCGTTTGGGGATGCCGGCTGATGCGTCGGCCGCGGGCGCGAGGCGTGACGGCAAAGGCGGCTCGAAGGCCCGGTTGACAATCTTGTTTGTACGACATACAAATACGAAAGACGGCCGATTGCCGCGGGTTTGCTCAGCTACGAGGACACATGAAAGGCGCTTCCACGAACAATCGTTTGGGCGATCCGAAGCACGCCGCAAGGGCCACGCGCACCGCCGGCCGGCAAATGCGCTCACGTCTGCTCGATGCGGCGAGCCGCCTGTTCAAGGAGCGAGGGTTGGCGGCGGTTTCGATTGCCGACATCGCGGCGACAGCCGACGCCTTTCCGAGCCAGATTACGTATTACTTCCGCACCAAGGAGGCGCTGTTCGTCGAAGCTGCATGCCGTGACGTGCTTTACGTGGCGCGTGCGGCCGAGCAACACGCAGGGCAGCAACTCTCGCCGGCAGATTATGCCCGCGCGCTGGTCGACAGCGTGATGGGGTCGGATGCCGTTGGCTTCTTCGTTGAGGCGATGACGCTGACCCGGCGCCGCCAGGATCTCGCTCCGCTGGTGGAGCGGACGGTTGAGCGGCTGCACGCTGAAGGTTTGCGCGCCTATGCGGCCGAGATGGCCGCGCGCGGCTGGCATTCGCGGCTCGATCCGGACACCAGTGCGCGGCGCTTCTGGACGATCGCGATCGGCGTCACGCTCGAGGGGCACGCGATGGGCCGCTCACCCAACGACCTTGCCGCCGAGATGCTGCGGCTGCTCGGCCCACAGGCCGATGCGCCGGCCGACGCCGCGCGGCTCAGGATCGTGGGCGCCAACAATTCCGCTCCTTCGTCCGCCGGCAAGGAGAAACAGCCATGACCGCCCTTCGCATGCGCGCCCGCGACCTGATGACCGAGCAGGAGCTGATCGAGGTCCGCACGCGCTCCACCCTCAAGAGCGTGGGCCTGATCGCGCATGCATGGGCCCTGATCCTCGGTTCTATCGCCATGGTCGCCGTGTGGCCCAATCCTTTCACCTTCGTGCTGGCGGTTGCGATGATCGGCTCACGTCAGCTCGGACTTGCGATCCTGATGCATGACGGCGCCCATGGTTGTCTGGCCAACGGCGAGAAATTGAACATGGCTCTCAGCCAATGGCTCTGCGCCTACCCGATCTTCGCCGAGACCGAGGCCTATCGCCGCTATCATCTGCAGCATCACGCGCGCACCCAACAGGATGACGATCCGGATCTGATCCTTTCGGCGCCTTTTCCGATCACAAGGCCAAGCTATCGCCGAAAATTCTGGCGCGATATCAGCGGCCAGACCGGTTACGCGCAGCGCAAGGCGCAATTTTTAAATGCGCTTGGCGACAGATCCTGGCCGCTTGCGCGGCGCGCCGCTCACTTCCGGGATAGACTAGGTCGCCAGATTATATTCAATCTGGTTTTCCTTGCCGGACTGGCCGCGGCCGGCGTGTGGTGGGCCTATCCGCTATTGTGGCTGTTGCCGCTCGTGACCTGGATGATGGTGATCACCCGTATCCGCAACATCGCCGAACATGCGGTCGTGCCTGACAGCAACGATCCCCTGCGCAACACGCGCACCACGCGCGCGGGCTTTATCGAACGGCTGTTCATCGCCCCCTATTATGTCAACTATCATCTCGAACACCATTTGCTGTTCTACGTCCCCTGCTACAACCTGCCGCGCGTTCACAAAATTCTCTCCCGCGGCCCGCATGCTGCACGGATGGAGGTGCAGCCGAACTATGCAGCCGTGCTGCGGCTTGCGACCGCGAAGCCGGCACAGGAGGACAAGCCCGGCGCGCTCGCGAGCAACGTGCGGCGCGCCCGCGCCGGCGTCGCGGTCGACAGCAACCAGATCTCGTCAGGTTTTTAGGCCCGGCGACGCCGGGTCGGTCGAACGCGGCCGGGTCCACTCGGGTGCACGATCACATCATCGTCGGCAAGAACGATCATGCGGGCCGGCACGCGATGCGCCGTTTCAGAGCGCACGGCCGGCGCTGCCGCCCGTACGCGATGCGCGGGACGTCATCGGTGTGCCTTCCTCACGAAGAAACCGGCGTACTTCGCGCACGAAAACGGCCCAGGCCGGATCGCGAGGCAAGAGGACGTGGTTGCGGCTCTCAAGCGGGACCAGCGTTGCCCGGGGAATGCGGCTGGCGATCAGCCGGCCTTGCTCGAATGGCATGGAGGCGTCATCGCGGCAATGCAGGACGAGCGTAGGCGCGGCGATGCCCGGCAGAAGGTCGAGGACATTGACGTCTCCACACGACTGCTGCAGCCCGGCTGCATTCCCGGCCGAGGCCGAGATGCGCTGCAGGTCATTGAACGAGCCCATCTCTTCGAGCGTGGCATCCGGTAGCAACAGCGATGTCAGGAGTTGCCTAATAGCGGGGTTGTCCTGCGCCCAACCCTGTCGCGTCAGGGTGATGATCGCCTCGCGCAGCTCGATATCGGCGTCATTTCCCCTCACCCGCCAGCCCTGCGCGAAAGCACCGCAGAGGACGAGGTGAGACACCCGCTCCGGGTGACGTGCCGCATAGGCCATCGCCGTCGCGCCGCCTTTCGAGCTCCCAATCAGCGCGAACCGATCAAAGCCGAGCGCGTCGACGACCGCCTCGAGGTCGCGAACGAATGCATCGATAGAGAACGTGGGGTTGTCCCAATCCGAAAGGCCGTTACCACGCTCATCATAGTGCACGAAGCAATGGTCCCTCGCGAACTCTTCGGTCCAGTGGCGCCATATCGGGCTTTCCCAGCTGAAGGCAAGATGGCTAAGCCAGTGCGCCGCCCACACCAAAGGGGGGCCGTCGCCGACGCAGGCATACGCGATCCGGACACCATCCGAAGTCTTGCAAAACTGCACCTCGTGCAAGGCGGGGGGCGCACGCAGCCGCTCCGCATCGGGCTGGGAGGCGATTTGATCGTCCGCGTGCGTCCGCGCGTCGGCTTGCAGGGGCAGTTGCGCCGCCTTCCGCAGAACGCCGGTGCCGACCACCTTGAACGCTGCGAGCCGTCGCTGTGCGCGCTGAAACTGTTCCTCGGCCTCGCGCCAGCAACCGGCGGCGCGCAGCAATCGAACCAACACGGCTTGGGCGGCCTCGTTGCCGGGCTCAAGCAGGCTGAGCGTCCGGGCGTAGCGCAGGGCTTCATCAGGCATATCTTCGAGGCGGGCTACCAGCGCCGCAAGGAGCCGCGCGCGAAGCCGTCGCGTCTCCTCACGTTCTCCGGTGCACCAGCTCTGAAACTCCTGGCAGTCGGGCAGATCCAGGCCTTCGAGGAATTCGCCTTCAAGCGCCTCCGTCGCCTGGCGCAACGCATCGATCGACATGGCATCCGTGCCGCTTCGAGCCGCGCTTCGCAACGACAGGATGTCTACCGTGATGCGATCAAGGTCGAGCCCGACGTTCTCGCGGTCGGCGATGATCTTTCGGCAGTCGGGCTCGTCGACCAGCGGCCGCAGGCGGGTCAAACTCCACCGCAGAGCGGCACGCGGATCATCCGGAACCGGCCAGAACATGGCACAGAGCCGGTCGCGGCTGTGCGGGCGCGCGGTGACGGCCAGATAGGCGAGCAGCGCCCGCGTCTTTTTGGACGGCGGCAGCGGCATTCGCGTGTGGTGGTGCAGCACGGCAAGATTGCCCAACACGGAAACGCGCAGCAACTCTTTTCCCTTCATGGCCCGGATGCCTTGGTTCTCACGCGCAGGCAGCCACCGGGCCGGGCCGCCAATTCCAACGCAAGTATCCGACATTTTCTACGCTGACGACAACGGTTTTTCCTCCGATCGACCGCCAAGGAACGCGCCGCCGCAGAGCCGGCAGCGGCGGCATAAGGCCGTCGCATGAAGGAGAACCGAATGAAAATCGCATCCTGGGCCAGAGGCGTGGCTCTCTTGTCGTCACTCGCGTTCGGTAATGCGTCGGCCGCGGACAGCGGCCCCAACCCCCTGGCGGACCATGTACGTGACGCCAATAGCCGCTTCAAGGACGTGAAGGTCGCGGTCGCCGAAGGCTACGCGCCGATTCCCTGCACGAGTGGCATCGATGGCGGCGCGATGGGCGTCCACTACGTCAACGGCGAGTATCTGAAAGACGAGGTCCCTGATATCAAACGCCCGCAAGCGGTGATGTATGAGCCGCTGCCCGATGGCAAGATGGAGCTGGTTGCGGTCGAGTACATCGCGTCCAAGGGACCGGCCTCACTGGAGGGCCAGCTGTTCAGCTTCACCGGCGCCCCCAATCGCTACGGCCTGGGCCCGTTCTACGAATTGCACGTGTGGGCCTGGAAGGAGAACCCGCACGGCACGTTCGCGGACATGAATCCCAATGTGACATGCCACCACCAGACGACGACGAAATGACCAACCTCCCGCTCATAACCCGAATACCGACCCCCACCAGCACGGAGTGAAAAAGCATGAAACGCTATGTGATCGAACGTGACCTGCCCGGAATCGGGAATTTGAATCGCGAGCAGCTCAAGGATGCTGCCGCGACCTCCAACAGCGCGCTTGCGAACCTTTCCGGCAAGGCGCAGTGGGTGCAGTCGTTCGTCGTGGACGACAAGACCTTCTGCATCTACCTCGCCGACGGTGAGGCCTCGGTCCGCGAGCACGCCCGGTTGAGCGGTTTTCCGGCAACCAAAGTCAGCGAAGTGCGCACCGTCATCGATCCGACGACGGCGCGAATTCCTGATTGAGCGCGGCGCCGTGCTGGAGTAGCGGGCGGCGCCTCGGCCTGCGTCCACGGAGCGCGTGGACGCAGGAGACCACGGCCATGTTCAGGCAATGGTTTGTCACTTCGTCGTGTCCGGCGTCGCGCGGATGGCGCTGGTTCTGGATTCGGTCGACGCACTTGTCGCAAGCTGCCTTCGTTCTTGATGCGGAGGCGATACTGCGCAAGGCACCTCCCGACAAACTGACTTTATCGTGAACAGCCTGCAATTACTCGAGGCAAAAGATGCAGCGTCGTGAAGCCAATGGATCAGACGATCGGTGAATCGCTGGATCAGAAGCGATCTTGCGCGCGCATCGGATCACGACGACATCGCAGCATCAGCCGCCTCGGCGGCGCGGCGCCTCAGCAGATCCCGTTCACGCCTGTTGCCCGTCAGACCTGCCGCCGCCTCGAACGCGGCACGCGCTTCCTCGAAGCGGCCGAGTTTTTGCAGCAGGTCGCCGCGCACGCTTCCCAGCAGATGATAGGTCTTGAGCGCGGGCTCATGCGCAAGGCCGTCCACGATCACGAGCGCCGTTTCCGGGCCCTCGGCCATGCCGATGGCCACCGCGCGGTTGAGTTCGATGATCGGCGAGCGCACCAGCGCCGCCAGCTCCGCATAAAGTCCGGATATGCGCGACCAGTCGGTTTGAGCAGCCGTCGACGCCTCTGCGTGGCAGGCGATAATCGCCGCCTGCAGCACGTAATAGCCGCCGGCTCCGCCAAGCTCACGCGCTCGCCCGAGCGCCTGCATGCCCCGGCGGATCTGGAGCTGGTCCCAGAGCGCACGGTTCTGCTCGAGCAGGAGGATTGGCTCACCTGCGGCATCGGTCCGCGCCGTCATGCGCGACGCGTTCAGCTCCATCAAAGCCAGCAATCCATGGGCTTCGGGCTCGTGCGGCGCAATCGAGATAAGCACGCGGCCCATGCGAAGCGCTTCATGGCAGAGCTGGGGACGCAGCCAATGCTCGCCGCGCGCCGCGGTGTAGCCCTCGTTGAAAATGAGGTAGACGACCTCCAGCACTGAAGCGAGCCGCTGCGAGAGCCCTTCGCCGCGCGGCGTCTCGTAACCAAGCCCCGATTCCGAAAGCGTCCGCTTGGCGCGCACGATGCGCTGGGCGATCGTCGCTTCCGGCTGCAGAAAGGCTCGCGCGATCTCCTCGGTGGTCAGGCCGCAGATCATCCGCAATGCGAGCGCCGCGCGGGCCTCACGCGACAGCAGCGGATGACAGGCGGTGAAGATCAGCCGAAGCAGCTCGTCGCCGATGTCATCGTCGAGCGCTAAGTCCCAATCGGGCATGGCCTGTTGTTCCTGCTCCATGTCCGAAGCGAGCATCTCGTGCTTGCGCGCAAGAATCCGGCGGCGGCGCAGATGGTCGAGGGCCCGGCGCTTGGCGGTCGCCATCAGCCATGCGCCGGGTTTTTGGGGAACGCCTGTCGCGGGCCAGTGCTCGAGCGCGGCCAGCAGCGCTTCCTGAGTCAAGTCTTCGGCCAGTGGTACATCGCGCAGCATCCGCGCCAGGCTTGTGATCAGCCGCGGCTGCTCGATCCGCCATACGGCCAGGATCGTGTGATGGACGTCGGCGGCCGTCATGGCCGCCGGCTGGCTTTATTTGACCCTGGCATCAGGCGCGGGCGAGCGCCTCGACCTGACACCCTCCTTCATGGGCCGGCATAGCGAACGAGCGAACCTCGCACGTGCCTTCCCAGCCCGGCATGTGGTCCTTATGGAGCTGCATGAACTCGACCGCCGCGGCCACGGCCTCCTCCTTGTCCCGCAGCTCGAAGATCGCGTAGCCGCCGATCACCTCCTTCGTCTCCACGAACGGGCCATCGACGACCCTGAGCTGTCCGTCCGTGATGCGCACCTGGGCACCCATGGCAACCGGCATCAACCCGCCGTTGTCGATCATGCGGCCAGCCTTGATCTCCCGGTCGGCGAGCTTGCCCATCGCCTCCATCAGTGCCGGCGTCGGAGGGCCAGGAGGGTGGGACGATGTGACGATATACATGAAGCGCATCCTAGGAACTCCTCTTGAGGCGAGCCGCGGGCACCGAGCCCTTCGGAACTGTCTCGCTATCCAGGACGACGAACCAGCCCAGGGAGAATCGACATGCGCGTTGAAAAAAATCGCGTCCGGCTCACAGATCGACAAGATCGCGCAGAGATTGAATGTCCGGAAGGATGAAATCCGGACGCGGAACGGAGGCGTCGAGTGCGACTTGGCGGCGGTTGATCCAGGCAATGGTTAGTCCAAGAGGTTTACCGCCGACGAGATCTGTGAATTGCGATTGCCCGGAGTGCAGGATCTCATCCTTCGCACAACCCGCATTCTTGATCAGATAGCGAAACAGCGTTCCATCGGGCTTGTAGCCCTCGGCTCGCTGTGCCGTGCATACCAGGTCGAAGTTTCGCTTCAATGGCGTTAGCGCAAGGAGATCGTCGTCAATATTCGAAACCACCGCCAGTTTGTATCGACGAGACAACCGATCAAGCGTGCGGACGACATCGTCATAGAGGAAGAAGTCCGGAAAGGCATCAAAGTAGCGATTGATCAGTCGGCTGTCGCCCGCGATTCCGAAATGGGCGAAGGTTTCGGCAAGCGAGAGTTCGCAGATATCTCGATACGACCGGTACGGGTCCCAATAATGCGCGATGTTCCGATGCTCCCAATATTCCCAGAACGCCTGGACGTCGAGATGGCGCGCGCCGGCATCTGCAAGGATGCGGTCAAAAGCGCCGTAGGAGCTGTCGCGAACGCTGATCAGCGTGCCGAAGACGTCGAATGACATCATTATCGGCCGCAGACGTGCGCGCTGCGTTGCATTGCTCATCGAGCGAACCCCCGACGATTGCTATTCCGTAAGCGCTACAGGAGTTACATTCATGGTATCTCCGTTCGTAATTGCGAACGTCAACTGGTGGGCTACCCTTGTTCAGGGGATAAATCATGAGTCGGCAGACAAGCCAACCGGTTTGGCAGCCCGCTTCGTATCTTCCCTCCGGCGTTCTCTTCGATCTGCAATCTCGCATCGAGGCGACCTCCAGCCGGCTTTCACCGACGCCGGTGTCGCTCCGGATCGCCAATTGGATGATGTCGACCGGCAAGTGAAGTGCGGCGACGGCTATGGCGAGGGCCGCATGTTCGGGAGCTTGGGCAGCGCCGGATCCAGATGATCCCAGGCATGCCCGCGCGATGCGAAGATCACAGCCTGCGGCTTGAAGCCGGATGGATCATCGAGAGTGCCAACGTAGATGCCGATCATGTCCGGCTTGGACAGGGGTTTGTTGTAAAGCGGCGAGCCGCAAGACCCGCAAAAGCCTTTCAGCTTTTGCGCACCGGTATCGGCGGTTCGTGAAATTTCGGCGACAGGGCCGGTGATACGCATGGCCGCGCGCGGGAACACCATGACCGACGCGTGCCCGGAACCCGTATCCCTTTGGCAGTCGCGGCATTGACACTGGAAGCCTCGAATGGGCTCGGCGGCGAGCTCATAATGGACTGCGCCACAGGAACAGCCGCCCGCGTACGGCATCATGCGAACCTCCTGATTTCCATATCGAGCTGCATTGCGTTCCCCTCCTCTGAAATCAGGCGAACAGCTTTTCGAGCTTGTCGAGCGCTCCGACCCAGCCCCGGCGATAGTCATGCACGGTGCCGCCTGCGATTTGCTCGTGAGTCAAAGTCAACAACGTCCCGTCGCCGTCCGGCTCGAGATCGATCGTCACCAGCGATTCGGGCTCGCGGGGGCTGGCCCAGTTCCAGGTAAAGGTCAGCTTCCGGCCAGGCACCACCTCGCGATAGGCGCCGCTGACGTCGCGCTCTTCGCCGTCCATCATTCGAAAGACGATGCGAAAGCGCCCGCCTGCCCGCAAGTCCGTCTCGGCATGCAACGTTGACCCCTGATCGGACCCAAACCAGCGCATTATCTTTTCCGGGTCCGTCCATGCGGCGTAGACTTTCGCCGGCGCCGCCTTGATGTGGCGCTTGAGGATGAGGCTGGGCTTGGTGTCGAGCATGGCGGTCAAGCGCTTTCACAATACTTAACCATATGGTAAAGTATATAGCTACGGTCGCACCAGTCAAGCGCGATCTCGAAAAGGCGATGGCGGACGACAATACCCAACGCCGCCCCGTGCCGAAGCTATCGTCTGAAATTCACTGCCGCAGCATGATCAGCGGATCGGCGCTATCGGGCACCCGCCGCCATTGCGCATTGTCGTCGGCCTCGAACTGCCAGGTTTCGCCTTTGGCCGACATCAGCACCATCTGGCCGTGGTCAAGCCGCCATTGCGTCGGCGCGAACGCGGCGATCGCCGGATCGCATTTCGGCTTGAGAAATACCTGAAAATTATCCGCCGTCGCTTCGTTGTTGGTGAGCGTCAGGCCGCAGATCGCCTGGCCGTTGCCACGCACCATCGCCCAGTCGCCGATCATCTGATCCATCGACTTGGCAAGCGAGCGCGCGGCCGCCAGGTTCTGCAGGATATAGATGCCCTCGTTGGTCCGCATGCCCTCCAGAATCCCGCTCTCGACTTCGGTGAAGTCGATCACCGGCTGTCCCGCGGCATCCTGCAGCCGCACGATATCCAGCCCCTTGACGTTCCAGGCGGTGATATCCTTGGTGAAGGGCAGCGCCGCGGGGCAGCCGGGCTCCAGTTCAAGCTTGAGGCCTTGCGGCGTGGCGTCGCTCTTCAGCGTGACGACGCAGGTCTTGCTGCGTTCGGTGGTCGAGAGCTCCCACTGGCCGATCATGCTTTTCTTCAAGGTCGCGGCATCCTGCGACCGGGCCTGCGAACCGCAAGCGATCGATACCAGCAGCGTCGCGAGCGCAATGCCAAAACGACCCGACATCAGCGGCCCTTCACCGGGGTCTCGGCAACCGGCGTCAGCGGCGGTTTTCCCGAAAACCATGCCTTCAGATTGTCGACCACAAGCTGATCCATGGCATTTCGGGTCACCACCGAGGCCGAGCCGATGTGCGGCAGCAGCACCACGTTCTGCATGGCGCGCAATTCATCCGGCACGGTCGGTTCGTTGGCGAACACATCGAGCCCCGCGGCGAGGATGGTCCCCGACTTCAGCGCGGCGATCAGGGCCGGCTCGTCGACCACCGAGCCGCGCGCCACGTTGATGATCACGCCGCGCGGCCCGAGCGCCTTCATGACATCGGCGTTGATCATCTTCGCCGTCGAAGCGCCGCCGGGAAGAATCAAGATCAGCGTATCGACCGCCTTCGCCATCTCGATCAGATCAGGATAATGCTTGTACGACACCCCGGCCGCCGGGTTGCGCGAATGATAGACCACGGGAACGCGGGACGCATCGAGCCTGCGTCCGATCGCCTGGCCGATCCGGCCCATGCCGACCATGCCGACCTTGCGGTCGCGCAGCGAGCCGACGCTCAAGGGAAATTGCTGCGTCAACCAGAGGCCGGAACGCAAATAGCGGTCGGCCTTGACGAACTCGCGCAAGGTCGCGATCAAAAGCCCCATGGCGATATCCGCGACCTCTTCGGTCAGCACGTCAGGGGTGTTGGTGACGATGATATTGTGCTCACGGGCGTAATTGGCATCGATGTGATCGTAGCCGACGCCGAAAGAGGAAACGATCTCGAGCTTGGGAAAGCGCGCCAGCGTCGTGCCGTCGCCCCGTACCGAATTGTAGGTCACCGCGGCGCCGCGGATTTTGCCGGCGACGGCCGGGGTCAGTCGATCGAGGTCGTGGTTGGTTTCAAACGAATGCAGGACGAACTGATCGGAAAAACCGTTGTCGACGATTGGCTTGCTCGGCCCATAGATCAGCAGATCGATCTTTTCGGAAGAAATATGACCGGCAACCATCAGTTGTCCTTTCCAAGGGCGCTCTCGTGCCAGCGCCGCAACACCAAGTGCGAGGTTAGCGCCAGCAGCACGTAAATGACAATCCCGGCGGCTGACAGCAACAGCAACGCGGCGAACATTCTGGCAATGTTGAGGCGGTAGCCGGATTCCGCGATTCGATAAGCCAATCCCGAGCCTGCGCCGGCCGACCCCGCCGCGATCTCGGCGACCACGGCGCCGATCAGCGAAAGTCCGCCCGCTATCCGCAATCCGCCAAGGATAAATGGCAACGCCGAAGGCAGTTTGAGATAGGCCAGCGTCTGTATCCGCGAGGCGCCGTAAAGCCGAAACAGGCCGGCCAGATTGCGATCCACCGAATTGAGGCCAAGCGTGGTGTTGGACAGCACCGGAAAAAATCCGACGATCCAGGCGCAGACGATGACGGCGGTCTGCTGCGAAAGATAGATCAAGAGCAGCGGCGCGATCGCGATGACCGGCGTGACCTGCAGGATCACCGCATAGGGAAACAGCGAATATTCCAGCCATTTCGACTGGTTGAACACCAGCGCCAAAGCGATGCCGCCGAAGGCCGCGGCGGCGAATCCTTCGAATGTGGTCAATAGCGTGACCAGCAGCGATTGCAACAACACCGGCCAGTCGCTGACGAGGGTCTGGAACACCGCCGATGGCCCCGGCAGCACATAGGGCGGAATATCGTTGACGCGCACCACGAGCTCCCAACTCGCGATGCCGGCCGCAAGCACGACGACCGGAAGCAGGATCCGGACAACACGCAACGCGCGGCTCTCCGGCCCGCCTTGCGCGACGGATAATGGCGGTGTTTGCAACGAGCTCATGAACCGGGCTTTTCGGGCGCCAGTGCGCCGGAAACCTTGCGGCAATAGCCGGCATATTCGGCCGAGGTGCGAAAATCCTCTCCCCGCGGCTCAGGCGTGTCGATGCCAAACTCGGCGCTGAGGCGTCCGGGCCGCGGTGTCATCACGATCACGCGCTGCGACAAATACACCGACTCGAATACCGAATGCGTGACGAAGATGATGGTCTTGCGCAGATTGCGCCACAGCGCGAGCAGATCATTGTTGAGCCGGAATCGGGTGATCTCGTCGAGCGCGGCGAACGGTTCATCCATCAGGAGGATGTCGGGATCGGTGACCAATGCGCGCGCCAGCGAGACCCGCATCTTCATGCCGCCGGATAATTCGCGCGGGTAGGCGTCGGCAAATTCGGTCAACCCCACCTGCGTCAGCGCCTCATCGATGCGCGCATTCGCCTCGGCGGCCGGCGCATGCGCGAGTTTCAGCGGTAACCGCACGTTTTCGCGCACGCTGGTCCACGGCATCAGCGTCGGCTCCTGAAACACAAAGCCGATGGAATGTCCCGGGCGCGCCTGACCGGCGGGTTTGGAAATGCCGACGGTGCCGGAGGTCGGTGCGCTGAGCCCCGCGATCAGCCTCAGGGCGGTCGACTTTCCGCAGCCCGACGGTCCGAGCAGGGAAACGAACTCGCCCTTGCTCACATCAAGGTCAAATGGTCCCAGTGCCATCACGCCACTGTCATAGACCTTGGTGACGCCGCGCAGGCTTACCGCGAGGCCCTCGGTACGGGAACAGGCTTCGGACAACGCTGCGGGCCCGACCATCACGACTCTAGTTCTTTCTAGTTCTTGGGCCGCAGATCCAGGCCGACCCCCTTATTGGCAAAGCGAAGCGTGTACGACTTGCGGAAGTCGATGTCGCGGCGGACCGCGCCGGCCCGCACCATCTTGTCGAAGAAGCTTGCGACCCTCGCATCGGTCATGGCGCCGATACCGTCGCGCAGCGCGTCGCCGGAATCGACAATTCCGTATTCCTTCATCTTGGCGACGGAGTAGGCCAGCAAGTCGTCGGTCATTTCCGGATTGAGCTTCTTGATCATCGCGTTGGCGGGCGCGTTATCGCCGTAAAGATAATTGTACCAACCGACGATCGAGGCGTCGACAAAGCGCTGTACCAGGTCCGGCTTCTTGTCGATGAGCTCACGGCGGGTTTCGATCAGGGTAGAGTAGGTGTTGAAGCCATTGTCTGCCAGCAAAATGATCCCCGGCTTGAATTTGGCCGCTTTCTCGATCGCGAACGGCTCCGAGGTGACATAGCCCTGCATCGCGCTGAGGCGGTCGGCGAGAAACGGCTGTGAGTTGAATGTATAGGGCTTGACCTTTTCCTCGCTGAATCCGTATTCGGACTTCAGCCATTGAAAATAGCTTGAGATCCCTTCCTTGGACACGAACAGCGTCAGCGGCTTGAGGTCTTCCAGTTTGGCGACCTTCGATTCCGGATGCGTCAGGAAAACCTGCGGATCCTTCTGGAAGATGGCGGCGACGGTCACCACCGGCACGTTGTTGGCGGCCGCGTCGAATGACATCAAGGTGTTCGCGGCCATGAAGAAGTCGAGCTTGCCGGCGATCAGCAGCATGCGGTTGTTGTCGTTGGGACCGCCTGGCACGATGGTGACGTCGAGCCCATATTTCTTGTAGGTGCCGTCGGCCAGGGCCTGGAAAAATCCGCCGTGCTCGGCCTCGGCGACCCAGTTGGTTCCGAACGAAACCTTGTCCAGCGCGGTTTGGGCACCCGCCGGCGAGATGGCGACAAGGGCGGCCACGAGGCCGGCGGTTAACGCTCGCAGCAAATAGACCGGGTTCATGATTGGACTCCGTCGATCGTTTTGGCCCATGATAGGAAGCTGGACGATGTTGGTACGGGTTCGCCAGGAATGAACGCAGGCTACCCTGCAAATTGACTTAAAGAAATGTTTCGCTCGATGACTTCATCTGTTCCCTCCCGCGACTGGACCGAAATCCACTGGCCTGACATCGCCGGAGACGCGCCGGCGCGATGGATCGCCGTCCTGCCCCTGGCAGCCACCGAGCAGCACGGTCCGCATTTGCCGGTCGGTACCGATGTCATGATTACGCAGGCCTACCTTGCCCGGGTGCGCGAGCTTCTCTCCGACAGCATTCCTGCGACGTTCCTTCCGCTTCAGCGGGTCGGGATTTCGACCGAACACATGGGCTATCCGGGCACGCTGACGCTACCGACCGAGGTTGCGCTGAAGACCTGGATGGCGCTTGGCGAATGCGTCGCCCGCGCTGGCATCAAAAAGCTGGTCATGGTGACAAGTCATGGTGGCAATAGCGCGGCCATGAGCCTGGTGGCGCAGGATCTGCGCGCGCGATGCGGGCTGCTCGCCGTCACGACGGGATGGTCGCGCCTCAGCGCGCCGGAGGGACTATTTTCGGCGGAGGAATTGCGTCACGGCATCCATGGCGGCGCGGTCGAGACCTCGATCATGCTGGCGCGCTATCCGCAGCATGTGCGCAAGGACAAGATCGCCGATTTCAGTCCGGCCAGCATTGCGATGGAAAAGGATTATCGCTGGCTTTCGGCGCATCGGCCGGCGCCGTTCGCCTGGCAGGCCCAGGACCTTCATCCCAGCGGCGCCGCCGGGGATGCGACACTGGCCTCCGCGGAAAAAGGCCAGCGCCTGCTCGATCACGGCGCCCGCGCGTTCTGCGAATTGCTCGCCGATGTCGATAAATTTGATCCGGCAACGCTTTCGGGCGGCCCGACCGGCTGACGTATCGCCAGATAACCATCTGTAATAATTAAATAATATCGTCGCTTCGAAATTTCGATCGCCCGCTTCGAACCGGAATCGAAGACGCTCCGTCCAACTGGCACGCGGGACCACAACGGACCGCTCTCAACCGGATGGAGTTTTTCATGTCGATCAAAACCAGAATTGCGGCTCTTGCTCTTGCGGCCCTCGCCGTCACCGGCAGCATCGCTACCACCGCCACCCCGGCAGAGGCCAGGGGCCTTGGCTGGGGTATCGGAGCCGGTCTCGTCGGCGCCGCCGTGGTCGGCAGCGCGATCGCCGCCAGCAACGATGGCTACTACTATGGCGGCTATCGCCGCTGCGGCTGGGTTCGCCAGTTCGATGCTTACGGCAATTACCTCGGCCGCGTCCGCACCTGCAACTACTGATGATCGACTGACGGAATCCTGGATCCTGCGTCCGACACGGGCGCCTCATCCACCCCCGTGTCGTACCCGACCCGCCCGGTTGTCCCCCCGGGCGGGTCATCCTTTTTTTGAATTCCCGAATGGCTTTATGGCGTGAACGACCTCCGGGGTCACCGCCCCCAGCGGTCCTGCCATATTTTCTCACCGATCAGACAGGGCACCCGCGGCTCTTTCTCAGCCACCGGGACGATCCGGGGCTCCGGCGTCCGGCCTGCGACTTCGAGCAGCAGCTTGGTCCGGATCGCCTCCTTGAACTTGTCGCGATCCTTGATCGACACCACGAACGAGCCCGGTCCTCCAATCACGCAATCCTCGTAGTATAAATCGAGGTTATCGATGTCCATCGTCGAATAGGACGGCTCCTTCACCATGATCGGCAGGCCGTTGATGGTGATGCCCTTCGCCAGCGCCGCGTCGCGT
>Ga0209701_10001022_pt1 | contig 17474 bp, 17 predicted proteins | sample CZO8metaG_4_FD_188356 | JGI IMG/M metagenome (GOLD analysis project Ga0209701, IMG submission 188356) | Vadose zone soil microbial communities from the Eel River Critical Zone Observatory, Northern California, USA - CZOApr15con2H3.8 metaG... | ecosystem: Environmental > Terrestrial > Soil >... | reverse complement strand
ATGTGGATGATCCAGGTGGCGGCGTAGGCGGCTAGGAGGTATCCGTTCATCGCGAGCTCCGGGAAGATTGCGTCAGGGATTGAAGGGCGTGGGCCTGCTCGACCTCGCGTTGGAGCTTTTCCAGGCGATAGCGCGACCAGCAGATGAGTAGAGCGAAGCAGGAGAATGCCAACCAGTTGATTAGAAGGACGTGCAGCATGCGGGGATCGATCGATCCTCCGCCACCGATGACCGGTTGCGGGTGCTGGGTGCGAAAGAACCAGATGGAAAAATAAACGAACGGAACGCACAGAGCGCCGAAGATGGCTAGGGTCGCTGCCAGGACCGGAGTCTCTCCACTGGCGGAAAAGCGGCGCAGGACGAGGTAGCTCACATAGATGAGCCACAGGACGAGCGTGGAGGTCAGGCGCATGTCCCAGGTCCACCAAATGCCCCAGACGGGACGCGCCCAGATCGGGCCGGTCACCAGCACGATGGTGCAGAAGACGACGCCGATTTCGGCGGAGACCAAGGCGACAATGTCCGCAGCGGGCTTGCGGCGGGCCAGGTATACCAGCGATGCCACAAAGTTCATCGTGAAAAGGATGAACGCGGTCCAGGCCGAGGGGACGTGATAGTAGAAAATGCGCTGCACGTCGCCCATGGTCTGTTCGGTGGGTGCAACTACCAGAGCCATATAGAGCGCGTAGCTCAGAAGGATCGCGGTCAGGAGGCCGAGGATGGGGAAGGCTCGATTCACGGTGCGTCCTTCATTCTGCGTTGGTCATTCTGCGTTCGTCATTCTGCGTTCAACACGGTTTCGAACAAGAGGAGGCAAGCGGTAGTAAACACCAGATCGTAGCTGAGAAGCAATGCAATCCAGACACGGGCGCCTTCGCCGGTCAGAATCGCAGTCGTGGCCTGCACCATGCCGAGGATGGCAGGAATGGAAATCGGAAAGAGCAATAGCGGCAACATGATTTCGCGGCTGCGGGTGCGTAGCGACATGGCGGCGAAGAATGTTCCGTTCACCACGAGCGCCCACGTGCCAAGCACGGCGACGATCAATAACTGCCACGTCGGGCCGAGCGGACGTAGCCGATAAAACATGACGAACAGCGGAGTCATCAGGCATTCAAGGACGCCTACGAAGACGAAGTTTCCGATCGCCTTGGCCAGGAACAGGGAATTGGCGGGGGCGGGCGAGACGCGGTAGGCGTCGAGCACTTGGTTGCGGATCTCGCGGGCCCAGGTTTGGTTCAGGGCGACGACAGCGGCGAACAGAAACGCCACCCAGATCAGGCCGCCCGCGATGCGGCGCGACTCTTCGGCATTCGGGTCGAACGAAAAGCTGAAGACGACAACCACCAGCAGAGAAAAAAACAGCATGGAGTTGATGGCGTCCTTGGAGCGCCACTCCAGGCGGAGATCCTTCAGGAGCGTGGCGCGCGTGATGCCGGTGGGTGCAGGCACTAGTTGGTTTCCTCCGGCGGCTTGAGGTCGCGGGTGCGGCCGATGACCAGCCCATCCTTCATCCAGACGAACTCGTCGGCTGCGCCTTCGAGCAGCGCCGCCTGGTGGGTGACGGCGAAGATGGTCTTGCCGGCATCGCGAGTGTGAGCGAGCAGGCGGACCATGTCGGCGGCGGAGTGAGTGTCCACGTTGGAGAAGGGCTCGTCGAGCAGCAGGATTTTGGGATCGTTCAGCAGCGCGCGTGCCAGCGACATTCGTTGCCGCATGCCTTGCGAATATTGCCCGACCGGACGCGTGAGTTCAGGATCGAGGCCGACCGCGCGAATCGCTTCCGCGCAGCGCGAGCCGTCGATAATGCCATACAGGCGGGCGAAGTATTCCAGATTCTCCAGTCCGCTCATCTCGTCGTAGAGCAGCGAAGGATGAGCCATGTATCCGACTTGGCGGCAGACATCGTGAAACTTCTGCGCGCCGAGAATCGTGACCTGGCCGCTGGTGGGCCGGTTAAGTCCGGCGAGAGTGCGGAGCAGCGTCGTCTTGCCGGCGCCGTTGTCGCCCAAGATGGCGTAGAGCTTTGACCCGGAGAATTCCGCGGTCACGCCACGCAGGGCGGCGAAGCGGCCGAATTGCTTGATCAGGTTGGAGACGGCGACGACGGGCGGGGACTGGATGTGGGCGTCAGTCAAGCGTTTTAGAAAAACCTGCCGAGCTCGGCTGGACAGCCGGGTGTCCGTGCGTACTTCTAGTTCGCCATCCCGCTGGAGCCGGAGTTCTCGTTCTCGGTCATGCTTTTGCCAGGCTGGGCTGTGGGTGTAGCCCCGGGCTGTGGCGCATACTTGGACGCGCACTTGGCCTGCAGTTGCTTGGCATGGAAGACGCCGTCGCGTCCGTAGCTGCCGTCGGCCAGGGCTTGCGAATCGTCCTTGAAGGTGTCGGGTGGAGCCTCGGTCCCAGTATAAGAGACGGCCAGCGTCAGATCCTGCTCTTTGAGGATGAAATCGACGCGGGTTCCGGAGCGCTTGATCGAGCCCGGAACGACATTACCTGCCACCCGGAGGCGCTTCGAATACGCTCCGTCACCCATGCCCTGCAATTCCTTGATGGTGACGTAGTAACTCTTACTGTCCTGGACGCCGGTATAGGCGAGATAGCCAAGCGAAAGAAGGATAATCACTGTGACGGCGCCGAATTTCAGGTACTTGTTGGCTTCGCTCGACATGGACCTGCTCCTACGTGGAAACTCTACGCGCAGCTCTGGGCGGGGTCAAGGTGACATGGGCAGTTTGCGGTGCGGCTTCGAGGTATGCCGCGTTTCTACGCTTGATTTTTTCGGGACGGATAACGTTTTGGCGGCAGGGGCTGAGGCGTCCTGCCCTTCGCGGGGATTTAGAATATCGCCATGGTCCATCCGTGGCACGACGTTACGCCCGGCGGCAAGTTGCCGCATGAGTTCAACACCGTCATTGAGATCCCGTTCGGCTCGAGTGTGAAGTACGAACTCGACAAGACTAGCGGGCTGATCAAGCTCGACCGGGTGCTGTATTCGGCGGTGTACTATCCGGCGAACTACGGATTCATTCCGCAGACGCTGGCCGAGGACGACGATCCGCTCGACGTGCTGGTGCTGTGCCAGGAGACAGTGGTGCCGCTGACTATCATCTACGCCCGCGCCATCGGCTTGATGACCATGATTGATTCCGGAAAGCAGGATCACAAAATTATTGCCGTCGCCACGGAAGATCCGGAGTTCAATGCGTACCGGGAAGCCGCCGAGATGCCTCCGCACCGCTCCCTCATGCTGCGCCGCTTTTTCCAGGACTACAAACAACTGGAAGGGAAGAGTGTGGAGGTGGATGAAATCCGGCCGGCGGGAGAGGCATATCCGATCATCGACGGAGCGCTTCGCCGCTACAGCGAGCAACGGCGGGCGGGCTTCAAGGAATCTGCCGGCTAAGTGTGGCTATTGGTTAGCTGCCCTTCTCCCGCTCGAAGGGCTTCTGCATGTATTTCCGGGCCTCATCGATTGCTCCGGCAGTATTGTCGTTGGTCTGTTGCGCCTGGCGGTATTCGTTGACTGCGCGTTCGCGCTGGCCGGTGGTATCGAAGATCTTGCCGAGTTGCAGATGGCTCCAGACTTCCGTCCAGCGCGGTTCGCCGTCGCCATTCAAGCACTCGCGATAGGCGTTGGCGGCTGCCTGGTAGTTTCTCTGCAGGAAGAAGACCTCGGCGATGCGGTAATGGCCGAGAGAACTGTTCTTGTTGACTTCGAGCGCCTTATTGAACTCACCCAAGGCCCCAGCCAGATCGCCCTGCTGGATCAAACCTTGTCCGCGCAGGATGGACGAGCGCAGCTTGATTTCTTTGGAGTTGGTGAGGACGCGGTTATCGGGATCGACCGCGATGCGCCGGGGACGTCCGAAGGTCTCGATGCTAAATGGGGAGTTGGTCCCGACGACTTCAATGCGCTTTTGTTCGGTTTTTCCGTCGGTGTCGATCTTGAGTTCGACCGGCATGCGAAACAGATCGAGGTCCTGGTCAATCTGGCCCACCACTCGGAATCCCTTGTTGTTGCCGAGCCGGTACACGGTGTACTTGGTTTTGAACTCGGGCGCGCCGGTTGAATCGAGCCACTGCGAGAAGAACCAGGTGAGCTTCTCGCCGTAGTTCTGTTCGGCGAGGGCTCGGAAATCGTCCGTGGACGCCGATTTCCCCGCGAACTTGGTGGAAAAATCGCGCATCGTCTTGAGGTATTTGGGTTCGCCGATGAGCCAACGCAGCATGTGCAGGATCATCGCGCCCTTGTCGGTTACGACCGACTGGAACTCAGGCGAAAAATAATCGAGCTTGGCGGTGGTGGAGAGTGGGACGGTATCGTAGGCGAGCGCGCCCACCGACATGTCCTTGACCATCTCTTCGAGTCCCGCCTCGCCGGCTGCGCTCTCCACGTAGCGCGCTTCGGAGTAACGCGCGAAGCCGTCATTGATCCACCAGTCATCTTTGGCGGCTGGACTCACCGACACACCCCACCACTGGTGAGCGATGGTATTCGCGAGCAGCCGGTAATTGATCTTTTCGGTAATGGCGCGCCCTGACAGCAAGGCCATTTCCGGCGCCCAGGCCGACGGTACGGTGTCGTCGGGCAGTTCGATTATTTTCAACGTTGTCGAAGGCGCATTTCCATACTGCGTGACGTAATAGGTGAATGCCTTGATCGCGGTGGAAGCATACTCAGGTCCCAATTTCTGGTGGAACGGTTTGAAAAACACATGCAGATCGATACCAGCTTCGTCGCTCTTGTATTCCTGAAACGCGCCGGCAATGATCGTTCCCGGGAAGCTGGGCTTGTCCCAGGTAAAGGTGTAGGTCTTGGAGTTGGCGGGCGCGTTCTTCTTCAGCGAGGCGGTAGTGAGCGATTGCTTGCCGCTGCCAATCGCGATCATGTGCGCGGGCACCGTCAGGCTGATGGTCGAAGTGAAGCGATTGATTCCGTATCCGCTGACTGGAAACCAGAAGCCCGAGTAGAGCAGGTAAGTGGTATCGGGACCGACATAGGCGAGTTTGAGGCCCTGCACCGGGCTGTCGTCGGGAGTCTCAAGCGTGCCTTCGTAGTCGAAGGTCAGGGTAGTGCTCGCATTCTTGGCGAGGCCGCCGTTCAGCGCAAAGCGCACGCTTGAATCCTGGGTGTTACGTTCCGGATTCAGCGGCTTGTTGGCAGCGTCCACGAGCTTCGTGATCCGAAGCGAATTGTTGAGCTGAAAGCTGGCCACAGCCACGTCATCGAGCGCCGTGATTTTGACAACCGCGCGCGCCGTGAGCTTGTGGTTCTGCGGCAGCAGTTCGGCATCGATCTGGTAGTCGTCGACCCGGAGGCGAGGTTTGTCCGCGGCCTGCACCGGCCGGGCCGCCATAAACGACAGAAAAAGAACAAGATACAAATAGAGGGCCCGACTCAGAGGTCGGGAATGAAAGCGCGTCAATTAAATTCTCCTCGGGGATACCGCACTAAGTATGATGATAATCTTCCCGCAAAAGATGTGCAGTGCCGAGGTCAGGGAATTGATCGTGCAGAGAGGGCGCCCCCGCCCGCTGCTGTTGGGTTGGCCCGCCTCTTGTGCTTAGCCCCATTAGCCCCAGAGTTCGGGAGCCTGGGAGAGATTGGGCTCAGCTATCGCAGGCGTCAGCATTCTCAGAATCACTTCTGCCGCACGTTCCGAAGCATTCCCACCGTCCTGATCGGGCTTCTTAAGTTTCGCCTTCACCGATGCCAAGCCCTGAAGCATACGGGTCCGCGGATCGCCGTCAGGGATGATCTTGCGCAACTCCGCGACGACATTTCCCGCCGTGAATTCGTGCTGCACCAGTTCTGGTACGACCTCTTCGCCGGCAATCAGGTTGACCATGGCGTAGTGAGGAACCTTGACGCGTGGTTTGCCCAACATGTATGTGAGCGGCGAAACGCGATACACCATGACGAACGGCGTACCCATGATGGCGGCTTCGACGGTGGCGGTACCGCTCGCGATGATTCCGGCGCGCGAGTGATGGAGCGCGGGCATCGCCTCCGGCACGAGGTGAATGTCGCGGTTTCCGATCAACTCCTTGAGGAACGAGGGCTCAAGCGTGCGCGCAACCGGCAGAAGAAATTCGTAGTCCTGGCCTAGCTTTCCCGCCGCTTCGAGGATGGTCGGCAGATTCATCCGGACTTCCTTGCGGCGACTGCCGGGCATGAGAGCGATCCAGGGCTTGACATGGTCGAGCGCCTGCTGCGCGGCATAGTGCATGCGCGAAATTTCCGGCGTCGGCAAGTCCGCCAGCGGATGTCCGACAAACGTCGCATTCACGCCGTGCACGCGGTAGAAATTCTCTTCGAAGGGAAAGATCACCAGCGCCTGGTTGATGTACTTGCGCAGCAGCTTCACTCGTCCCTGCCGCCACGCCCAGAATTGCGGACACACGTAGTACACGACCGGGATACCGCGCTTGCGCATCTGGCGCGCGACGCGCCAGTTGAAGGCGGGGGAGTCGATGACGATCGCGAGTTTTGGTTGTTTGTTGTCGGCGGCGCGGATGAGTTTTCGAAAGAGTCTATAGATTTTTGGGAGATGGCTGAGAATCTCCGTAATGCCGACAACCGCGAGGTCTTTGGCGTCAACGATGATCTCGCAGCCGGCAGCGCGCATGCGGTCGCCACCCGCGCCAAAGAACTGAAGATTGGTGTAGGGACGGGTCTCTGACCCGTCCATGCCGACCCGAAGGGTCGGCGGCACAGTAGAAGGTGCGCCTCTGCCCGCGTCGGTCGCTGCGGAGCTTCGCTCCGCTTGGACGGGTCGAAGACCCGTCCCCACACTTCCACGGCGCAGGGCTTCGATCAACTGCGCGCCGTACATTTCGCCGGAGGCTTCGCCGGCGGAGATCAGGATTTGCACGGGGACATTGTACTTTGACAAGAGGACCGTTTCCGAGTAGCCCGTCAATCGGAAACTATCCCCGCGCGGGTTGCGGCGTAAAAAATCCCAATTTCACCAAGGACGCTCAGTAATCTGGCTCAAGCGGTGAGTTCTAGTCGTCGCCGTGCACTCCGACTCCCGGCGCATTCGCGGGCGAGGGCGCCCGCGCCACACTTAGTTCCTGATCCTTGTATTGCAGCTGATACAGCTTCCAGTAAATCCCTCGCTGGGCGAGCAGCTGCTGGTGCGATCCCATTTCGCGGACCTGGCCTTTGTGCATGACGATGATCTTGTCGGCGCGCTGGATGGTCGAAAGGCGGTGGGCGATGATCAGCGAGGTGCGGCCTTCGACCATGCGGCTGAGGGCGTCACGGACGCGGAATTCGGTTTCGGTGTCCACGCTTGAGGTGGCTTCGTCGAGGATCAGGATCTTCGGGTCGTGCGCCAGTGCGCGGGCGAATGAGATCAGCTGCTTCTGGCCAGTCGAGAGAGTGGAGCCGCGCTCGCGGACTTCTTCCTTGAATCCGCCGGGCAGGGTGCGGATGAAGTCGGCCAGGTTCACTTCTTCGGCGGCGCGCTCGACGTCGGCGTCTTCAATCCACTCCGTGCCCAGTCGAATATTTCCCGCTACGGTTCCGGAAAACAGGAATGGATCCTGCAAGACCGTGCCAAACCGGGAGCGCAGCTCTCTTAGGTCCATGTCTTTGATATCGACGCCGTCGATGCGGATCGCGCCTCTCTGGACGTCATAGAAGCGCATGAGGAGCGAGATCAGAGTGGTCTTGCCCGCACCCGTGTGGCCGACTACGGCTACGGTTTCTCCGGGGTCGAGGACGAAGCTGACGTCGCGCAGAACCCAATCCGGTGTAGCGAGGGCGTTACCGTCCGCCGGCTCTGCCGAGCTTTGCTCGGCTTGGACGGGTCGAAGACCCGTCCCTACATCGGCGCTGCTTGGGATATTTCTGTAGGCGAACCAGACGTGGTCGAATTCGACGCGGCCTGGGCCTTGCGGTTTCGTGGGATGGGCTGGCGACATGACATCGACCGGCGTGTCCAGCAGTTTGAAGACGCGTTCACCCGCTGCCATCGCCGACTGCAGGATGTTGTATTTCTCGCTCAAATCCTGAATGGGACGGAAGAAGCGCTGCGCGTATTGCATGAACGCTACCAGCACGCCGAGAGTGGCCATGCCTTTGATCACGTCCATGCCGCCGAACCAGATGATCGAGGCAATCGCGATCGCCGAGAGGATTTCGACTACCGGGTAGTAGACCGCGTAGGCCATGATGGCGTCCTTGAACGCCTCCATGTGGCTGGCGTTGATGTCGGAGAACTGTTTGAAAGCGCGCTTCTCGCGATTGAAAAGCTGCAGGACGAGCATGCCCGAGACGGCTTCCTGCAAGTAGGAGTTAATCCTCGCGATGGCGGTGCGGATGCGCCGATAGGAGTCGCGTACCTTGTCGCGAAAAATTTTAGTGGCGATCAAAATGAGCGGAAGCACGGCGAAGGTAATCAGCGCCAGCTTCCAGTTCATGTTCAACATGATGCCGACGATGCCGGCTAGCACGAAGACGTCCTCGAAAATTGAGACCACGCCGGCGGTGAACATCTCGTTGAGCGCGTCTACGTCGGTGGTGACACGCGTGACCAGACGGCCAACGGGGTTTTTGTCAAAGAAGCCGACGTGCATGTGCTGCAGGTGGCGGAAGATCTGGCTGCGCAGATCGAACATTACCTTCTGGCCGGTCCACTGCATGGTGTAGGTCTGGATGAACTCCAGCGCAAAGGTCAAGATCAGAAGTCCGATGTACAGGCCGCCAATCTGGGCGATGCCGACGAGAGGGGCGCTGCTCAGGCGGTCACCGATCCAGGAGTGCGAGTTGGGCGCCTTGGCCAGGTATTTGTCGATGGCAATCTTGGTGAGGAAAGGCCCGAGGACGTCGGCCACCGACTTGAGCACAATCGCAACCAGCGCGATCACCACGTGCCATTTGTAGGGACGCAGATACGTAAGCAACCGCCGCATCAGCCGGCCGTCATACGCTTTGCCTATTACTTCCTCTTCCTGGTTGGAGGCCATCGGGCAGAAACGGATCTGAATACAAGGTTACCCTAAATAGATGGCCGAAACGGAGGGCGCGATGGAAAAGAGTTGAATGACTATTGTGCCTCTGGCAGACACTGCGGATTAGCGGGATCTTTCACCTGCACCTCATGTTCTTTGCCCAAAATGGTCTTAAACCATTCGTTTAGAGGCTTGAGCACGGCGCTGTCGTGCTCAATCATTTGCGGAAGGTCGGTGCCACCGCCTGGGGATTTCGTCAGATAAACGAATCTCCAGGCTGTAATTTCCTGTGTTGTGGCTTCTCGGGGAATCCAGAGAGATGTGAGTGTGCCTGCTAGAAATTGTCCATTGGGCGGTTTTTCCGCAGGCAATCCCTTCAACGCGTCCGCATCAACGATACTACGCAGCGAATGAAAAGCATCCGGGGGAAGGATTCCATCGATCACCACAGTTTTGATCTCCCTATTTCTTATTCTTTGTGATCGACGGTAGTGATAAGCGCCGGAGAGAGAAACAAGGACGCAACTGTTCTCAAGTCTTCCAGCGTCAAACTGGCGTGTAGTCCTCCGAAGCAGGTAGTTCCGGTTAAGCTCCCCTGAACTCCTGCTCTCCGAAATCCCATTTTCTCCGGATCTTATTTTAAGGTTGATTCTTGCTGGCGGGAGGCAGTTGCTGCGAGCCGCCTCTTCCGTCAGAGATTTCGCCTTCTCCAGCGGCACGCGGCCCAGCCATTTCAGAAAAGGGTCCAATAATTCACGATATGGTTCGCGGGTTTGCTCATCCGCAAACATGAGATTCTGCCAGCGTTCAAGACGGAGAATGCTCAACAGAAGCTCGTCCCTACCCGACTCTACCAAAGGCGTTCGGATATCCTGTTGTTGGAGCTCGATGAGTTTTTCCGAGGAGGCGGTCTGTTTCAAGCCATCCAACACGGTAGTTGAGAGCGTCCCTTCCAAAATACGAATTTTCTCGCGTTCCAAAATCTCCAGATGATACTGACCGTCGCTTCGGACGAGAATGCAAACGTCCACATTCGGACGGAGGCGCTCAAGGCGCAGAAAATAAGGAATTGCACCAGGTTGGCTCGTCGGAGCATCCTGGCCGAATGCCAAACCGATTGAGCACAGAAGGAACGGCAGAATCATCCAGCGCATTTGTTTCGAACCTAATATTACAAAGGCCTACTCGCCTTCATCGAAACAATATAACGCGGGAATCAAAACCGTCGCTGACTTCATCGATGCGATCGAGATAGAGCTACGGACCTACCCTTACAAACGCCGCAGCACCAGCGCCGAGTTCTTCGATCCAAAGCCCACGCAGTTACAGACCGCGTGTTCGATAACTGCACGGCGATCGGCGTCGGGGACGTAGTCCAGGTCACATGCGGGGTCGGGTTGGTCCAGGTTGATGGTCGGAGGGATGAGTTCGTGCTTCATGGCGACCAGGGTCGCGGCGACTCCTGCTGCGCCCGAAGCGCCTTGCGGATGGCCGATCTGAGACTTCAGTGCCGATGTCGGAATCTTTACGGCGCGTTCCCCGAGCGCCAGCTTCACAGCGCGGGTCTCGACCCGGTCGTTGAGATCGGTTGAGGTGCCGTGCAGATTGACATAGTCAACCTGCTCAGGCGAGGTGCCTGCGTCTTGGAGGGCCAGCGTGATGGCGCGCGCCGGTTCTTCGCCATCTTCGCCGAGACGTACTCGGTGAAGCGCCTCGCAGGTTGAGCCGTATCCGGCAAGTTCTGCGTGAATGCGCGCACCGCGGGCGTGCGCGTGCTCAAAGTCTTCGAGAACGAACATCCATGAGCCTTCCGCCAGCACGAAGCCGCTACGATCCGCGGAGAAGGGACGCGAAGCTCGCTCCGGAGCGTCGTTCCAGAGCGGCGTGAGGGCACGTAGCAGCGTGTATGCCTTGACTGTTGCGGGGCTGAGGGGAGCATCGACGCCTCCGGCCAATAGCATGGGCACGGTGCCGATCCGGATCTGGTCTAGCGCATAGCCTAGTGCATCGGTAGAAGACGTGCAGTTGGTGGTGACCACGTGGCTCGGCCCACGGAATCCGAAGCGCATGGAAATTTCGCTGGAAAGGGTGCCCATCGTCCCGGACGGAATACAGAAAACGCTTGCCTGTTTTACGTGTCCGGTATGCCACAGGCGATATTGCTCTTCCGTGAATTCTTGGGCGCCGCCGCCCGTCCCGAGGATCACGCCGATCTGGCGCTTTTCGTCCTGCGACATGGCCTGCGGTTCGAGTCCCGCATCGGCGATCGCCTCGGCGGACGCCGCCACCGCTAACGGCACTGACCGCGAAACATGTTTGCGCTCGCGCGCGTCTACCCATGCGAGTTCATCGAAGTTCTGAATCTCGCCTCCGATGTGCACCGGCAGGAATGACGGGTCAAATCGCGTGATTCTCTTCACTCCCGACGTGCCCGCAAGAATGGCGCGGCAGAAGGCGTCCTTGCCGATGCCATTGGGGCTGACCACGCCCATGCCGGTGATGACCACGCGTTTCATGGTTGATCCAAGGTACCTGAATCCGCTCCTTGATTTGTCAAAAGGAGGAGACAAAGTCTCGGGTCCCATAGAATACAGAACAGGATGAATTTGGGCCTCTACATTTCGGTCCCGTTCTGCCGGACCAAGTGCAGCTACTGCAATTTCGCTTCAGACGTGTTCTCGAGATCCGCATACGAACTCTACGTCTCCCGCGTCGTCGACGATATTGCAAGAGCGCCGGAAACGGCCTCTGAACTTGGATGCATATTGCCGGAAACGGTTGATTCCATTTACTTAGGTGGAGGGACTCCGTCGATCCTCGATCCGGCCCAGCTGAGACGGATTTTCGGTGCTCTGAAGGAGCAATTCTCGGTCGCATCCGATGCAGAGGTTACCGTCGAATGCGCGCCGGGAACACTCACTCCAGTGGTGATCGAGACCCTGCTGGCATGCGGAGTCAATCGAGTCAGCCTGGGTGTGCAGTCTTTCGTGGACCAGGAAGCACAGGCGGTGGGGCGGCTGCACAAACGCGCTACCGTTCTCGAAGAAATCGCGCGCTTGCGGCAGGCAGGACTCGGCAACATCAATATTGACCTGATTGCAGGGGTGCCGCATCAGACGGCACAGAGCTGGACCTTTTCCTTGAGCGAGGCCATTGCCACGGCCGTGCCGCATGTCAGCGTTTACATGCTCGAGGTGGACGAAGACTCGCGTCTCGGAAGGGAACTGATTGCCGGCGGCACTCGCTACCATGCTCACTTCGTGCCGGACGAGGAAGCGACCGCGGATTTCTATCTGCAGGCGTGCGACTCGCTGAACGCTACCGGCATCGCGCAGTACGAAATTTCCAATTTCGCGCGCAGCGGCTGCGAGTCGCGACACAACTTGAAGTATTGGACCCGCCAGCCGTATTTGGGCTTCGGCGTGGATGCCCACTCCATGCTTCTCGCTCGTGAGCTGCCGGACGTGAAGGCGGTACGCTTCTCGGCACCGGACTCGCTCGATAGTTACATGAATCGCGCGCCGCGCGCAGTAACTCCGGTCTCAGAACACGCAGCGCTGGAAGAGAGCTTCTTCCTCGGCCTGCGGCTGAATCGCGGGGTGGATCTCGAAGGGCTACGGGCTGATTTCAGTCGGCAGAGTATCGCTGCTTGCGAGCCGGCGATCGAAGAATGTGTTCAAGCAGAATTGCTCGAAAGGCGAGGCACGAGAATTTGCCTCACGGCGCGCGGCGGCCTGCTCTCCAATGAAGTATTTGCGAGGTTTCTGACCGAGGAAAGAGTAGCGGAGTGAAATCCGCGTAAATCCTTGTTGACGAGCCGGAACGCCGTTCGGTTAAAGCCTATCCGGTTCCCACCATCTCAAGGGTCTTGGGCACTCCAACTCCAAAAATCGGAGACTCACAAGGCAAAGCCTGGATTCCGGTCTCTCCGGGCCGCGTCCAGACAACTCGAAACTGTGCCCTGCGGGCTTCGTGCTGAACGTCGAGCAACTCTCCGGCGTGAAGCTTGGAGTGTACGTCCAGAAGCACAGCGCCGCTGGCGCTCACGCTCGTGGCCCGCACCAGTTCCGCAAAGGGACGCGCATTCCGGTCCACTCCCCAGATCTGCACCGATAACTCCATGTCCAATCTGTGCTCTTTGCGGCGGTCCATGCCAGCCTTCCCCGATGCAGTGGATCATAGCGGGGAAGGAATAGCAGCGAAACGTCACGCCGGTTACCGGGCGCTGATTACCGGTGGGACTCGAAAAGGGCCCAAACAGATGCTATTTGACACTTTCAAATGGGAAGTGCCTGTCCGCGTAGAGAGTTATGCAGAAGTCGAAACGAACTCGCGTAGAGACGGGGCGTGCCGCGTCGTCCTCTGCACTGGGTGCGGGCTCTGGCGGCGGAGCCGCGTCAAGCCGCGTCTCTACCCATCGATCAGGCTTAGTCATCGAGCGAACAGGCGCCCGGGCCGCGAGGATCGCCGCAGGAACTGCACGGCCCCGCGGACGTGGAGGGGGCCGCGCGGCTCTTTGCGGATACGGCAAACACCGAAAGCTGGGGTGCGAGCTTCTTGCTTTGACATTTCGGGCAGGCTGCTTTGTCCTTGCCGAAAACAAGCGCTTCAAACTCGTGCTGGCATTCCTGGCAAATGTACTCGAAGATCGGCATGGGACAACTCCCGACGGAAAGTCTCTCTCCCTATTTAAAATCAGATGGTGGATACTTCGCAATCACTTGAGAAGCCAGAGGCCTTCGTGCCACGCCGTTGGCTGCGCGGCGGACACATGCAGACCCTGGCCAGCTTCCTGATGCCACGCCGTTTCAATCTGCCTATCGCCGAAGAGCGTCTGGTTGAAGTAGCGCCCGGCATCAAGGTGCTCTGCCATTGCCACTGGCAGGCCGACCGCACGAAACCGCTGACCATCATCATCGTGCATGGGCTTGAGGGATCAAGCGAATCGCAGTACGTCCGCGGAGTCACGGAGAAGGGGCTGGCGGCGGGCATGAACGTTGTCCGCTATAACCAGCGAAACTGCGGTGGCACGGAGGCTCTCGCTCCGGTGCTGTATCACTCCGGTCTGTCGGACGACGTGGCGGCGGTGGCGCGCGATTTGATCGAGCGGGATGGAATCTCGCGCCTGGCGCTGGCGGGCTTTTCGATGGGCGGAAATCTGGTTCTCAAGCTGGCCGGGGAGTGGGGGTTGCAAGGACCACCTCAGTTTCGCGCGGTCGCCGCCTGTTGCCCCGCGCTGGACCTGGCAGCCTCGGCCGACGCGTTGCACGAGCCGGCCAACCGGATCTACGAGTTGTACTTTCTCTTCAACCTGCGCCGCCGGATGATGCGCAAGGCGAGCCTGTTTCCGGGACACTTCGATGTGGACAGGATGCGGGGCATGCGCAGCTTACGCGACTTCGATCACCAGATCACGGCCTACTACTGTGGGTTCAGCGGAGCGAATGACTATTATGCGCGGGCCTCGGCGTCCAACGTGGTCGAAAAGATTGCGGTGCCGGCCTTGATCGTGCACGCAGCGAATGATCCATTCATTCGCATCCTGCCGGAGACGCGGCGGAAGATCGTCTCCAATCCCCACATCAAGTTCGTCGAGGTCGAGGACGGCGGTCACTGCGCATTCGTCGGAGGGCGGAACGGTGCGGACGACGGCTTCTGGGCCGAGAGTCAGATTGTGGATTTCCTGCGCAGGTTCTGATGGACGCAGACTTATCCATCGAACTCGGACGTGAAGATCCGGTCCTCGATTTTCCCTGGACCGACCCGGATGGGAGACTCGCGTACTTCGACTTGAAGCGGCAGCCCGAGACGCTGGTACAAGTGGAAGAAGGAAAGCATTTTCCCGAGCTCGCCGAGTTTCTGCGAGCGGTCAACTCTGCGATTAGCACCGTCGAGAGCGCGAAATGCGATGCCTGGGGTACTGAAGAGCTCGGCCCGGAGGAGGAAATCTGGGGCGCGGCCCACAAATTTGCGAGCTATGTGGACCTCTTGTTCTCGCGCAGCGATCAACGCGAATCATTTCCAAGTCACGAACGCTTTGCGAAACGACTGGTTGAACTGTTGCGGCAGACGCCGGAAACGCCGTCGGCCGCCGAGGTATGCGTGCGGCGCAGCCACTATGCAGAAAAAGGGGAGACGCGGGACGGTTTCTACTTCACCATCTATGTGAGCGGCTATGGAGACGACCAAGCCAGGGCGCGCCAGAATTGGGAGATCGGGCTCAAGCTGGTAGCGCACGCTGTTCTTCAGCTGTCGGCGGCAGGATTTGCGTGACGTGAGATACGATGGGGCGGTGCTCGGCGTCATCATCGTTTACCTTGGCCTGATTGCAGGCTTCGTCGGTACGGTTTCTTGTCTCAAGCCGCCATCCTGGCTCGGCATCCGAACTCGACGGCAGGCAGCCCTGCTGATGGGGAGCGGATTTGTACTCGTGCTGGTCGGCTGGTTTCTTCCCGCCAGCGAGATGCGTGTTGTCGCCCCGCGCACGCAACTGGATCAGTTCGTGCCGGTGTATCAGTTCAACGAAATCCATTCCATTCGCGTCACCGCTCCGAGAGCAAAAGTCTATGCCGCAATCAAGGCGGTAACAGCTGACGAAATTTCTCTCTTCCGGACCCTGACATGGATGCGACGCTTCGGGCAGTCCGGCGCCGAGGGGATTCTCAATGCTCCACCGCACGAGCCCATTTTGGATGTCGCTACCAGGACGTCGTTTCTCCTGCTGGCGGAAAAACCGAATCACGAAATTGTGTTGGGCACAGCGGTGATAATTCCGCGAGGATGGCGGCCAAGCGGACGTCCTACGCCGGAAGGGTTCAAGTCTCTGCATGAACCTGGGTTTGCGGTGGCGGCGATGAATTTCCTCGTCGAAGATGCCGGCCCGGGCGCCACGCTGGTAACGACAGAGACACGTATCTACGCGACCGATGCTTCCGCACGTCGTCACTTTGCCGTCTACTGGCGACCAATCTACCCGGGAAGCTCTTTACTTAGGCACACGTGGCTGCGGGCCATCAAGCGGCGGGCTGAGTCGCCCGGATCGTAATCGCCGCTAGTCCCGGTTACTCGACCGGCTTTGGTCGCAAGAGGCGCTCTCGAAAAGAGTGGCCCACCGTTCTCCAATCAATGCGGGTGCGCAGCATCGACAGTACCAGCATCATGAGGAAGATAGTGAGCAGTCCGAGAGACGCGGTGCGAATGTCATTGGCCCGTTTCGGTAGCAGCGAAAAGCGTCCGTAAACGAACTCGATATGCACCCAATAGACGAGCAGGGACGTCTGGCCCAGCTGAATGAGCGGACTGAACCCGCGAGCACCGAGTCCCCAACGGCACCAGGCATAGCTCAGGAAGGCAATCATGAGCAGAAGTCCTATGCGCATGAGGAAGAAGTTGGGGCTGGTGTGCCAGTAGTCGTATACAGCATAGATCTGGAACGGCAGATGATCGAGCCAACGCGCGGCTCCGATCAGGCCAACGCCCGCAACCCCGAATAGCGCGAGAGTCCGTGAGACATGTGCCCGGCCCCACTCGCTAAACAGAACAAATCCCGCCGCCAGCCCGGCAAAGGCAAAAGCTGTCCACGGGAAGATGGGGAAGAGCCACGGCTGCGGCGTACCAAGATTGTGCACGCCATTGATGTAGGACTCCAGCGGCCAAGGGAGCCAGGAGAAGCGCCAGTTGGTCCAGAGCGGCGGCGTGAGCAGCGCGATCAGCGCCGCGCCCAGGACCGCCGCTGTGAGCAGCGCCGGTCTTTGATATTGATATTGATATTGATGTTGCGAATTTGTCAGGCGTAGCGCCGCTCCGCAGGCAAGCGCCATGAGGATCATGGAAATCCCGATCATGTTCAGGACGTCCACGCGGAACAGGTCCGTCCAGGGCGCCCAGCCCCAGGCGATGAGGTATTCCTGCAGGCGAAAGAGCAATCCGAAAGCAAAGACCTGGGCGCCGCGCCGCGCCAGGGTGCGCGTAATTTCGCCTGCACCCGCATTCTTGCGAACAAATTTGTCGGTGACCAGTGCAAACGAAATGCCGGCGAGGAAAAGAAAGAGCGGGGCTGGCAGGGTACCGCCAAGTTGCGAGTACATCAGAAACGTGCTCTTGCGCGTCTCGCCGCCCAGCCAGGAGTCGTAACAGTGTGTCTGGAACATCAACACGCAAGCGAGGCCGCGCATCCAGTCGATCCAGGCGAGACGCGAGGTAGGGGCGGGTGGCACGCGGTAAGTTTAGTGATAGGGTCCGCAAGTTAAAAGAAAGTTTTGGAGATGGGTCTCGAAGCGGTCAGCCGCGCATTAGAAATGCATGCTAGCATTTTCTCAGACACTCTCGCCATGAATCGCTGTTCCATGCTCGGCACTGTCCTGATTTCACTGCTTGGAGTGGCACTCTCGGTGTGCCCCGCCTTCGCCGGGGATGAACCGAAGTGGCACGAAGTCCACTCCGCGCATTTTTACGTATTGACGGACGCGGGCGCCAAGCGTGGGCAAGAAGTTGCGCTGCGAATGGAGCAG
>Ga0209701_10001018_pt1 | contig 17491 bp, 23 predicted proteins | sample CZO8metaG_4_FD_188356 | JGI IMG/M metagenome (GOLD analysis project Ga0209701, IMG submission 188356) | Vadose zone soil microbial communities from the Eel River Critical Zone Observatory, Northern California, USA - CZOApr15con2H3.8 metaG... | ecosystem: Environmental > Terrestrial > Soil >... | reverse complement strand
CTCCAATACGCAACCTTGCGCTGGCCGAGATTGTGCAACCCGAGCAGGATACGTTTTCGGGAGTTCTCGGCCTGTTGCTGAACCAGGCCTAATGTCCGAAACATTTGACCAATCCATCGTCCGGTCGGTGAACCAATTTCCGGCGTATTGCGGCCCGCGTTGCTGACAAGGATTGTTCGGCACCGCTTCCAAATTCTCTCAAGACCAAGATTATCGTATACACCCCCATCGGTCAGAACGGCGATTTCCGTAAATGGCGGACGATGCAAGTCCGTACCTTCCATCGGCTTCACGGTACCCGGATCGAACTTCAGCCGAACGGGTGAAAGAACCGGTGGAAACGCAGAAGACGCGGCCACCACGCAGGAGAGCAGGAGGCGCGGCTGGTCAACGCGCCCGACCCGAAAGTCGGCCGCGTATGCTTTCGCAAACCGCCAGCCGCTACCGGTTTGCAAATTCGTAGTCATGAAAGTGAAACGAGGTGTATCGGGAATTTCCTGCAAATTCGCGCCGTGGAAAAGATGCCGGTCATACGCCTCCTGAACACCGTCGGCAGCGGTGCGCCTCGGCAACAACCCGAGAAGAGCCGCGCGGACATCGACGCCGACGGAGGCAAAGCGGATCAGGGGATTTGCGACTTCCTCGATCAGGTTGATTGCCCTGCCACCCTCGAAGCGGAGCGCGGACCATGCATACGCCAGTTTTCCTGATGTAATCGAACCGCCGGAGACGCTGGCAATTTCTTGAACCTTCGAGAGAAACCCAAGTTCGTTGAGCCTGATCAAAGCGCCCACATGATAAATCACGGCCCTGAAACCGCCACCGGAAAGGCACAAGCCAATAACATCATCGACTTTTCCAGCGGTCAGAAAATCGCCGCGCCCTGCTCTGGCTTCGAACAATCCTTGAAGGTCGGTGGTTTCCGACCGAATCCATATCAGCGGCCCCCTGTGTTTCGCTTCGGTGAAACCGGTGGCGGCTGTCCGTCCCTACGGCTAAGAATGATAGAGTAGTTGCCATCGTCGGCCGCAATCGCCATGAGGCCCGGTAAACCTTCAATGGCTAGCTCGCTGTCGAGCCATGCAAGTTGCGAAAGATCGATGACGCTCGGCCATGCCGAAGACTGGCGTGGATGCGAATGCCATTCCCCTACATAACGCAATTGGTGCATGGAGGATTCAACGACGCGGTTGACTTCATCGAGAACGCCCACGACGCCGCGTTCAAATCCGGCTTTGGTACCTTCGCTATCCAGCGGCTGCGGCAGGGCGTAGGCTATGTGGATGGACTTGCGACTCATGTCAGCGATGCCGAGAAGAATACCGCCGGTTTCATTCGGCAGCTTGCTTTCGCGCAACCGGGCAAGATCACCCAGCACGTCGTCGCCGTAGCTGATCATCCATGTTTCCGCGTCAACATGATGAACGACAGGCCTCAGTGTGTTCGACGACATGAACTTGTCCGTTGTCGCTGTTAGTCCAGATTTTGAGGGAAGCGCCCGGATCTGAAAGGCTGTCAGCAAGCCCCCGCGCCGCAATCGCGCTGAGCAGCGCCGCTCTGGTTGCTGGAATGCGGTTGGTGAGAGCTCTGCACGAGGCGCTGTATCTCACACCATCCGGCCCCGCTTTAAGGTGATTGGCGAGAGATGGCTCCGTCAGGACAAGGCGGTGATATTGGGCTTCCAGATCACGCAGGGTTATCGTGCGTTCCGCATTCTCGGTCATCACGACAACGGAACTGCCTGTGGGATTGAAAAATACGCAGGCCCGACGTGCGGTCACATTCGTAACATCCGCGAGGTGACGCGAGACCGCCACAGATGCAGAAGCGTCGATAATAACGTCTGCTGTACCGCACTGTTGATTGAATGGAGCGGTGTCCAAGGTAGGCCTGCAGGGTCCGGGTATCGGTGCCCTTGTTGGCGAGGGCATAGCCGCAAGCATGGCGCAGCATGTGGGCATGCACGGGGAATGGAAGCTTGGCCTCAACGCCTGCCCGTTCGATTAGCTTGGCCAAGCCGGATACTGAGAATGGAGTGCCGCGCTCGGTGACGAACATAAACGGAGACTTGGCCTCACGCTTCAATGCCCGTAGTGCTCTGAGTTCATCGCCTAGCAATGGGTGTGTGCTGGCCGCGCCACCCTTGGCCCTGCGCAGGTGGATGGTGGCAGTCTCAAACTCCACATCGCTCCATTGCAGCTCGCAGAGTTCGGAGGCACGTAAACCATGCCGGAAGGCGATCAGGATCATAGCCGCGTCCCGATGGCCCCAGCGGTTGCCCTTGGCAGCGGCGATTAGCTTGTCGATCTCAATCTCGGTCAGATGCTCCCGGGGCCGAAGCTCGGCATTCGGGCGCCGGGTCGGCGTAACTGTCCGATTAACTTTCGTTGGCGATACCAATCGCAGGCCTGATTTATCCATTGTTTGCTTCTCCCTTTGCCGATGACTGTCCGTAAACAAGAAAACGGACAGTTTGGAAGGGCAGGGCATAGCCGCAAAGGGGGGGACTCAGGCTTTGGGCTTGCCCTTCTTATCGAGACGTTCGGCGGCATCAAGCGCTTGAGAGACAAGCTCCCTGATCGCAGCCGAACGCGTCGGAAGGTTTGGCTGATGCCGCCGCCAAGCATCGATGCGCTTAAGCCAATCCACTGGCGCAATCAGCTGTAGCCTCCGCACCGCGCTTGCCAGTTTAGCTACCATTCGCCTTCGGCCCAGAATCATCATCGATCGCTTTCCCTAACATCGCCTTGCCCGAACGCCCACAGTGTGTACTATACACATGGTCCCATCGAGGCAAACACCATGCTCAAGCATTGGCTCGCAGCCGGGCTCTCCGCCCTCTCATTGTGGGACGGGTTGCTCATACTGAACGCCGCGACGTGGGTGGTCTTTATCTGGGCCGTGCGGGAGATGTTCTGAGGGGGCTGCGATGGCGAACGACGCAGAAATCCGCGAGGCTCACGCCGCGATTGTTCGGGCCATAGCGGAGCTGAGGGCCCTAGGCGTAGCCGTTCCAATTGCGCTGCACCAGGCTGCGCATGCCCTAGCCTACGCAGAGCGCAGCGACTGCCGCGTGCTTCCTTTCAAAAGTGAGCGGGAGCCACCACGGTGACCAAGGCCCAGCGCGAGCGGGCGAGGCGAGCCGCGGCAGTGATCGCCGCCGCAGCGTTATGGCAGCGTTCGGAGCCGCGTCCGGTGGAGGATGCTGGGGATGAGCGTTGTCGTGGGTTGCGACGTTGGCGCGGTGACGGCGAAGCGCCGACCAAGGCCCAGGACGACCCGGATTAGAGGATCGCCTCAATTCCCTTGCGATGAATGACGTTCAGCAACACCAGTGTCGGCCCGCTCGGACGCTTCGCGCCGCGCTCAAGCTGGGAGACATAACCGACCGTCACGTTGAGACAATCCGCAAAGACCGCCTGACTGAGTTTTGCTTTCTCGCGCAGAGCTTTGATTTCTTCGCCGGTTAGCGGTTGCGTTGCCGACCGCGCTGCGTCACCAAGATGCCGCTTGGTGATCTTGTCATAGCCGCGCTTGTCCATGATGCCGCCCGCGTGCATGTCCCTCGCCGTGGCAAGGATGTTTTTTGTCAGCGGACTGGTTTTCTTAAGTGCCATGTTTCACCTCGAACAATCGACCGGCTTTGAGTTCACTTTCAATTTGCGCAGGGCTGGCGGCGAGCCAGTAGGACGCGATTTCGCAAAGCGACTGTAATTCATCATCGGCGATATTTCCCCGGTCGCTTTTGGCGAAGCAGTGCAGAAAAAACGCCCGGTCACCTGCCCGCAAGGCGATCACTGCCCGGTACCCGCCTGAGCGTCCCTGCCCCTGTCGGGATAGCCGTTGCTTGATAAGACCGCTGCCAAGCTCCGCATCGACCAGACCCTTGCCCGCCCGTTCGACCGCTACACTTAGCGCCCGGTCGGTAATGTCGGTTTTGCGTATCAGCCGCGCAAACTCCCGTGTCTTGAATAGCCGCATAGTCCCCTAACACTAGGAACTATAGAATTCAGTGCTATATTTCAAGGGGGCCCCCGTCAGTATCTAACCGACTTCAGGCAACGAAGCGTGGAGGTGGGCCTAGTCGGCGTCTGGCTCCCTTGGGGCGAGGGCCACGTTCGCCTTGGCGTCGATCACATTCGACTTCCCGCTGCGGCGGGAGAGGTCCTCCATCATCGCAGCGAAACCGCCGCTTGCCGAAACGGTCACGGCGAGCTTGGGATGAACGAACGGCAACGTCGCTTCTGCCGCTCGCATCCGCCGCTGCATCGGCTCATCCGGATTGCAGTAGACCGCACGAAGGAAATCCAGCGGCGTTGTGCTATCTGGCAACGGTTGATCGATCGATCTGACCGATTGCAAGTCCTTAAACTCCTCGAGCGACATCGGTTCTTCCATTTTAGAGGCCAAAATAATATCGGGAATATCGGGACAAAATCGCGGATACTACGAATTTGTACCCCAATATTTTGGAAATCTTCTACACCAATATTCCCGATATTATTTCGACCGTTTTGCCTCGACAACTGCGGTCGGAGCCCTCACAGACCGCCTCCAAGTCCCGTCTTCTCTTATATATTATATATAATATATATAATATATAGAGAGGGGTGGGGGTGGGTTTGGAGAGGGGCACCATCGCTCCGTCCATGACAAACACGCTCCAAAGAGGGTCCGGAGGGGGGATACCCCTGTCCCGATATTATATTATTATATTCCCCCGCCCGGCGACCACGGTTGGGCCCAGCCGGCGCAGCCCCCCATTCGCTAACGGCGATGCGGATCACAAGCATCAGCTCTTCTCCTTCGCTAGGCCTTGCCATTGCCATTTCCTCGTTGGCCTGCCGACCTTGCCGATTTGATTTAGTTCGACAATGTCGCCGACCTTAATGAGATGTTCGATAGCGATGGCGATCTTGCGGAAGTCGTTGGTCTTCCGTTCGCAGTGTTTGTTGATTTGGCCCTCGGTCAGTGAGCCCCTGTGGATGAACTCCTCGCGAAGGAGGTCGACCAAGTCGATTTGAGCGAGGTCTTCGCTCATGCCCTTGCGGAGCGCACGTTGAAGTTGCTGCATGCTTTGATCGACTAGCGCCACGGACCATTGCCAGTGCCGAAGGCTGACCGCTGGCGAGCCGTCGAACACCGCGACCACCGTTGCGACGCGGAGAGCCTGTTCGGGAGCACGTATCCAAAGCTCGCGGTCGGCGATGGAAGGCATGCTCCGGATTTCTTCGTCATACGCGTACCAAAGGTTCTCCACTCCTTCGCCCCAGCCGATGCGGCGGAAGTCTCGGAACGGCGCTTCAACACCGCGAGCGTCCTTTATCATCATCCGCATCGGGCCTAGCGGAATGAAGGCCGTTTCTCACGCCTATGTGCGCGGGAGATTTCCCGCCGTCGTATCCAACAATGTCGATGCCCCATTGCACCTGGCCTTCGCGCCCAAGACGGTGGGCGTCAGGATCTTTCAAGATCTCTCTAAAAAGGACGGTAGCTTTGCGCTCGAAATCGGCATGGTTTTTAGGGATTGGAATGTGTGTCGGCGAGTAGCCAGTCATGTTTTATTGTCCTCACCTCTCCAACCGTTTTTTGTTTGAGAGCGCTTTGTATTTGCTTCAAAGCTAAATGCAGCACGCGCTCGGTGCTCAATCCCGAATCTGCCAATCAGCCGCCGGACAGCGTATCGGCGACCAACTGATTCAACCACAGGTTTTTCTAGGAAGAGGCGGGGGACGAGACTCCGGAGAACTTTGGTCGCTTATTTCAAGTCCAGCGACGCGCGGATTTTTTGAAATTCAGGTTCGCCGGGCAGCGCTACCATTTTTGTAACCGGTCGTTCGTCGCGAACGAGGACAAACGCCTGATGCCTGGTCTTGAATGTTTGCCCGATACACTCGCGCCGATCACCGTTGCGGTCGGTGAGAATAATATCGCAGGGCGGCACCATCCGCTGTTTTGCGCCGCGTGGCACCAGACGACTCAAGGGATGCCCCGCAGTGATCGTGGAGCCAAACGATGCTGCGTCATACATTCTGATGAAGGTCTTGGAAACGATGATACGCCGCACATCCGCCCGGAAACCCGCGGCGTCATAAGTCAGGAGCGGCTCCAGCACGACCAGACAACAGGCGCTCGGATTGGTGGTCACATAACGGCGAAATGTCGCGTAGTTGGAGCCACCAAACTGCTTGGCGAGCGCAATCGCGGTCTTGACGCCAAACGCACTGTCATGCGCGTGTTGCGCAAACAGATCGCCCTGAAATAGGGCTTCCGACGCGAAGACGTTCGCCTCACGTTCGAACAGATCGGTGATGTCGGGATCGAGCGTCTTCTCGCAGTCGTGGATCAGGGCGTAGATTTTGCTCTGATGCGGCATGGTGCCATGCCCGGCCTCATGCAGCTTCACGAACGGAATGCGCGGGGCCGGCGTGTCCTTATCGATAACAACCAGACGATCATTTGCCTCAAAGAGACCCAAGACCTTGCTTAGCGCCGACTTGATCGTTGCCACGCTCGCCTTGGCCGAGTTCAGAAAGCGCCGGAGAAAATTCTCATCGAGAATTTCGTCATCGACGACCGTGAGCTTGGCTGCGTCCATGATCGTCTTGATCGGCGTGGGGAACACGCCATACGCACCGGCATCCTGCAGCAGCCTGTCAGCGTGGCGCTGAACATTCGCAAGTTGTTCGGGGGTTAAGAACGAGTCATCGGGACGGGTCACGCGCGATGTTGCTTCCTGATAAAAGCGAGATACTCGATCAATGCGCTCTCTTCGTCAGGAGTCAAATCTTTAACCGCGAAGGTTGCGGCGCGCGCTTGCCGCCGGTCGGATGCTTCCTCCGACACCGACGGCAGATAGCCGGCGCGCTCCATCAAGTCCTCGTAAGAGGTCTTATAGATGCGCGACAACACGTGAAGCACGTTCGGCGACGGTTTACTTATCTTGTCATTCTCAAGCTGGCTCAAATAGGCATTCGACACCTCTTTGTCCGAGGCTTCCTCGACCTGACGCAATGAGAGATGCGCCGCATCCCTCAATCTGGCCAGATGCTTTCCGAAGGTCAGCTTTGCCGGTGGGCGCTCTTTCTTTTCAGTCATACGTTTTCCGCATGTTATTGATTCACCACAATAATACTGCCGATCTGCTTGTCTTGTCAAGCGCCGCAAAGCAAGTGCTTGACAAATTTAGCAGTGCTTCGTATATATAGCTCACACGCCCCCGGGCGCAACAATGGAGCTTTACATGCACATGGACGGAGAAAATCCTGATCTGGAAAAGGCCGAGGCCGATCTCGAGAAGGGCTTGAAAGATTTGAAAAAAGCCGAGCACGAGATCGAAGAAGCTGAAGAGGAAATCGACGAGGCCAAAAAGGAACCCTTGGTTGAGTTCGAGGACGTCAACTTGCTGGAAACGGTAACGTTTCACGCGCCTTGGCGCACCACCTTGACGGCGGCCTGGGACGAAGCCGCCCGCCTGCTTGAGGAGCCCCGCAAGCCGGACGACCGGCTGCAGAACCATGCCGGCACCGACTTGATGCCTTACCTCGCGCTAACGCTGCGCGAGTTGGTCGAGAAGAAGATCGTGAAGGCCCTCAAGTTCCAGATCGTCGGACCGACGGGCGGCGCCAATGTCGATTCTTGGTAAGGCGCCGGTTCAGGATATCGCCCGGGGGCGCGACGCCTTCGCCGATCATCTCCAGCGCGCGCTCAGGGGCCGAACGCTCGACGATGTCGGCTGGGCCCAGCCGGACGACCTCACCCTGCTGGTGCCGATGTTCGGCACCAGGCCGGATGAGCGCAAGGACGCCTATATGCTGCGTCTTTATTTCGATCATTATCCGACCTGGCCGCCCAGCGCGCTGTTCGTCAATCCGCTGACGCTGCACTACAGCTTGGTCGAAGACGCCAAATGGGTGCCGAACGGTTCCGGCCATCCGGAGATCGCGTTTCACACCAACTATTCCACAAGCGGACAGCAACTGATCTGCTGCTCGCTGACCCTCGAATTCTACAAGGTCAATCATTCGGTCGACTCCAAGCTCGTCTGGCAGGGCGACAAGCAGACCTTCATGGCGACGCTTGCAGCGGTGAAGCGCATCCTCGTGCCGCCCTATTACCAAGGACGAGCGGCGTGAACATTATGGCATCTTCACTGACGGTTTCCCCCGACACGATCCGGATGACGTCGACGTTGCTTTATTCCATGCGCAACATGGAGGCGTGCTGCTTCTGGTTCGGCGCGCGCCCGTCCTCGGGCGCCGCCGCCGTCTCCGGCATCCTGATCCCACGCCAGTTGAACAATCGCGGCCACTACCACGTCGAGGCGAGCGCGATGATCGAAATCGCCAACGTGGCGCGTGCGCGGGGATGGAAGAACCTTGCGCAAATACATTCGCATCCGACCGCCGAGGTCACCCACTCTGGCTATGACGACGAGATGGCGAACAGCCGCCGCGCGCTTTCTCTTGTGTTCCCTGACTACGGTTACATGCCGGGCATGTGGCGCTTCCGCAGCTGGCTCTGCCGCATTTGGCCGGTCGTCCTGCCGGACGAAATCGGCATCCACGCCTTTATCGACGGCAAGTGGCGGCGCTTAAACCGGCCCGCTGCCTGCGCGGCGCTTAACGTGGCCAACGGCCCGCGTCCCGAGCTGATCGATCTGCGATCATGAACGCACACATCGATAATCTCGCAGACCGCCATTTCCGGCCCGACCCGCACGGTGCGCTTGCGGACCCCTCTTCCGCACGGCAGGCCCGCGTGCTTGTCGCGATCAGCGGCGCGGCGGCTCGTACCAAATCCGGCCAGGACGCTCTCTGGATGCTGACCAATCTCCTATGCCGTCAGTTCAAGCTGGTGACGGCGATCACCTTCGACATTCCGGCTGAGATCGAGATGCTTGCACGGGTTGCAGCGTTTGGCGAAGCGCCGACGCTCAGGGAAAGCGTGATGAATTGTGTCCGGCTCGTCGCTGGCCAATATGTCGGCGTCGACGCTTACGACGCCGACCAGGCGCCGCCTCCTACGATCGAAATCTTTATCGGCCAGCCGCCGGGAGAACCGCGGGCGGAGGTGCGCCTTGTTCTGTTCGCGGATGGCTGGCGTCTGTTTCTGGGCAGTCGTTTTCCCGAAGGCGCGTCGTCCACCTCGGATGTCACACTCGGTCCCTATCTGGGCGCCTGCTTCGCAGCCGGCGAGGTATTCAAGCGCCTGCGCGGATTGAAGGAAGGCAAGGGGCATCTGATCGGGGAGGAACGCGAATTGTTTCTGTCGCTGTGGTCCGGCGAAAGCGCCGCGTCATGGAACCAGCTCGCCCTCGATCCCCCCATGCCTTCGATGGCGCTTCCAGCCTTCTACATGGCGGGCGCCGGCGCCGTTGCGCAAGCCGCGGCCTTGGCGCTGGCTGGCTTTCCCAATGTGACCGGCCACGCGTCAGTGGCCGACCCGGACACGCTCGATTTGTCAAACGATAACCGTTACGCGCTGGCGACGCTGCACGATGACGGCCAGTCCAAGGCGCCCATGATGGACGGCTTTCTAAAGCAGCGCGGCTTTGAGGTATTCCGCTTTACCGGAACATGGCAGGACTACGTCACGCGCCGCGGACGCGATGCGAACCGTGCCGATCTCGATGCCCTCGAACGCAAATATCTTTATCGCCTTGTCCTGTCGTGCGTTGACGACAACAGCGCACGGCACGCCATTCAAAATCTGTGGCCTGATTTGATTATTGGCGGCAGCACCTATGGTCTGACGGCCAAAGCTATCACCTACGATATGAGCGGCGACCAGCTTTGCCTCAAATGCTTTAATCCTGTCATCGAACGCAATGAGCGCGTGCGCGAACGGATCGGCCAAGCGCTCGCCATGAAGCCGGATGAGCAAGCGCGCTTTTTTGCCGAACTCAACATCGATCCTATTAATGCCACAGCCTATTTGCAGAATCCCGGCTGCGGCAAACTCACGGAAAAGGATCTCGACCGGTTCGCCGCCGGGGAGCCGATGATGTCGGTCGGCTTCGTGTCCGTCGCAGCAGGGGTGCTGCTAGCGGCGCAGTTGTTGCGCTTGGCCCATGCCGGCCGGCCGTCGCTAACCGCCGGCGGCCCTGTCATGATTGTCAATTTCTATCGGCCAGGCATCCGTTGCCTACGCTCTTTGCCGGAAGCCGCCTGCGATTGTGCCGAACGCCGCCTGACCGACTGGACCCGCCTCTGGCAAACCTGACGCGAGAGCTGGATCACGGTTGACGAAAGGAAGGTGGCGTTACGGTTTTCTAAAGCCGCATTCCATGTTGCGTCTATATCGCGTGGAGCCGCCGGCAAAAATTGGGAGGCCTTGAAAACAAACGGAAATTTTTGCGACATCACGCGACATGAAATCGCTGAGAATGTTTCGTAATTCGTGAGCTAATCCGTTGTTTTACCCCGAGAATTTTTGGCTGGCGACGCAGTGCTGATCGCACCCTTCTCCACACGAATTCCCTGCTAACAGGGAATTTTACAGGGAATCTCGCAATTTCAGGCTTCTAAAGAGCGATCCCCTAGCGCGAAACGGCTGTGCCCCAGCGACTTATTGCGCAATTCCCTAAGGAAATTATCTGGGAAACTCTTCTGAAGAACAGGGAATTTCTGAGCACGAACAGGGAATTTCTGCTGCAAATGTCCTCGGATGAGGTTTTCGGTACACAGAAGGATGGACTGTCCACCAATCGCAATCACTTAAGTTGACGTCCAACCGCAATGCCCATCCCATGATCAGGTCCGAGCGGCGTCCGTCGGCCGCGCTGATACCATCTGCGAGTTCGAGGGCGGCCACACGATTCAATTTGTGCAGATGATTGCTCACCGCCGTCGTCAGCAGTGATTTGACTTGCTGTGCGGACAGCATCCGTCGATGTCCCTCGCGCAGAATGCGATCGCTTTCGAGCGTGAGATGCGCGGCGATCGTACGCGCCACCAAATAGGCTCTCGCGTCCGCAGGCTGATCGCAATCGTCGAACGGTCGCTCTCCCCGCATTTCTTGATGAGCCGGCGTCTCAAAGGTCGCGCCGCCGATGCCGCCAACGCCGTCCTCTCCGCCGTCGGCGACAACTTCAGACGCATCCTCGCCTGGCTGAGGGCTCTTTTGCGCTTCTTCCTGATCGCGATCCCCCGTCTCTTCATCATCCGATCAGCGCTCAATCCAACTTATTAACGGACGACTATCGCCATCGCCCAGTCCGGCGGTCAGCCACCGATGGTGCCAGCATGCGTTAGGGTCGCGCGGCGGTTGATCAAGAACGCGAGCAAGGTCGCATCGGACCCGACCGTGACGATCACCGGTGTTTCGTTGACCAGGAGGGCGCCCTCAGCTTGCGCGAGAGCCGTGTCATTAATTTGGGCGCTGCCTCGATAGACATGGACCAGAGTGTCCCAGTTGTCCCAACTAGGAACCGTTGCCCGAACCCCTGCTTCGAGATGGATATCGTAAAGGCGCACGTCGTTTCGAATGATCGCGGGCGCGTCCGAATCCTCATGTCCAACGAGAAACCGCCAAGTATTGGGCACCGGAGCCTCGAGGTTCCTGAGCTGGATGGAGGGCGCGAGATCGACGGTGTGCGGCCGCACGAAAATCTGCATGACGCGCGCTGTTTCGCCGTCTGGCTTCGTCTGTTCCTCGTGCCAGAAACTCTTGCCAGCATTCATGACCATGATTTGGCTTGGCGATATCGGGAAGCTGCCGCCGGCCGTGTCCGCATGGTGAATCGTACCATCGCTTACATAGGAGATGATTTCGTCGTTCCGATGCTCGTGCATTGCGATGAACCCGCCCGGCTCCAGGACCGACTCGTCGAAGCGGGCGAGTGGCCCGTACCCGTGGTCCCGGTAGTCCGGAATCGCGCGGCCCGGCAAGTTGGTGATGATAGTGAACGGTCCTATCTTACGACGAAGCTCGCTGCGAGGTGCCTTGAACAACATTTGGATCTCTCTGTGCGGTTGTTTGGTGGATGCTATCGACCCTGAGCGTGCTCAAGCCCCGGGGGGTTGCGCTGGCCCGCGCACCGCATGCTGCATTGAGGTAGACTTCCTATGTCGCTTCGAAAAATTCTTTCTGAATCACTTCTTCGAGCTGTGCGCGTGCCGTATCGATCGCCTTTTCGCGAGGCTCTGGGCCAAATGCCAACTTCTCTGCCCGGACAAACATGACATTTGTGATCCCCATTAAGCCCAATAGGCTTCGAAGATGCGGCTCCTGCGAGTCCAACACCTTTGCCGGCCCCTCGCTGTATAGACCGCCCCGGCTCTCAACGACGATGGAACGCTTGCCCCCAACCAGGCCCACAGGGCCGCTTTCGCTATACTTAAAGGTTATCCCCGCCCGCAGCACGTGGTCGAACCAGGTCTTCAAAGTCGAGGCGATACCGAAATTGTACATCGGCGCGCCGACGACGAGGGTGTCAGCAGCTTTAAGTTCGGCGATGAGTTCGTCAGAGAGCGCTCGAGCGGCAGCCTGCGCGGCATTTGCGGGTTCGGCTCCGCGCAGCGCAGTGGCGGACTCGACAGTCAGATGTGGGATCGGGTTGCCGCCCAGATCGCGCGTAATAACGCGAACGTGGGGATCCTGCAGACGCAGCAGGGCGATGGCATCCTGCACGAGTTGGTTGGAGACGGATGCAGCGCCCAACGCACTGCTCGTGAGAACAAGAACTGTCGACATGACTGCGCCCTCCAGGGGTCTCTGATCGTTGCGATGGAGTGCAGATAGCGGTGCAATAAGCGCACCGGTATGCCTATAATTAGCAACAAACTGTTGCTCCAGGAGAAACACCTACCGTGATCGAGCTAGACGATCTGAGAGGATTTGTGGAGGTCGTGGAGAGCGGCGGCTTCAATCGGGCCGCCAAGCGTTTGGGAATCTCTAAATCCGTCGTGAGCAGGCGTATTGCTAGGCTGGAAGCGGATCTTGGCGCACGCCTCCTGAGCCGAACCACGCGAGGTATCAGTCCGACGGAGGCCGGGTTGGAATTCAAGGCGCGAAGCGAGCGCATACTGGCCGAACTCGGGGAGGCGCGAGAGGCACTCGCCCACCAAGGCGGCGAGGTGGTCGGGCGTCTTCGCTTATCGGCGCCACTGTCCTTTGGTGTCCGCTACGTAACTCCTATCCTAACGCAATTGGCCCAGCGGCATCCAAGACTTGAGATGGACGTCTCGTACAGCGACCGGATGATCGACTTGATCGGAGAATGGTTCGATGCCGCAATCCGCATCGGAACGCTCAGGGACTCGAGCCTCATAGCCCGCCGGATCGCTCCCGTCAGGTCCGTATTTGTCGCGAGTCCTGACTATCTGGCCCGCAACGGACGACCGCGCACGCCGAGCGACCTCGCTGCGCACCAATGTCTCATCTACACGGGTCGCGTGGCAGCCGATTGGCAATTCCACTCGGGTAAACGTTCTGTTTCCTTCCGGCCCGAGGGGCGCCTTCGGTCTGATAGTGGCGAAGCCATACTGCAATGGGCCATCGCAGGGCTCGGCATCACCGAAGCACCATCGTTCATGGTCTCGGATGCTATCGAAAGCGGCACCCTCGAGCCACTTCTGCTCAACTATCCGACCCCTGAGCATGCCATTCACGTTGTACGACCCCCGGGCTCCTACGTCCCAGGTAAGGTGCGGGTTCTCATCGACACTCTGGTCGAGCGATTGGGAGGCGAACCGGAATGGGAGCGGTTCCTAACGAAACGCGAATAGTCGCAAGTGTTGCTCGCGCCATAGAGACTCTCAATGCGATCGACCTCACGTCGTACCGGACGGCGGAAGGACATCCGAAGGAAATGGCTTGGTCGACCCGCCGAACCGTGCCTTCACGCGCTCGCGCAACTTCTCGAATGTCACGTAGAGCATCGGCACCAAGAAGATTCCGATCGAACTCGCGGCCAGCATGCCGCAGAACACGGGAGTGCCAACGCCGCGCCGGCTAAGCTCCGCGGCACCGGTGGCGATCACCAGCGGCAGCAGACCGAGAATGAAGGCGATCGAGGTCATCATCACCGCGCGGAACCGAGCCTGCGCGCCGAGGATTGCCGCCTCGTCGATCGCCATGCCGGCCTCGCGCCGCGCCTTGGCGAATTCGACGATCAGAATGCCATTCTTGGCAGCGAGAGCAATCAACACAATGAGTCCGATCTGACCGTAGAGATCGAGATTCAGTCCGGCGACCTTGATGCCGATGTATGACCCAAGTACGCCGACCACCACCGACAGCAACACTGGAATCGGGATCATCCAGCTTTCATACAGCGCCACCAGGAACAAATAGGCGAACAGCACCGCGAGCACGAGAATGATTCCCGTCTGGCCGGAAGCCTGCTGCTCCTGATAGGCGGTGCCGGTCCACTCGTAAGCGTAGCCGGCCGGCAGCGTTGCCTCGGACACATTCGCCATGGCGGCGAGCGCCGATCCTGACGAGACGCCCGGCGCCGGGCTGCCGTTCACGGTGATTGAGCGGTAGTTGTTGTAGCGGGTGATCACCTGGGGTCCCGTTACGATCTTGAGGCTGGCGATGGACCGGATCGGCACCATCTGGCCGGTGTTGTTGCGCACGTAGATCTGCCAGATGTCGGGAATGTCGCCGCGGTCGGATGCCTCGCCCTGTACGTTGACCTGCCAGGTGCGGCCGTAGAGGTTGAAGTTGTTGACGTAGATGCCGCCGAGCGTCGCCTGCAGCGCGGTAAACACGTCACTCATGTTGAGGCCAAGCGCCTGCGCCTTGGCGCGGTCGATGTCGAGATACACCGACGGATTTGTCGCCGTGAACGTCGAGAATACGCGCGCGAGCTCAGGGGTTCGGTTGGCCCCGGCGATCAGCCCGCCCATCACGCTGCCCAGCGCGACCGGATCCTGTCCCTCGAGCGCCTCAAGCTGATATTCAAAGCCGCCGCTGGTCGACAGTCCGATGATCGGCGGCAGGTTGAATGGCAGCACGTTGGCCTGCCGGATCTGCGAGCCTGCGCCGAACGTGCGCCGGATCAGCGCCTGCGCCGAATCTGTCGCTTCCTTGCGATCGGCAAACGGCTTCAGCCGCGCCACCATGAAGGCGCTGTTCGGTTCGGACGCCCCATCGAGCAGAGAAAAGCCGATGATCGACAGCGTGTGCTCGATCGCCGGCATCTGCTTCAGCAGCGCCTCGACCTCCTTGGTCACCTCGCTGGTGCGCGCCACCGACGCGCCGTCCGGCAACTGCACCGCGATGAAGAACGCGCCCTGGTCCTCTTCGGGCAGGAAGCTGGTCGGCGTCAGCCGCGACACACCGAACACGCCGGCCGCAAAAACCAGCACCAGCACCACCGACAGCGCCGCCATCCGCACCAGCCGGCGCACGATGCCGGCGTAGCCGTCCCGAACCCAGTCGATACCGGCGAGCACGCTTCCCATGATGCCGCGCCGCGGGCCCGTGTGGCGCAGGAAAACGCCACAAAGCGCGGGCGACAGCGTGAGTGCGTTCAGGGCCGAGATCATCATCGCGGCGCTGATCGTCACCGCGAACTGGCGAAACAGCGTGCCGGAAATTCCGGGAATGAAGGCGATCGGCACGAATACCGACAGCAGCACCAGCGTAATCGCGATGATCGGCGCGGTGATCTGGGTCATGGCTTTCTTGGTTGCTTCAGCCGGCGAAAGATCCGGCTCTTCCTCCATCACCCGCTCGACGTTCTCCACCACCACGATGGCATCATCGACCACGATGCCGATGGCAAGCACCATCGCCAGCAACGACACGGTGTTGGCCGAATAGCCGAACACCAATAGCACGGCGAACGTACCAATCAGGCTGACCGGGATCGCGATCGCCGGAATTATGGTCGCCCGCATGTTGCCGAGGAACAGGAACACCACGATCACGACCAGGATGAAGGCTTCGCTGAGTGTCTTCAACACTTCGGCGATCGTGTCGCTGACGAACGTCGTCGAGTCGTAATGCACCAGATAGGTCAGGCCCGCCGGAAACCGGGTCGACAGTCTTTGCAATGTGGCCTGCACGGCCTTTGCCGTCGTCACCGCATTGGCGCCCGGCGCCAGATAAATGCCGATCGGCACGCCGGCGCGGCCGTCGATCCGTGATTCGCTGTCGAGGTTCTGCGCGCCGATCTCGACGCGGGCCACATCGCTGATCCGCAATACCGAGCCGTCGGGATTGGCCCGCAGCACGATGTCGCCAAACTGCTTGGCATCGGTCAACCGGCCCTGCGTCTGCACGTTGAACTGAAACTGCTGCTGGTCGCTGATCGGGCGGGCACCGATGCGGCCGACCGGCGCCTGCACGCTCTGAGCCTTGATCGCCGAAATGACGTCGGAGGGCGCGAGGTTGAGGCTGGTGAGCCGCTGCGAATCGAACCAGATGCGCATCGAATAGTTCATCTTGGCGAACAGCTGCGCCTGACCAACACCCGGCGTGCGCGAGATCGCGTCGAGGATGTTGATGATAGCGTAGTTGGTGATGAACAACGGGTCCTGTTCACCGTTTTCGCTGTAGAGCACGATGAACTGCAGCACCGCCGACGATTTCTTCTGGACCACCAAGCCTTGCTGTTGCACCTCGGCCGGCAATTGAGACAGCGCGGTCTGCACGCGGTTATTGACGTTGACGGTATTGATGTCCGGATTGGTACCGAGTGCAAACGAGACGGTGAGCGTGTAGCTGCCGTCATTGCCGCTGGTGGATTTCATGTAGAGTGCACTGTCGACGCCGACGACCTGCGCCTCAAGCGGCTCGGCGACGCTGGTTTCGACCACCGACGCGGAGGCGCCCGGAAACACGCCCGTAACCGTTACCTGCGGCGGAACGATATCGGGAAATTGCGCCACAGGAATGTGCGTGGCCGCCAGCGCGCCCGCGATGGAAATGACGAACGCAATGACAATCGCGAGACGGGGACGATCGACAAAGACCGCTGAGATCATGGGATTTTGCCCGCCGGCCGGGCGTTGCCGCTATCCGTTTGAGGGCGATCGTCACCGACGGCCGCCTTCATACTGGATTCGATCAGCGCACTCGCTGGCCCCGGCGCAACCGGCTGGCGGGGACGCACGCGTTGCAACCCTTCGGCGATCACCTTGTCACCCGGCTTCAGCCCGTTGATGACGGCGGCAATTGTCGAGGTGGACTGCCCGAGCTGTATACGGCGCTGCTCGGCTTTGTTGTCGGCTCCCACCGTGAAGACGTAATCGCCTTGCTGATCGGACAACACCGCGGCACGCGGGATCGCCAGTACCTCGACCGGTTGCACGCCCTCCAGCATGACGGTGACGAATTCGCCGTCGGTCAGTTCGCGCACCGGACCGCCCGTGGTGGAAGGATCATGCAGCGTCGGATTGGGGATGACGCCGCGTACCGTGAGGGTGTCGGTGCTTTGCGCGATGGTGTTGTTGGCGAAGTTCAGTTTTCCGGTCTGGCCGAAAATGCGACCGTTCGGCAGCCGGACCTTGATCACCACCGCGTTGAAGCCGCCCTT
>Ga0209701_10001015_pt1 | contig 17515 bp, 17 predicted proteins | sample CZO8metaG_4_FD_188356 | JGI IMG/M metagenome (GOLD analysis project Ga0209701, IMG submission 188356) | Vadose zone soil microbial communities from the Eel River Critical Zone Observatory, Northern California, USA - CZOApr15con2H3.8 metaG... | ecosystem: Environmental > Terrestrial > Soil >... | reverse complement strand
CTGGCGGCAGTAGCTCGCAAAATTTTCGTAAGCTTCGGGATCCAAGCCGCGGACAGGCTTCAAGTTGCTCACCGGCGGCGTAAAATCCGGGTTACTCGACAGACGACCTTTCGAATTGCGGAAAAAACGCCACGAACTGTTCAGGACGAGCAGGTAGTAGATAAAAGGTGAGGAGGCTAAAACAAGAAACAGGTAATCGGCGGCTTTCGAAATCATTGCACCTCGTGCGCTAGCATTGTGCCATGCCGCTCAGTCGATAGTAAGGCGCCCCCAACGGCTCCTTCTACCAAAAAAGCATAGCAAAAAACGAAGTATTTCGCTGCCCGGGCTTTGGCCCCGGCGAAACATCGGTTAAGATAATTTTCGAACGATTCATAGATCATTGACACCGGTTTGGGAATCACCACTCCGGGATGCGCGTCAGCATTCAATCGGCAAACCAACGAATGGATTCAACGGCAGGGCGCGCACGTTCGACACTTAGCGCGAGGAAAGAAGCAGCGATCGCATGAAAGATTCACCGGGCTTGCACCTGAAAACCTACATTCTTATTTTGTTCATGGTTTTATTTGCCCCGCTTGGCAACGTCCTGCTCAGTAAGGGCATGAAGGGGATTGGCTCGGCCAAGAACTGGGCGCCGGGCGATATTTTTCATATTCTTCTCGGCATCATCACTTCAGGTTACATTTGGCTCGGAATCGCCTGCTTGCTCGCCTTTTTTGTCGCCTACATGGTTGTTCTCACTTGGGCGGACTATAGCTACGTTCAGCCGGCTTCCTCATTTTCCTATGCCGTGGTCGCCATGCTGGGATATTTCCTTTTGGGAGAGGCGGTGCCTATGCTGCGCTGGTTCGGCATATTTGTTATCTGCGTCGGTGTTTTTATTGTCGGGCACACGCATCCGCGAACCACGGAGAAGGCGTAAGCATGCTCGAGTTTTTCTTCCTATTTACTATTGTTGCCGCAGGCACCGGCGGCGAGCTCTGTGTTTCCCGCGCGATGAAGGTGGTCGGCGAAGTTCACGACTTCCGGCCGGCCGCGCTCGCTCGTTTTGTATTTCGCGCGATGCGCGTCGGCTGGATGTGGATTGGAATCGCGATGATGACGCTGGCTTTCTTCTCGCTTTTGGCGATGCTCTCCATCGAAAACGTGAGTTTCGTCGTTCCCGTGACCGCCTTGAGCTACGCGGCGGGCGCCGTCGGCGCGATGTTGTTCTTACACGAACGCATCAGCCCGCAGCGCTGGCTCGGCGTTTTGATCGTCTGTGTCGGGGTAACGATCGTCTGGCTCAGCCGGCACTAGGACACGCTCTTAACTTCCGACGTTTACGGTTTCTCCTGGTCCACCTGCGTTGGCTTTCCAATCTTGATCGTCGAGCCGAAGCGCTTGTAGTTCTGGTATCGAACCGACAAGCGTATATGAACGTCCTGACCTGATTTGAAGCGCAGGACGTCGTCAGCGCGCGTATAGGTCGGGAACCAGTAGTGGCCTTCGATATTTTCCCGAAAGGTCTCGAACAGCGGAAATGCCTGGTCTTCCTTTTTCTTGAGCAAGCCCGTGGCTTTTCCTCTGGTTTTGACAATCTGGAAGTCTTTGTCCTCTACCCAGACGCGCCCCTGAAAGTAGCGTTGGCCCTTTTCCAATTTCAGCGGAGCGATGTCAAAAACATACGTGCCGACCTCGTCGACCTGTTCTCTACCCACATACTTGACGTCATACTTGGGCAAATCGTTTGGCGTAAGTACTAGAGGCCACACCTTCTCGATGTCATCGAAATCTTGTTGCGACATGGTAATGCGCTTGAGCGACGGGGAAGGAGCCTCGAGAACTTTTTCGTAGCGCTTCCCCGCCGGCGTAAACAGGATGTCACTTGTCAGTCGGTATTCTCCGTCCGGGCGGCCATCTTCATCAAGTTCCTGGAACTCGAAAATCTGTGTATATGTGAAGTTGTCGCGTTCTTTGCGGAACTCCTCTTCGTGCTCGGTGAATTTCTGGATGATCTGCTGCACGGGCACCGGCGGCGGCTCATTGGTGATATGAGAGGACGTCTCTTGGCGGGAGGCATTTGGCTTCGCTGGTTCCGCAGGCGCGCTGGATGGAGCAACCGTGCCAGGGGGCGGTGGCGGCAACGGCCCTTGCCGCTGCTGCGCGGCCAGAGGCAGCCCTAGCGCGGCACAGGCAACCATCAAAAGCACCCTGACTCCGAGCGTCATTCGTTCCTTCCCTGCCATTCCGGAAATCTTTCCCCTCATTATCTCTGCACTCCTTCCTCTCATCCAGTCTCTACTGTACTTGAAGATTCGATGCAACGAATACGGGTTTCGTGGCTGGGGCGTCGTAAAATGGAAAGCTTCAAGGCTCGCCGCCTGGAATCCCGCGGAGGCTCGGTGCCGTTGGTCAATGTCCCGTCGCGGTTATCGTGGAAAAGCGTGGCTCGCTGCGGAGTTTCCTTCCCTTTTACATCTGTTCCGAGAAATGAGACCGGCGGAGGCGAAGCTCGATGAGTCAGGTCTGAAGAACCGTCTCGCTCTGTAGGTGAACTTGTGAGTCGTACTGCGATCACTTCACCGCACGCAGTCGCGCCACACTTAGCGGCTGTTAGTCGTCGTCTCGCTTGATCCTCAACCTGGGTCGGATCATCTCTACGGAGACATGGATACGTTCCGAGAGGGGCTCCAGAATCTCATCGACATCATCGCCCTGCAGAAATACGTATTCGGTACGCTCTGGCCAGCAAATACCGACTCTCGCGCGATGATCCGATATGAATATTACTTCGATTCTCTCCGGATACCGCCGCCGGTAACGATGTTCTTCGTGTTCGTCGTCATCATCGCCTTCGTCCTCGTCGCCATGATAGTGCCGTCGTACAACAACGGGATAGGACTCTATCGGTTCGTACACATTCGCGTTCCGAGGCGCCACAGTTTGAAGCCTGGCAAGCTCTTTGGGGCTAATCGTGACGGAGGAAACGTGAAACGTGAGGAGTGTCTCAGACGGCAGCACGATCTCCTGGTTTCCGGTGACGTATGCCCCGACAGTGCCTGCGCCAGCTCCCGCACCGGCGCCAATCGCCGCGCCCTTCCCTCCCCCCGCAGCACCGCCAATCGCTGCCCCGAGTGCGGCCGTTCCGCCGATGATTAGCAGGTTGCGCTTGGCTTGCGAGTCGGCCTTGATGGTCAAGTCGCCTGTTTGAACAGGGAACGAGCCCGAACGTGCCTGCGCGGTTCCCAGGCTCAGAGTCATCAAGGCAGGCCGCTTGAACCATCCGGAACTCGCAACCTGAGTGACCCTGCCGGTGACGCGCGCGCCTTGATCGGCCACCACGTGGTTTTGCCAGATCAGCGCCGAGGTCAAGGTGGCGCTGAAGGTATCACCGCGCTGGCTGCTTCCCGTGCTCAGAGTATCCAACAGCCGAACCGAAACGGTGGAGTTCTGCGCGGCGGCCGTTCCCGGAAGGCTCACCAATAAGCTCAGTGCGGCGAACGGAACGGCCTTCAGGATCCCATTCATGGATTTCCTCCGATATTCACGGCAGCTGGCCCACAGAGCGAAGGGACTGGCCCTCTAGAAGAGGACATCGAAGTCTCCTCGGAACAGCCGCTGGTAATTGCCGAAAAATAATCCGTATTGCGGGTCACCCGTGTTCGCGTGAACATCCAACGCGTTGAAGTGATTGGTCGTATTGAGCACGCTAAGCGAAAAGCGCAGCGAATATTTATCGTTGACTTTCACATCCTTGGAAAGACGTGTATCGGCGGAGAAAAACTTGGGATAACGAAATCTGTCGCTGTACGGCACACCTACATAGTTGCGGGCCGCATTGACGGCCGCGTAAGCGAACCCCGTGTGGTATTCCACGATCGGGGCAATCTGCATCTTCCAGGGCAGCGGGAAAAAGCCCCAAGCCAGGAAGCGATCGGGAAGATCGCCGGGCAGCGCCGAGAACTGATTGGGTTGGACTACCGGAGAAGGAAATTCTCCCAGGTACCTGCTGAAATCATTGAGATCCCCCTGCGCTTCGCTATGAACGTAGGACAAGAAAAGCTTCTGACCGGCGCGCGGAGTTAACACGGTAGTGAATTCCAATTGCCGGTACCGAGACTCTCCCCTGCCGCTGAGCACGAGCGCATCCTTTTTTCGGACCACCTGCGAATTCAGGACAACGATGCCTCCAGACTGATTCACAAGGTAATTCACCCGCACCTGCACCTTCGGGGAAAAGATGTGTTCCGCCTCGATTTGCCACGCGGTGCTGTAGGGCGCGAAGTTGCCAGGGTGCGTGCGAGCTCTGACGAACATAAATCGCTTGCCGGAGACCGTTTCGATCATATTGATATAGCGCCGGGGCCCGTCGATGACGTTTCCAGTGGGCCCATACGATGTGATGATCTGTTCAGGGTAGCTCCCGAAGGAAAAAACGCTCAATGGGACACGGTCATAATAGATGCCATAGCCGCCGCGGACTACCGTCGTGCCTTTCTCGAAGGGCTGCCAGGCGAAACCTACTCGAGGAGCAAACCGGAGGGAATGAGAAAGATCCTGGCTCTCCGTGCGTACGCCAAAATCGAGCGCTAGATTCCGAAGGACAGTCCAGTGGTCCTGGCCAAATACTCCCGTCTCGACATCGGTCCGATGAAATGGTCTGCCCGCCGTGAAATCAATCTGCCTCAAACGGCGCCCAGCGGCATCCTGAATGGTCACCGAACGAGCGGCAAGATCACCGTTATTGTTCGTGCGGGAAACCGTTGTGCCGAATTTGAGTGTGTGAGTCCCCTTTGGCGTCGGGATGGAGCGAACCAGCGCCTCCAGCCATTCCACGCGGGACGCATCCTGCTGCCTGGATAAATAGTAGTTTCCGCGATCCCCTGTCGGCATGAGGACCATGGCCGCATTCCCCTGTGCTCCAGTGCTGGCATCGAAAGACTGGACGCTCACGGTGCTCGTCAGAAGGTTCTGGCCTAAAGCCAAGTGATCGGCCAACGTATAGACATCGCTGGATGCCTGGAAGTTGGGTGTGACGGGTTGCGGACTGAAAAAACCAAGGTTCACAAAATTCGTGTGCTGCGGAGCCAAATGATACGTGCCGGTAAGAAAGTGAGTGGGCGAGAAAACATAATCGAATTGGCTGAAAGAATTGACCGACTCGGATTTGGATATGTTGTAAGGAAAGGGGAGGGTTCGCACCGGCGTTTTGGACAAGGCGTACTCAAGACCTTCGTGAAAATAAAGGCGATTTTTCAGAAGGGGACCGCCGAAGGTAACTCGAGGGGTAAAGTCGCGCAGCCCTCTCAGATGCCAGCTATAAATGCGAACTCCCGGCAATGGATCATTGAGTTCGAAGTGCCACTTTTCGCCGCCGCGGCGCGTCTCCACGGAAACCACGCCACTGGTGAAACGCCCATACTCTGCAAGAAAAGGCGTCTTGTAGACGTCGATGGATTCGACACTGTCCACGGGCACCGAGAGGCCAAACCTCCCCGTGGTGGGATCGGTGACGTCGGTCGAATTCACCACAAGAGCGCTCCGATGCTCTCCGGCTCCTTCAATTTTGATTTCGCCGTCGGGGCCGCGGACGACTCCAGGCACGAGGGGAAGAGTATCGGTGACCGTGGCGGGCCGAGAGGGGAGAGATTTTACGTCCTGGGGGTTTAAGGTCGTTGCCGTTGAGGAGGTCTGTTCCCCTTCTACGCTGGCACTTGCTTGCACTTCAACTTTCTCCACCCTCTCGATCTTGGGAATCATCGTGAATTCGATTTCCGCGGTTGTCGCGGTTGAATCGCATGACACGGATTGGGCCAGTGGTTCGAAACCGGCTTTCGATACCGTCAGTTCGTACTCACCCGCGGCAATGCAGGGAAAAACTAATTTTCCTTTGTCGTCTGTAACACCTGCACGTACATCAGCACCGTTGCGCTTCAAGCGGGCTTCTACTTGGCTGACCGGCTGCCCCGCTTCGTCATGAACCATCATTAGAATTGCAGATTGACCTTGAGCAACACTCGGCGTGAGGCAAACAAATGTGCAGAAAGCAATGTGCCCGAGCAGAAGAAAGAATGACCCCATGATCTTCAAAGATGGGATCGATCGTGATCGTTGACGCAGGGCGTTCATCTATTCTTTATTCTATCATCGACGACTAAGGCGAGAGCCGCGGGCAATTCAGAAGTTGTTGCATAACCCATACCTAGCCAATGGAATCAATGACTTAGGTGGGTTATGCAATACGTTCGAGTCATAATCACGATTGCCGATCTCTGGCTAATACTCGCTAGCCATGTTTCGATTTATCGGCCTGTGCCTCGGAACGCTGGTTCGCCTCTTGCGCACGCGTCGGAGCCTCTTACTGGAGAATCTGGCGCTACGTCAACTACTCGCCGTCCTGAAGCGTGGGCCTCCGCGGCCAAGACTAGCCCTGCTCGACAAGTTCTCATAGGTCGCCGTCCGCCGATTCTGGTTCGGATGGCAACAATCCCTCATTGCGGTCAGGCCCGAAACCGTGGTGCGTTGGCACAGGGGCGGATTCCGTTTGTGCGGGAAGCGATCGTCAAGGTCAGGAGGCCCATCGGGAGACGACAGACGTCGAAGGAAGTTCGGGAATTGATCTTCCGGATGGTCGTTGAGAACTCAACCTGAGGAGCGCCACGCATCCATGGCGAGCTTCTCATGCTCGGTTTTGATGGCTCCGAGCGAACGATCTCTCGTTGGATGAAACGGGCACGTCGAGCTCCGGAGCCGGCCAAGCGCTGGCTTACCTTTCTCCGTAATCACTGGGAAGCGATTGCCGCGATGGAAAGTCTGAATCACGCAGAAAGTTTCGCCAGCGTTTCTGCGAGGATCAGCGTGCCGCGCGCGATATCCTCCAACGAGGCGAACTCGTCAGGGCGGTGGCTGTACCCGTTGCGGCAGGGAATAAATAACATTCCGGCGGGAGCAATCCGCGAAATAAAGAGCGAGTCATGGTAAGCCCGGCTCACCATGGGGAGAAACTTGAGTCCGTTGTCGCGGCAGGAAGCGGACAGCGCATCAATCACGTTAGGAGCGCAATGAACGGGAGCGTCGGCATTCAGCAGTTCAGAACCAATATCGACCTGTCGCTTCGCGGATAGGTCCCGAGAAGCGCGCTCGACAATTTGCATCACGGTGTCTCGCCGCGTGAGATCCGTGTCGCGAATATCGACGGTGAGACGCACGCGGCTGGGAATGCTATTCACTGCGCCCGGAAAAACGTCGCAGATGCCGACTGTTGCGACCGTGTCGACCGCTCCGCTCGCGTGCGCGGCATTCTCGATCGCCAGGATCAGTTCGGCTGCCGCGCAGAGGGCATCCCTGCGATCCGGCATCAAGACGCCACCCGCATGGCCGCCCGCGCCTTCGATCAATATGCGAAGGCTTGCTGGAGCTGCGATCTCCTGGACTACTCCTAGCGGGGTTTGCTGGCGCTCCAACAAAGGCCCTTGTTCGATGTGCAATTCGACGAAAGCTTTGTAGTAACCGCTGGGCAGTTTCACTTCCTCAAGTTCGCCGCGAAAGCCCGCGCTCCTGCGAACCTGCTCGAGCGATTCGCCGTTGCTGTCGGTTAACCGCCGCGCGGCAGCGGGAGAAAGGTCGCCTGAAAGCAAACGGCTGCCAAGACAACCGATTCCGAAGCGAGTCGGCTCCTCTGAAGTGAAGACCAGAAGCTCGATGGAGTGTTTCGGGCGGAATCCGCTCCTCTGAAGCGCGCGGATTGCTTCCAGTCCTCCGAGGACACCGACGACCCCGTCGTATTTCCCGGCGTTGGGAATCGCATCGATGTGCGAACCGGTGCCCACCACGGGCGCCGAAGTATCCAGACCGACGCAGCGCGCAAAGATGTTTCCGATGGGGTCCTGCCGCAACGCGAGGCCGGCTTCTTTACAGCGTGAAGTCAGCCATGCCCGCGCCTTGACGTCCGTGGGAGTGAAAACGATTCTGGTTACGGCAGGAGATTCCGCATCGGAGATGGAGGCCAAAGTCTCCAGCTCCGAAAGCAGGAGTTCCTGATCAATCGCAAGGTTCATTCTTACTTGCCGCCCAAAGGATGACGGTTCCAGTTTTTGTAGATGAGGTACTTCGCCGGAGCTTTTCCGATGGCGCCAAACCACTGAGGACACCAGGGTCCCATCCAGATGAAGTCTCCGGCCGTGACCGGATACCATGAGTCGCCAAGGCGGTAAATGCCGCCGCCTTCGAGCATGATGAGACCGTGCTCCATCACATGCAGTTCCACCATGCTCAGCGCGGCGCCCGGCTGGTAAATCATGGTGTTCACGGCGAAATCGAAGCTCGGAACATCAGGCAGCAGGCATTTGACCTGTAAGTCGGGGTCGGCTCCCAAAGCGTGAGAGGAGACGGCATCCTCGCTCGACACCAGTACACGTGGAGGTTCGACCGACGGGACACGCTCGTATGATTTTTCGATCACGACAGCTCGGCTGCTCTTGGCCGCCTTGACGTGGTGAGGCATTCCTTGAGGCACGTAGGCGTAACCCCGCGAGCCGAGCTCCTTTTGCTTGCCTTCGGATTCCAGGGTGACCGCACCTTCGATCACAAAAAAGAAGCGCTGCGCTGGCGTGCTGCCGAGTTCGCCGCCGGCTTCAAACTCCGCTGTGTACTCCGTGAACGCCGCACCAAGCGCCGGGCCGGCGTGCACGACGGCCGAGGCGCCTTTCATTCCGGGCATCGTGGTGCGCACGAAAGTGTCCGGCGTCAGCAGCGAGTGATTGCGTTGATGAGAACTGCGCGTTTGGCCAAGATTATGCACGGCACATCCTTCCTAAGGTTTCCTGTGAGGAAGCAAGTTGCGCGAGCAAATGAACCCCGCAATCGATCGCTTTCGCAACGTCTTCGATCAAGACGGACTCCGCGGGATCGTGGCTGATCCCGCCCGGGGTGCGCAAGAAGATCATTGCCGCGGGAACCTTTTCGGCCACAATCATGGCGTCATGGCCCGCTCCGCTGACCATGCGGTGCGGCTCGCAACCGGCCTTGCGAATCGCGTCCTCGATCCGATCCGCGAGGAAGGTATCCATCGCAACAGCGCGCTGGCTGAGTAGGGCATTCGTCTTGACGGAAAGGCCACGACGCTTGGCAATCTGCTCGGCTCGCGCGATCAGATCACTCAGTGCTTCGGTTCGAACGTTATCCGAACCGTGACGCACATCGAGAGTTGCAAGAGCTTCGCCGGCAATCACGTTGACGGCGCCGGGCTTGGCCCCAACGAAGCCCACCGTAGCGACCAGATCTGAGATGCTGAGCGCCGCGCGTTCGACGTCGATGATCCACTCCGCTGCAGCGGCCAGAGCGTCGCGCCGGAGATGCATCGGCGTAGTGCCCGCGTGATTGGCGCTGCCGGCGAAGCTAAGCTCCACGCGGCTTTGCCCTGCAATTGCTTCGACCACTCCCAAAGATCTTCCGAGATTCCCCAGGACCGGCCCCTGTTCGATATGAAATTCCACGTAGCCCAAGACGTCGTCCTTCAGGGTAGCTGCGGGGACTTGGTCAGCATTCAATCCGAAGTTCTGAATTGCCTCGCGGATGGAAACTCCGTGCACATCACGGCGGCTGAGAAGTTCGTGGTCGAGCCGGCCCACCAGTGCGCGGCTGCCGATGAAGGGCACTCCGAAGCGGACTCCTTCTTCTTCTGAGAAGCCGATCACTTCGATACCGAAGGGCAGCCTTCGTCCTTCCAACGTTTCCAGCAAAGCGATTGCGAGTACCACTCCGAGAATTCCATCGTAGGCTCCCGCATTCGGCACGGTATCGAGATGCGAACCGATGAGAAGCCGTGGAGCGTTGGGGTGGTTGGCGGGATAGAGGCCGCGCAGATTTCCTGCGGCATCGATGGTCACAGAAACAGCGAGCGGGGACAGCCACGTGGCGATTTCGCGGTGACAGTCGCGCATCGGAGGTGAGAGAAACGTTCGGCGTGTGCTGCCTACGTCCTCGCTGAAGCGAGCCAGCGTCTGGCATCGACTGATGACAGTTTCGGCACGGGCTGTGCTGTCGCTGCTCATGGGCATCTCAACTCAGCGCTGGCGCCGGATCCGCGCCTCGATATATCCGTGCGGTTCGTCGATCGGCACGAAAATCTCGTTCGGGTTGTCTTGCCCGAAGCGCGAAAGATCTACGAGCAAGCAATGCTTGTTCGGCATCGTCAACGTGATCTCGTCGACTTCCGGAACTGTTTCGAGAACGCAGTCAGCCATGGCGTACAGGGTGTGTTGCACGGACTTGCTCTCGTGATCCGCGAAAACCGTAAGCAGCACCTCGCGGATCTTTGTGCGAAGCGGCGCGAATGCTAGATCCGAGGCCAAGTAGCTCCACGTAGCCCGGACAGCCGTGCCGAACAGGCGATCGCTCGACTCCGGAAGCGTCGTCAAAGAATCCTTGATGTAACCCTCGAAGGCCGATCCCGCGGTTTTCATGATGACGAGGTTTTCCAGCCCGGACGAGACCGAGAAGGCGCCGCCTTGGACGCGCGCTACTTTCGTTATCTGGGACTCGCCGCTCGATTGCACGAAGGCCGTCGAGTGAGGTTTTCCTCTTGTCTGGAGCCGCTCCCAAGTCTTTTCTGACACGCTGACTTCAGCGCGCGACACTTGCGGGTTGCGGTTCAGCAGAAAATCCACTAGCTCCTTCGAGAAATCTTCCATACAACCGGCCGAGGAACTTCGCGCCAGCGAATAGACCGTATTCTTCATCGTATCCGTGGGCAGGGTCTTGCTGTTGTCCCCGTCCTCAAAACAGCTGGCGAAATCTCCTTCAAGAAGCACTTGCACAGTCCATTCGCGGAAGTCGTTCCGATCGCGGTGACGCTTAACCTGCACCAATCGCACCCGCGATTTTCCATAACGGTTCTCGGCCAATGTCGCCATGCGCTCAGTTCCCACGGTACGTTGTGTATCCATTCGGGCTTAGCAAGAGCGGAATGTGAAAGTGCGATTCGGCATTGCGCACCTGAAATGTAATCTCGACGGCCGGATACAAGCCCTGTATTCCCTGCGCCGCGAAGTAATCTGCAGTTTCGAAGCTCAAACGATACAGCCCCTCTTGAAAGACTTCATTCTCCGGCAGCAACTGCCCGCACCGGCCATCGCGATCGGTTAGCGCTTTTCCGAGCTGCCGCCATTTTCCTGGCGACTCTTGCCGTTCCAGCCGCACGGGCACGCGCTCCGCGGGTTTGCCGCGTGCCGTGTCCAGAACATGCGTGGAGATGCGCATCATTTTCCAAACCACCTTTTCAATCGAATCTGGGTGATCTGCCGCTGCTGCTCCGCGGCTTCCTGCAATTCGGCATGGTCCGAATTGTGCAGCCGGCCCCGCAGAATCTCCAGGATTTCTTGTGCCGATTTTCCGGTCGCGCACACCAGAAAAATGCGGCCGAATCGCTGCTCGTACTCCCGGTTCGCGGAGGCAAGCGCAACCTTGACGGGAACGTCCGCCGCCGTGACGTTTTGCTGCTCCTGCGCCGACCACGCGCACAATTTCGACGTTGCGGATGGCTCCGCGCGGGATTCACCGATCCGCGGATGGCTGCGAAACGCCTCCAGCCAATCGGATTGACTCAGTGCGCGCCAGGATTCGTCCGAGGTCACCAACAGCGACGTCTCGTCCGACACGGGACGCTTGGCGGCCATGCTCTCCGCCCAAGCTCTCGAGCCGCAACACGGCAGAATGTCATTTACCGCGTCTTGGTGTGACAGGCGGTTCCAGCGTACCAGCACGTCACTCATGGGCTTCTACCTTCGGCGTGCAGCTTCCCGAGAAACTCGGCGACGAGATTCGCTGCCACCGCGGCGCGATATCGCGCGGTCGAACGAATATCGTCAATAGGCTGGATCTCCGTACAGGCGGCTTTTCTGGCGGCCTCCAAAAGAGATGGTGCGACCGTTTTCCCGATCAGCAGCCGCTCCGTTTCGGGCAGGCGAAGCGGAACGGGCGCAACGCTTCCCAAAGCGATGCGCACGTCTTCGATCGCGCCGCCGGCGAGCCGGCCCAAAGCCGCGATGCACACTTTAGAAATCGCCTGCGCGTTTCGCGCACCGGCCTTTCGCGCGTACGGGAAATAATTGGCGAATCGCCTCGGGAGACACACGGACCGAATCAGCTCATCCGAGCGGAGCTCCATCTTCTTGTAACCGGTGTGAAAGATTCGGTAGGGTATCCTGCGCTCACCACATGCCGAGACCAGGATGAGCTCCGCCTCGTATACAAGCAGCGCGGGAAGTGAATCGGCTGCGGGCGAGGCGTTGACGATGTTGCCCCCGAGCGTTCCGCGATTCTGGTTGGCGATGCCGCCGGTCCAGGCCGCCGCGCTCGCCAGCAGCGAAAATTCCTGTCGCACTATCACGTGCTCGCGCAGATCTGTGTACGTGCATCCGGCACCGACTCGAATTTCGTGCGCGAACACCTCAATTTGGCGGAGCTCCGGAAGATTCCAGATGCTGACGAGGCGCCGTGCTGCGAGCGTGCCTGCTGCGAACAACACCATTAAGTCGGTGCCCCCGGCGACGGGCAACCACACACCGGGTTCATCCGCCAGCAGCGCAACGACGGCATACAGGTTTCCCGGCGCCACAAGGTCGAACTCCGCCGGATCGGATCTCATGTTGCTGTCCTGTGCCGGGCCGCTTGCATCACAGCGTCAAAAATTTGCATGTAGCCGGTGCAGCGGCAAAGATTGCCGGAAAGCGCTTCACGAATATCGTCGAGTGTGGGTTCCGGCCGCTTGTGCAGCAGGTGGGACGCCGCCAGGATCATCCCGGGCGTGCAAATACCGCACTGCGCGCCGCCGCAGTCAAGGAAAGCAGTCTGAAGAGGATGCAGTCGCGAATCCTCGGCAAGCCCCTCGATCGTGATGATTTTCGTGCCGCTGGCTTGCAGCACAGGAACGAGACAGCTATTCACAAGCACGCTGTCCATCAGGACGGAGCACGAGCCGCACTCACCTTCGCCGCAACCTTCTTTGGCGCCGGTAAGCGTGAGTTGGCCACGCAGCACGTCCAACAGGCGTTCCATTGGATAGACGAACACCGTCTTCGGCTCGCCATTGATGGTGAACGAGACTTCGCATTTGCCCGCGCTAGTTGTCGAGGCTTTCATCGCGCTCCTGCCAACGGAATGGCCGCGTTGCCTGGTTCAAGCCTGGCGGTCATAGCTTCGAAAACGTCTTCCGGAAGCAAGGGAATCGAGTTGAATGGGATGCTCGTCGCGTCTTCGACGGCATTCACGATCGCCGGGGCGGGTCCATCCATGGGAAGCTCTCCGATGCCCTTGGCGCCGTAAGCGCCGTGCGCGCTTCCAATCTCTTCGAAAAATACGCGGATGGGAGGGAGGTCCACGGACGTCGGCATGATGTAATTCGTCATCTGGCCATTTTGCATGCGTCCGTTCTGCTGGTTAACTTTTTCGTAGAGCGCGAAGCCGATCGCTTGCGCCACGCCTCCGGCAATCTGCCCAGTTGCGAGAACCGGGTGAAGCACCTTGCCGATTTCCTGTAAAGCGACGAAATCTTTCACGGACACGCTGTAGGTGGTGAGGTCGACTTCGACCTCCGCAACGTAAACGGCCCAGGCAAATGCCGAATAGGCTTCGCCGCGGTATTTCTCGTCATCCCAGAAAATGCCGCTTGGGGATTCGTAACGCGCGTAGGACTTGAGGGGACCGCGCGCGGCGGCGTATTTACCGCAAGCAGTGCTGAATTGCGCCCTCGTATAAGTGTCTCCGAGCAACGCGCATCCGGAAAGGGTTTGCTTTAATCCTACCGCCGCCGATTGCACCAGCTTCCCGACAATCATGGCCGTCCGTGACGCCACCGTTGGGCCGCTGTTGGGAACCTCTCGCGTATCCGGCTGCGCAATTTCAATATCTTCGTACGGGAGTCCCAGCGTTTCGGCGGCGATCTGGCAAAGGACGGTATTCGTGCCCTGGCCGAATTCTGCGCTCGAAACCAGTACGCGAACACGGCCATCGGCATGGGCTTCGATGCCGACCACGGATCCCAGATAGCGCTCGCCGGAACCCGTAAATCCGGCGCCATGCAGGAAGGCGGCGATTCCCATGCCCTTCTTGCTGCCCGCGGATTCGTTCTCGATTGCAAAGCGTGCGCGCTTCGACTCGTATCCGGAAAGCTCAAGGGCTCGATCCAGCAGATGATTCAGGTTAATTTCTTCCTTTATGGTCTGCTCGGTCGTCGTGGTCTGCTCCGGCTGCAAAAAATTCCGGCGACGGATCTCGACCGGAGAAAGGCCAAGAACGCGGGCGATGCGATCCATGTGCCGCTCCATGGCGAAGAGGCTTTGCGGCGCGCCGAAACCGCGGAACGCCCCGTTGGGAGGCGCGTTGGTGGCCACGGCCTTCCCGCGAATGCGCACAGCCGGCCAATAATAGGGACCGCCGGCGTGGATTGTGCCTCGCGAAAGCACGACCGGCGACAGTGTTGTGTAAGCTCCACCGTCGATCGTGAATTCGATTTCACCGCCGAGAATTTTTCCGTCCTTGCTCACCGCCGTACGATGGCGTGTACGCGACGGATGACGTTTGGTCGTGGCGGTCATGTCTTCCAGGCGGTCGTACACAATTTTCACCGGGTGTCCGGATTTGATTGCCAACAGCGCCGCGTGTCCCGCGATCATGGACGGATACTCTTCCTTGCCGCCGAACGCTCCTCCGGTCTCCGTCTGGACAACCCGAACCTTGTCCTCAGGAAGCGCACACAGAGTCATCAGCGCCTTGTGCACATAATAAGGACACTGCAGCGATCCCCACACGGTGATTCCAAGCCCCGCGTCGACGGCAGCGATGATTCCGTTGTTTTCGATGTACAGCTGTTCTTGCGCGCCGGTGAAGTACTCGGCTTCCACGATGTAGTCCGCGTTGTTCCAGATCGCGTCGACATCGCCCTTCTCGATCAAAAATGTCTTGAAGGTGTTGTCCGAGCCCCAAATGATTTCGGAGCACCGCTCGCTCTCTTCGATGCTATGAATTGCCGGGAGTGGGTCATATTCGATTGAGACCGCCTCGACCGCCTTCGGAAGCGCATGCCGGTCCGGATGAGCCAGCAACAGAATCGGCTCCTCAGGATGATTCACGATATTTTCGGCCAAGCACGGCTGATCATCCGCAATTAGTGCAACATGATTTTTTCCCGGAATATCTTTTGCCGTGACGATCACAAATTCGTCCCAGGCCACTTCGTTGCCGAAACGGATACTCTTGATCCGGCCCCGCGCGACCTTGCTCCGGACGGTCGCTCCATAGACGATCCCGGGCATGGAAATGTCGTCCACGTACCGCGCCGCGCCCGTGACCTTGTCGCGTCCTTCTTTGCGGGGAACCGACATTCCGACGCTGTGATACTCTCGCAAGTCGGTGGACTCCATTCTTTAGTCGACGAGTATACAGCAGCTAGCGCCGGTACTCGCGTCCCGCTGCCTCACCGGGAAAATCGCCTTGCGCAAAAACTAATTTCCCTCTCAGATACGCCGCCTCTACCACTCCACGCAGCCGTTGCCCCAGGTAGGGAGAAACCGGGTGCCGGTAATACAGTCTCTCTTTCGTCACGAGGAAGTCGGCGTCAGGGTCAAATACCACCAGGTCGGCGTCATAGCCCGCCGCGATTCGGCCTTTGCGCGCGCCGCAGCCAGCCAGCCGGGCCGGGCCCTCCGACATCCAGCGCGCAATATCGGCCAGTGTAAATCCTCGCTTTTCGGCCTCCGTCCACATTACCGGCAGCGCCACGGAGAGACTCGAAATTCCGCCCCAAGCGATTCGGAAATCGCCGTCGTCGATGCACTTCATGGACGGAGGACAGGGAGAATGATCGGTCACAACCATATCAATCGTTCCTTCCCGGAGCCCCTCCCATAGTCTTTCGCAATTCTCCCGGCTGCGAATCGGCGGCGCGCATTTGAATGGTGTGGCTCCGTCCAGTATGTCTTCCGACGCCAGGCACAAATAGTGTGGGCACGTCTCGACACTTACCGTGAGGCCCTCGGACTTCGCCGTGCGCAGATCGTTCAGCGCGTGGCATGTCGAGAGATGCACAATGTGCAGCCGGAAAGCGTATTCGCGGCACAGCGCTAGCAGCAAGCGGATCGCCGACAGTTCCGCCTCGTCTGGCCGCGATTGCAAGTATGTGGCGTAGCGTCTCCAGTCGGCATTGGCCAAACGCCCTGTAGCCGCATTCACAGGTGCGGCTAACTCCGCATGTGCGAGCAGAGGGAGTCCGCTTCGCGCAACGCGCGGCAGCGCCGCACGGAGTTGCCGCTCGGTAACCATAGTGAAGCCATCGATGCCGGGATCGATGAGGAAGCACTTGAATCCGGCCACGCCCGCGGCCGCCAATGCTTCGATGTGTTCCTGATTATCGCTGACGATGCCGCCCCAGGGAGACCAGTCTACCCAGCATTGGCCGCGAGCGGCTTCTCGCTTCGCTTCGAGCGCGGCAACCGTGGTCGTGGCCGGCAGACAATTCAGAGGCATGTCCGCGAGCAGCGTGTAGCCTCCGGCGGCAGCAGCGCGAGTCGCGTTTGCGAATCCTTCCCAGTCCGTACGTCCGGGCTCGTTAATGTGAACATGCGAATCGACCAACCCTGGCAGGATTACTGCCTCCCCAAAATCATGGATCTGGGCATGAGCGGGCACCTGATCCGCGGCAGTTACGGCCTGGATCCGTCCCTCTTCCACAAGTAATGCCGCTGGCCGGACTCCTTCCGCCGTTACAAGGTGTCGCGAGACAAAGGCCTGAAGGGTCATGATCGGAGGTGCCATGTTTCAGAGGACTTTAAGACATCAGGAGTAGCCCGACTTCCTCGCGGGAAATCGTCTTCTCCGTTAACCGGGGAATGCGCGGTGAAGCTTTGGAGTGCCATGTTAGGATTACGAAAGATGCAAGTCAACGGCGTTACGCAACCCGGTTCGCAAGGGCAACCCCAGTACGGACTGACTTGGGACATGGTAGACTTTAAGAGCCGGATGTTGAATATTCCGCGGACGAAGAACGAAGAACCCATACCCGTCCCGTTGAACGATTTTGCGGTAGCTGCCATTAGGGTTGTGCGTGACCGGCGCGACGGCAGAGGGCGTGTGTTTCAATCGGCCCGGCCAGGCGAACCGCTCGAAAATGGGCGGCCTTGGTTTGTTGAAGCGGTGAATGAAGCGGGAATTAAGAACTTTCGTTGGCACGGCCTGCGGCATCCGTTTGCCAGCCGGCTGCGAATGAAGGGTGCGCCGCTTGAAGACATCGCAGATTTGTTGGGGCATAAGAGTTTGACGATGACAAGGCGTTACGCGCATCTCGGTCCGAACAAATTGCGTGCAGTGGTATCCTTGCTCGGAGCAAGTGACATCACAAGTGACACCAGTCAACAGGGTGCCCCGGCCGCTTCCTTGCAAGTTGCTGTGCATTAACAAGTTAGGGGCGTAGCTCAGTGGTAGAGCAGCGGCCTTTTAAGCCGAAGGTCGTGGGTTCGATCCCCACCGCCCCTACCAA
>Ga0209701_10001014_pt1 | contig 17517 bp, 17 predicted proteins | sample CZO8metaG_4_FD_188356 | JGI IMG/M metagenome (GOLD analysis project Ga0209701, IMG submission 188356) | Vadose zone soil microbial communities from the Eel River Critical Zone Observatory, Northern California, USA - CZOApr15con2H3.8 metaG... | ecosystem: Environmental > Terrestrial > Soil >... | reverse complement strand
TATTTATGACACATTGATTATTGAATTGGGATTGAGCAATATAGCTTGGTTCAACATGCTCGAGGTGGGTCATGAAATCTCCTCAATCCAGCGCTTCGGTCAAGCCGGGCGCCGCGTTGCCGAATAAAAATGCCGCCGTCGCCGCGGTGCTGCCGCGGCGGCGAGACCTGTTTTACGGCGGTGAATGGCACCCGCCGGTTTCCGGGCAATTCTTCTTAAGCTACAACCCGGCTACGGGCGAAGACTTAGGAACGGCGGCGGATGCCAATGCCGAAGATGTCGATCGCGCGGTGCGGGCGGCGCATGCCGCGTTTCCCGCGTGGCGCGCGACCCCGCCGTCACAGCGGGCGAAATTATTGCGCGAGGCGGCGCAGCGGCTGCGCGCGGCGGCGAATGATTTGGCGTTGCTCGACGCCGCCGATTGCGGCAATCCGGCGCGAGCGATGGTGGGCGACGTGCAGGCATCGGCCGCCGCGCTTGAGTTTTTCGCGGGCCTGGTCACGGAAATGAAGGGCGAGACCATTCCGATGGGCACGGGCATTTTGAATTACACCCTGCGCGAGCCGTTGGGTGTGGTCGCGCGCATCAACCCATTCAATCATCCTATTATGTTCGCGGCGCTCAAGGTCGCCGCGCCGTTGGCCGCCGGAAACACGGTCGTCATCAAGCCCGCGGAACAGACCCCGTTGTCCGCTCTGGCACTGGCTGAGTTGTGGAGCGATCTGTTTCCTGCCGGGGTATTCAACGTCATCACCGGCCGGCGCGAGACCGGCGCCGCTATTTCCGCGCATCCGTTGGTAGCCAAGGTGTCGCTTATCGGCAGTATTCCGACCGGGCGCGCGGTCATGCGCAGCGCCGCCGATACCCTGAAAAAATTAACGCTTGAGCTCGGCGGCAAGAATGCGCTGATCGCCTATCCCGATGTCGATCCGAAAAAGGTCGCCGCTGGCGCGGTCTTTGGCATGAATCTAAAGTGGACCGCCGGGCAGTCTTGCGGATCGACCTCGCGGGTATTTCTGCATGAATCTATTTACGACGAAACCCTCAAGCACATTGTCGATGAGATGAGCCGCCTGCGCTGCGGCCTGCCGACCGATCCCGACTGCGAAGTGGGCTGCATCGTCAGCCGCGAGCAATTTGACAAGATCATGGGTTATATCCGTGCAGGCCAAGAAGAAGGTGCGCGGCTGGCCTGCGGCGGTACGCAGCCGGAGGATCCAAAACTGAAAAACGGCGCCTTTATTCTTCCTACCGTGTTCGCCGAGGTGCAGCCGACCATGCGCATCGCGCGCGAGGAGATTTTCGGTCCGGTGTTGTCGGTATTTCGCTGGCGGGACGAGGAGGAAATGTTCCGCGCGGTCAACGGCGTCGAGCAGGGTCTGACCGCCGCTATCTGGACGCGCGATCTCGCGCGCGCGCATCGCGCCGCCGCGCGGGTTGAGGCGGGTTACGTTTGGATCAACGGCTCGAGCAGCCATTTTCTCGGCGCGCCGTTCGGCGGTTATAAGCAATCCGGCCTTGGCCGCGAGGAATGTCTGGAAGAGCTGCTGGCTTGCACACAGATCAAGAACGTCAACGTCACCCTCGAGGCTTGACAGCATGGCCGGCGCGCTCGTGGTCGATAACGCGACCAAGCGTTTCGTGACCGCCGAGGGACCGGTGCTGGCAATCGACCGGGTGTCGCTGGAGGTCCGGCAAGGCAGCTTCGTATCGATTATCGGCCCCAGCGGTTGCGGCAAGTCCACTTTATTCGGTGTTATCGGCGGCTTGATCGATGATTATGAAGGGCGCGTGCTGATCGACGGCGCCGCGGTCAACGGATCGCATCGGGACATCGGCATGGTGTTCCAGGAAGAATCCACCTTCCCCTGGCTCACGACGCTGGAGAACATCGCCTTTCCCTTGGCGGCCGCGGGGGCGCCCGTCAAGGAACGCCGCGAGCGCGCGGAATACTTGCTGCATCTCGTGGGGCTCGACGGTTTCGGCAATCATTATCCCGCCGAGCTGTCCGGCGGCATGCGCCAACGCACCGCGATCGCGCGCACCCTGGCGGCGCAGCCGCGGATCTTGTTGATGGACGAGCCGTTCGCGTCGCTGGACGAGCAAACCCGTCTGCTGCTCGGCGACAAAGTGCTGCAAATCTGGCGCGAGCTGAATCAAACTACCTTGCTCATCACCCACAGCATCACCGAGGCGGTGCAGCTCAGCGATCAGGTGATGGTCATGACCTACCGGCCGGGCAGGATCAGGCGTATTGTGCCGATCGATCTGCCGCGCCCGCGCACCTCGGAGATCGTCGGCAGCGATGCGTTCGGGCGCCTGGTGGGGACGATCTGGAACGATTTGCGTGAAGAGGCTTTGCGCGGTCTTGCGGAAACCGAACCCCAACCGCGGGCCGCAATTGATGAAAACTCAAAAATAATCCTAAAGGAGCACAAACATGATCGACGGTAAACATATAGGCGGATTGCTGGCGCTGCTCGCGGCGCTGGTTCTACCCTTTAATGCCACGGCCGCGGACAAGGTGAAGGTGGCGATCGGGCAAAAAGGCCTGTGGGATACGCTGATCGTGCACCAAGGTTTGGAGCAAGGCATCTTTAAAAAGGCGGGTCTCGACGTCGAGGCCACGTGGACGCGCGGCGGCGCCGAGACCTTGCAGGCGGTGATTACCGGCAGCGCGGATTTCGCGCTCGCGAACGGTATTACCGGCGTGATCGGCGCCTACGCCAAGGGCGCGCCGGTGCGCATCGTCGGCGCGCAGATGACCGGCGCCAGCGATCTGTTTTGGTACGCCAAGGCCGATGGCCCGGTGCGCGGCATGAAGGACCTGGACGGCAAGACCGTGGGCTATTCGCGCCCGGGTTCATCATCCCATCTGGTCGCCCTGGCGCTGGCGGATGCGGTGGGCGTGAAACCGCGCTTCGTGTCGAGCGGCGATGTATCCGGCACGCGCGTGCAGGTGATGTCCGGCCAGATCGACGCCGGCTGGTCCGCGCCGCCGTTCAATCTGGAGCTGGTCACCGAAGGTAAGATCCGCATCATCGCGCGCGGCGGCGACGTCGCCTCGCTCAATAACCAAACCGTGCGGGTCAACGTCGCCGGCGTGAAGTTTCTGACCGAGCGGCGCGATGTCGCGCGGCGCTTCATGCAGACGTACGCCGACACCATCGACTGGATGTACCGCAATACCGACGCCTCGATCGCCTTTTATGCCAAGTTCAACCAGCTTCCGATGGATGTCGCCAAACAGGCGTTCGCGTTTTATCCTAAACAGGGGCTCGCCTTGGCGCCGATCGCCGGTTTGCAGCAGAGTCTGGATCAGGCGCTGGAATACAAGAATATCGATAAACCCCTGCCGGTCAAGGACGCCCAGGGCATGATCGACCTCGTTTATCAGCCGGGAAAATGACCGGCCGCGCGGCATCGGCGCAGGCATCGAAATGGGCGCCGGCCGCGGCGGGAATCGCCGGCTTGGCGGTGTGCGCCGCGCTCCTGGAGCTGGCGGTCCGCGCCTCGCTGGTTTCGCCGCTGATCGTGGCGCCTCCTACCAGCTTGCCGGCGGCGTTCGGCAAACTGTGGCGCGAAGGCTACCTGCTCCAGCCCTTTCTCGCGACGCTCGGCCAGGCGTTCGCTGCCACCCTGCTTGCCGCCGCCGTCGGTCTTCCGTTCGGCTTTCTGTTATGGCGCCGTCCGGCCTTGGGCGAGGCCTACGAGGCGTGGCTGGGCGCGGCCTTCGCCGCGCCCATTATTTTGCTGTACCCGCTGTTTCTCGTGGTCTTCGGGCGCGGCTACGCCACCACCATCTTCGTCGGATCGATCGCCGCCGTGATTCCGATCGTCTTGAAAACGCGCGAAGGATTGCTGGGCGTGCCGCCGGTACTGTTGAACGTCGGCCGCAGTTTTCATCTGTCCCAGCGGCGGTTGTTTTTTAACATCACCTTTCCCGCCGCGGTGCCGGCGATTTTCACCGGCATCCGGCTGGGCGTGATCTATGCCCTGGTCAATATCATCGGCATCGAGTTCCTGATCGACTTCGGCGGCCTGGGGCGGGTGGTATCGGAGATGTACTTTCGCTATGAAATTCCGGGCATGTACGCCGCCATCGTCCTGATCGTACTCGTCAGTCTCTTATTTTTATCGCTGCTGCAAAGATTGGAACTGTGGCTGCGGCCGCGCTGATTAAGGCGAATGCGCGCCCTACGGCTGCTTCATATAAAGATGAAGTGTTATCAGAGACCCAATATCGATTTAAAGATAAGCGTGCCTGACTGATCATTCCTTGCGGCCGATTCCAAAGAAACGGCGTCGGCTGGCTTTATCGTTAGGGGCGGAAGAAATATGAAAAATATCACCATGGGCGGTTTTGGTATCGCCGCGGCGCGCCCTGCTGCCATTACGCGCATACGCATCGCCACCGTCATCGCGGTTCTTATTCTGTGGGAGGGAATGGCGCGCTCGGGCTGGTTGTATGAGGGGGTGGTGCCGCCGCTGACTGCCGTGGCCGCCGCGTTCGCGCGGCTGCTGGTTACCGCCGCCACCTACCGCCATCTCGCCGTGACCGGCTGGGAAATCGCCGCCGGCTTCGTCATCGGCCTGGCGGCCGGCGTGGCGGCCGGCGTGGTCATGGGCGTACGGCGCTTTTTCGGGCGCGCGATCGCGCCTTATTTGGACGGCCTGGCCACGGCGCCCAAGATTATTTTTCTGCCGATCGTCATGCTCATGTTCGGCGTCGGCGTGGAATCTAAGATCGCGCTCGGCACCCTGTCGGCGTTTTTCCCGGTGGTGCTGAATACCGCGGCGGGCATGCGCCAGATCAACCCGGTGTGGATTCGCGTCGGTCGGAGTTTCAGGCTCACGGCGTGGCAAATGACGCGCAGGATTTATCTGCCGGCGCTGGCGCGCTCGCTCGCCATCAGCATGCGCCTGGGCCTGGGCGTGGCGATCATCGGCGTGCTGCTGGCCGAGATCAAGCTCGCGGACAGCGGGCTCGGTTTTCTCGCCATCGAGCATTACAATCATTTCCGCATCCCGGAGATGTATGCGCTGCTGCTTTTCATATTTATTTTGGCGATCGGCGCTAATCTGTTGATCAGCCGGCTGTTGCCAGGGCACTGAAGATTCGGTTATTGTGTTTGCTGGAATGGCCGGCTACGGTACCGCGCCCGGCCGGATGGCGGTCCGCGCGCGGCCTGCGCATAAACCCACGAGGCCCTATTTATGTCAGAACCTTATTACCGGCATCATTTATTTTTCTGCCTGAATCAGCGGGAAGCGGGAGCGGCCTGCTGCGCCAACCATGGCTCGCCCCGGTTACGCGACTATGCAAAGAACAAAGTAAAATCGCTGGGATTGGCGGGACCGGGGGGCATCCGCGTCAATATCGCCGGGTGTCTCGACCGTTGCGAGCTGGGTCCGACCCTGGTCGTTTATCCCGAAGGCGTCTGGTATACCTACGTCGACGAAGAGGATATCGACGAAATCATCGAGAGCCACATCGTAAAAGGACAGGTGGTCGAGCGTTTAAGAATCTGATGCCCACAATGGTTACCGCCTCCGTCGACCTCAGCTTGACGCAGCCAGGCGCCCTGCCGTATCTTGGCGACGATAAACGCCTCTTCCGCTTTAGATCCTTACATTGCCATTAACTATGCGAGGTTTGACATCATGAGTATCGTCGTGGGAAACATGCGCAAGCGCTTGGACGAATTGACCCTGGAGACGATGAGTAGCTTGAAGTGGATGCAAGAGCCGCGCGTGACGCGCGAGCAGGCGCAGATTTTTACCCGGCATTTCGGCTTGTTCACGCGCCATAGCCGCCAATGTTGGGCGAACGTGGTGGGGAATTGCCCGATCATAAAAGTCCGCCAGTTTTTAGTCAGCGAAAACCTGTATGAGGAAGAGGCGAACGAGGAAACTTCGCATTTCAACGTGCTAATAAAAATGGGTGAGGCGCTTGGGTTGACGCAAGAGCAGATTTTCAACGTCGATCCATTGCATACGACCACGGTGGCGTTCCTGGCGTGGGAGACAATGACGAAAAACCGGAGTTGGATCGAGGCGCTCGCCGCCAAGCTGATTTTGGAGCGCTCCAACGAGCCCCACTGCGGCAATATGTCGGCCTGGTTCGCGCAGAGCTGGTCCAAACATTTGGGTTTGAGCGCCGAAGATCTGGAATTCTTTCACCTGCACGTGGAGGCGGATGCCATACACGGCGAGATGTCTTTGCAGATCCTTGAGCAATACGCCGATACCCCCGACAAGATCGAGGCGGCGGTCAACGCGGCGGCGCAGTCGTTGAGCGCATGGAAGGTGATGCTGGATGGGATCCACACCGAGGCTTACCACAAAAAAGACCTGGACGGAGGCGATAGCCTGCCCAAAATGACAAAAGCCGGCGGTAGATAGCGTTGTCATCGCCAAGGGCATCTTGGGAACCTCATAACAACGTGCAAAATCGATTCTACATAGGGACGTGTTTCATTACGTGTAGGTAGGTTATGAACGTAAAGACGCGGCGCCGCGATAGGATAAGAGCGGGAGCACCATGATCAAAGCGGCTCTCGCTATATTCAACGAGGGACGCCGCATCAAGCCGGCCGGGAAGCTGTACCTGGTCATCGCCCTGCTCGGGGTACCGCTGACGGTATTCGAGATCTGGTTCGCGCTCTTAGGCTCAATGCAGCCTTTGACGCTGGCGGTGGTGTTCGTCGGTGTTTTGTATACCACCACTTTCTTAACCGTCTCCTCGACGCAAAAGAACCCTCATTTAACTCTCCTCGATTATGCATTGGCGGCGCTGAGCTTCGCTTGCAGCGTCTATTTTATTTTTCAGACACCACGCTACGTGGAATGGGTCGCGGGCATCAGCGAATTCACCGCGCTCGATCTGGCCGTGGGCACTGTAGTTGTATTATTAACCTTGGAGTTGACGCGCCGTTGCGTCGGCTTCGGCTTGTCGGTGGTGGTGTACGCACTGCTGGCCTATCTGTTTTTCGGCCATCACCTGTCCGGCGTGCTGGCGCACCGGGAATTCACGCCGGCGTTTTTCATCGAACAGATGATCATCAGCATCAACGGCGGCATTTTCAGCGGTCCCATTCAAGTGGCGGCGGCATACGTGTTTTTGTTTATCTTGTTCGGCAAGTTTCTCGAGGAAACCGGCGGCGGGCGTTTCTTTTTCAATCTCGCGGCGCTGTTCGCCGGCCGCCGCGTGGGCGGCGTATCGAAAGTGGCGGTGGTGTCGAGCGGAATGTTCGGCATGATCTCGGGCAGTCCCGCGGCCGATGTCATGGTGACCGGCTCGGTGAATATTCCGATCATGAAGAGGATGGGGTATTCCGCGGTTTTCGCCGGCGCGGTCGAGGCCGTGGCGTCCACCGGCGGCAGCCTGGTGCCGCCGGTGATGGGCGCGGTGGTATTCATGATGGCGGAGTTTACCGGCATTAAATACGTGGACATCGCGAAATCGGTGGTGATTGTCTGCCTGCTTTATTACGCCTCGATTTATTTCCAGGTGCACCATCGCTCGGTGCGGTTAGGTATCTTAGGTTTGCCCAAGGAACAGATTCCGAGTATCGGGCAGGTGTGTCGCGACGGCTGGTTGTATACGATCCCGTTCGCGGTGCTGATTTGGCTGTTACTGGCGGGCTATACGCCCGGTTACGCCGGCGCGCTGGCGGTATTGACCATGATCGCCGTCAGTTGGCTGCGGCGCGAAATCCGAATCACGCCCCGGCGCTTTGTCGCCGTGTGCGTGAATGCCTGCTACGCGTTAGGGCCGCTGATCGCGGCCGTGGCCGCGGCCGGTATCGTCATCGGGGTATTAAACTTGACCGGCATCACCGGCAAGGTGTCGTCGGTGATGCTGTCCATTACCGGCGGGAATGCATTATTCGCTTTGATTATCGCGATGATGATCACGGTCTTCTTGGGTATGGGTATGCCGGTGATCGCGGTGTACGCGCTGGTGGCGGTATTGATTGCGCCGATGCTGGTGGAAATGGGCCTGCCCCTGTTCGAGGTGCACCTGTTTTTGGTTTATTACGCGGTGCTGTCCGCGATTACCCCTCCCGTGGCGATCGCGGCGTATGTGGCCAGCAGTATCGCCGAGGCGTCGCCCATGGCGATCGGCTGGCAGGCGACACGGCTGGCCTCCGTCATTTTTATTATTCCTTTTATTTTCGTCTACGAGCCGGCGCTGTTACTTAAAGGCGACTGGTACCAAATTCTTTTGACCGCCGCCACCACCTTTATCGGCGTTTATTTTTTCGCCCTCGGCGCGGAGGGTTGGTATAAAGGCGCCCTGGCCTGGTGGGAACGGGTATTATTGCTGGCCGCCGGATTTTTCTCGGTCTGTCCGGGGTGGCTTTTCAATATCGCCGGCATTATTCTCGGCGGCGGCTTGATTTTAAGCCAGCGCAATGCCGGCTCGCTGTTCCCCGCCCAGACGAGAAAAAGAAGGGTTGTGGAATGAATACGCTTGAGCAAAGATCTTAGTGGAGGCATAAACATGCGTCACCATTTTACGAAACTGACAGTGATCGGCTTTTTATTGTGCGCGGGGATCGCAGCTCGGTCGGCGGCAGATGACGACCGATCGCCGGTAAAAGCCACAGTGGCGGGCGCGTCCGCACAAGGGATGTTTTCTTTGGTCGGGGAATCTATCAATGAAATGGTACGGCGCGAATATCCCGGTTCCTCAATCGTCTATGAACCGGGCAACAACGCCGGTTCGTTTACACGTATGTTAAAAGGCGAGGTGCCGTTGTCCACCGGGCATTGCGACCTGGAAGTACAAGCGGCGCTTGCGGGCGAGGCGCCTTATCTGCGCGCTTATTCCAAGGACGATTTCGGCCTGGTGGCGCGTGTCACCGACGGTTTGTTGCTGCATGTCTTGGCGCGCGCTGATTTTTTGGAAAAGTACAAGATTGGCACTTTCGCGGACCTGGTGAAGAAGCGCGTCCCGGTCCGGGTCTCGGTTAACCAAAAGGGCAATCTTACAGTCTATAATCTGGCGCGCGCGATCTTCGACTACTATGGCGTCACCGAGAAGGATATTCTCGCCTGGGGCGGCAAGATTTTTTACGTCCCTGACAACATCTCCATGGATATGGTGAAGGATGCCAAGCTGGATATGATCATCAGCACCTCGTTTCCGCCGGACCGGCGCTTCGTGGAGATGGGCACGACCACGAAGATTTCCTTGGTTCCGCTGGAACCGGAGGCCATCGACCGCATTGCGGCGAAATTGGGCATCAGAACCGGAGTAATTAAGGCAAACAGTTATTCCTTCTGGCCGAAAGATTATTATGCGACTTCTACCGGGTGTTATCTCTCCGCCGGCAAATCCGTTCCCGACGCGCTCACCTACAAAATCGCCAAGGCCGTTTATACCCACTTCAATTACTATCAAGGCGTGCACCCGGTGTTCAAGCGCTACCAGCGGGAGATGCTGGTGGATAAGGGCAATTACCAGTTGCATCCCGGCGCTGCGCGGTTTTATCGGGAAGTAGGATTACTGAAATGAACGACATCGCAACCACCGCGCGCGCCGGACGTCCGCGCGCTTCCGCTAAACTGCTGCAGGGTATTCTGGTACCCATTCCCACTGTTTTTGACTATGACGGTGAGGTGGACGAGCCGGGTATGCGCGCGTTAGTGCAGTTTTACCTCGACGCACATGTGCACGGCCTGTTTCCATGCGGCTCGTTCGGCATGGGGCCGGCGATGAGCGTGGACCAGCGCAAACGCGTGGCGGAGTTGATTGCGGAGACGGTTAACGGCCGTATCCCGCTGGTAGTGCATTGCGGCACTGTGGATGTGTTCTCCGCCATCGATCTCGCCAAGCACGCCAAGGGCCTCGGCAGCCTAGCGATCGCGATCGTGCCGCCGTTCTATTACAGCGACCACACCGAATATGAAATCCTGGAACATTACCGCCGTATCGCCGAGGCGGTCGATTCTCCGCTGTTCATTTATGACAATCCGCAATACAGCGGCATCCATATGCAAGTGGAACGGGTGTTGCGCCTGAAGGAGGCGATCCCCTCCATTCGTGGCATCAAGCTCAATATCATGAGCGTGGAGCGCGCGCTCGAATATCTGCGCCTGTTGCCGGAGGATATCGCCATCTTCAGCGCCGGCGTCTCCAACCTGTTGACGGGCAAGCCCAAGGGGTTCGACGGCACCGTCAACCCGCCGACCGCGCATGTGCCGGAATTATGCGTCAGTTTTTGGGACGCCTTGGCCCTGGACGATTTCGCCAAGGCGATTCACTATCATTACCAGCTCGATGCGATTGCCGGCATCGTGATGGAACTATGGAAGACCAGGGGCCGCATTGCCTATAAAGAGGCGTTGAAATTGCGCGGCTTAGAGATCAAGATGTTTCCGCGCTGGCCTTCCAAGGAACTGGGCCCCGAGGACGTGGCGCGGTTGCGCGAGGTCCACGAGCGGGTCGGCGCAGGATATTTTGTCGGACAACGGCGCGTGAATGTAGTTTAAGTGCCTTTCAGCAACCTATCAAATTTTAGATAACGGTTGACTATCATAGGAGTGCACGCATATGAACGAGATCAATATAGATTTGTTTCATGAGGATTTGCTTGCCAATAATTTCGACGGTTTATGGCGCATCGCGCCCAAGGTATTGACCAAGGCCCCGACCGATACCGGCGTCCCGTACGTATGGCGCTGGGACGAGGCGATTCCCCGTTTGATGAAGGCCGGCGACGTGATCGATCCGGCCAAGGGCGGCGAGCGGCGCGTGCTGCTGTTGGTCAACCCGGCGCTCAAGGGCGGCTACGGTACCACCCATAGCCTCACCGCCTCGCTGCAATTGATTAAACCGGGCGAGATCGCGCCCGCGCACCGGCACACGCCGAACGCCATCCGCTTCATCATCGAGGGCAACGGCGGCTATACCACGGTGAACGGCGAACGGGTAGTCATGAACGAGGGGGACCTCACCTTGACCCCGGCATGGATGTGGCACGATCACGGCAATCAGACCGACCATAATATTATCTGGCTGGACGGCATCGACGCCTCGCTCACCACGATTCTGCGCGGCATGTTCTTCCAGCCCTACACCGAACCCATGCAGCCGGTGACGCGCGACGCCGACCATAGCCGGCGCCTGGTCGGCACCGGTACTATGCGGCCGGTGCGGCGTAAGCTGGATGAGGGCGACTATCTGCCGTTGATCTACCGTTTCGAGCAGGCGTATGATGAGCTACAGGCGCAGAAGAAGAAGGGCGGCGATCCTCACGACGGCGTATATCTGGAATATCTCAATCCGGTCACCGGCGGCTCCGCCCTGCGCACGGTCTCCTGCTACCTGCAATTGCTGCGTTCCGGCGAGCACACGCAGGCGCATAGGCACGCCAGCAGCACCGTGTACTTCGTGTTCCGCGGCGAGGGCTACAGCGTGATCGACGGGAAGAAATACGCCTGGAAGCGCGGCGATACCTTTTGCGTGCCGGTGTGGGCGCTGCACGAGCACGTCAACACCGCGGCAAAAGAGGAGACGATCCTGTTTTCGTATAGCGACGAGCCGTTGATGCGCGCCGTGGGCCTATACCGGGAAGAGGCGTACGCGGAAAACAGCGGCCATCAGCGGATCGCGGCCTGATAGGACTCGATCATGAACGAGGCTAACGACACCACGGCGCACAAAGGACCTGCAGCGGACTTAAAAAACTCCGCTATCAAAATTCTGCCGTTGTCGCCGGGAATCGGCGCGGAGATCGTCGGCGTCGATTTGTCACGGGAGCTGGACGCAGGGACGTTCGAACGCATCCGGCAGGCGTGGTACGACTACAACATCTTGTTGTTTCGCGGACAACGGCTGGCGGAAGAGGACCAGGTGCGTTTCGCCGGGCGCTTCGGCGAGTTGGCGAAGCTGGTCAATAAAAACGACGGCATGACCGGCCATCCCGCGGTGATGCTGGTTTCCAATGTCAAAAAGGACGGCAAGTTGATCGGCGCCCTGCCGGACGGCGAGATGTATTTCCATTCCGACCAGTGCTACGTCGAACGCCCGTGCGCGGCGACCATGCTTTATTCGATCGAAATCCCGTCCCGCGGCGGCAATACCTTGTTTGCCAATATGTATAAAGCCTACGACACGCTGCCGGAAGACATGAAGCGCCGCATCTCCGGGCGCAAGGCCATGAACGTCTATGACTACGACCGCAGCGCGACCGCGCGGCCGCAGGGAGAGATTAGAACGGACGCGCCGTCCTACGCGCATCCTATCGTGCGCACGCACCCCGTAACCGGTCGCAAGGCGCTGTACGTGAACCGGCTGATGACGCAATATATCCTCGATATACCGCGCGCGGAGAGCGATGAAATCCTGAAATTTCTATTCGATCACCAGGAGCAGCCGCAGTTTGTTTATGAACATGTCTGGACGCCCGGCGAGCTGATTATCTGGGATAACCGCTGCAGTCTGCACGCCCGCAGTGATTTCGACGCCGGGGAACGCCGTATGTTGCGGCGGGTGATCATATTGGGCGAGAAGCCGTTTTGAGCCCGACGCTGATAGCGCTGAACGGCATGTAAGCACTCAATTATGTTAAACAAAGGGGTGAGGTCATGAGAAACCGTTTGTTCAAGCTGTTGCTGGCGGTGTTCGCCGGCATGGCCGTCTATTACCAGGCGCGGGCGGCGGACAAAGACCCGGCCGAGATCAAATGGGGCTATGTAACCTCGACCGCGTATTACTGGGACGTGTTTGCGGCGATGGATAAGGGTTTTATGCGGCGGCAGGGGCTAACTGTCAGCCCGACCAAGATCGACGCCGCGTCGCAGTCCATCCAGTTCGTCTTGACCGGCGCAGTGGACATCGTCAGCACCATCCCGGACTTGGTGATCAATGCCATCGACAAGGGCGGCTCCCTGGTGATTATCGGCAACGAGGTGACCAAAGTGCCATGGGCGTTGATGGCGCGGCCGGAGATCAAGACCTTCGCCGACCTGAAAGGCAAGACCATCGGCGTATCCGCCATCAACGACGCCTCCACGTTCTTGCTGCGGCTGTTGCTGCAAAAACAGGGGCTCAAGCCGGGCGATTACCAAACTATCCAACTCGGCGGCACACCCAACCGCTACGCCGCATTGCACAAGGGCGCAGTGCAGGCCACGCTGCTGGCGCAGCCGGCCGACTTTAAGGCCGAGTCGGAAGGGATGCGGCGGCTGGGCTCGGTCGACCAGGCGTTTGAGGGGCCGGCGATCGTTTACGTCGCGCGCAAGGACTGGGTCAAGGCGAATGGGGACAAGGTCGTGCGCTTTCTGCGTGGGGCGATGCAAGGCGCGCAATGGCTGTACGATCCTAAGAACAAAACCGAGGCGATTAATCTGCTGGTGAAGACGATCAAGGCCAGCGAGGCCGATTCCGCGAAGACCTACGAGGCCTATATTGAGCGCGATAAGGTCATCGCCGTCGATGCGGAGCTGCCGCTTAACCACATCGAGAATTATCTGAAGGTGCGCAACGATCCCGAGCAAAAAAACATGGACCCGAACCAGTATGTGGATCTCCGCTATCAAGCCAAGGCCAAACAGGAGGGAATCCATTAAACGAAAAGAGCGGCGAACAAGTAACTTTCCTGACTGCAAACAGGGATAAAACGTGGCCACATCCGCGGATCCGGCGCCGATGCCGCGTCGAACGACGGAAATAAAATCAGCCGGCGGCGCTTTGCCGGCCACGCGCGAGGCGCGGTTGACGCGCCGGCGCGCGGTTTATTCCATCGCGCTGGGATTGATCGCCTGGGAGCTGACCGGCCGTTTCCTGATCACGGATAAGATTTTGTTTGCGCCGTTTTCCAAGGTGATGCAGACCGGCTGGCAACTGCTGCAGAGCGGCGAGATATGGCCGCATGTCTATATCAGCGCGGTCGAATTCTTGCTCGGCTTCGGGCTGGCGGCCGCTGCCGGCGTGATATTGGGCGCGTTGATGGCCACGAACCGCTTGATCCAGGACTATATGGATCCCTGGGTGTCTTTCTTTTACAGCAGCCCGTTGGTGGCGTTGACGCCCTTTTATATTTTGGTATTCGGCGTCGCCTTGGGTTCCAAGATCGCGATCGTCTTCACCGTGGCCATTTTCCCGATTCTGCTTAATACCTTCGTGGGGATACGCTCTACCGATCCGCACCTGCTGGAGGTGGCCCATTCCTTCAACTGCACGCGCTTGCAGATCTTCGGTAAGATATTGTTCCCCTCCGCCCTGCCGTTCGTCATCACCGGCTTGCGGTTGGGGATCGGCCGCGGCCTTACCGGCGTGGTGGTCGGCGAACTGTTCGCTTCGCAGTCGGGGGTCGGCTATTTGATCGCCGCCGCCGGGCAGAGCTTCGATACGCCGCTGGTATTGCTGGGTGTATTGTTGTTTTCACTGGCCGGCGTGTTGCTGATGGGTCTGTTGAAATGGCTGGAATTGGTCTTAGCCCCGTGGCGGCAGACCCTGAAGTTCAAATAGGAGTGGCTTCATGCCGCCCACACCGAAACTGTCGATAAAAAACATCAGCAAAAGCTTTTCCGGCCGCAGCGGCGATGTAAAGCAGGTGCTGCACGAGGTCAGCCTGGAGATCGAAGCCGGCGAGTTCGTCGCCGTCGTCGGCGCGAGCGGCTGCGGCAAGACCACGTTCATCCGCATCATCGACGGCCTGATTGAGCCCGACGGCGGCGAGGTGCGCATCGATGGGCACGTCGTGACCAACCCGGGACCGGACCGCGGTTTTGTTTTCCAGCATGATTCCCTGTTCCCCTGGCGCAGCGTGCTCGCTAATGTCTTGTTCGGTTTGGAGGCCCGGGGCCAGCCGCGCCGCGCGGCGGCGGCGAGTTCCCGGGAGCTGATCAAGCTCGTGGGCTTAAGCGGTTTCGAGGACCATTATCCGCACGAACTTTCCGGCGGCATGCGCCAGCGCGTGAACCTCGCGCGCGCGTTGGCGGTGGACCCGCAAGTGCTGTTGATGGATGAACCGTTCGCCGCGCTGGATGCGCAGACGCGCGAGATCATGCAGCGGGAGCTGCTCAAGATCTGGGAACAGCGTAAGAAGACCGTGATATTTATCACTCACCAGATCGATGAGGCAATTTATCTGGCCGATCGCGTACTGGTGTTCGGCTCGCGCCCGGGATGGGTCAAGGCCGACATCCGCATCCCGTTCGCGCGCCCGCGCGCGCTGGCGGTCAAGCGCACCCCGGAATTCATTGGCTATGTAGACCGGATCTGGAATCTGATTGAAGACGAGGCGGTGCGGGCCATGGGGTCGGAAACGCCGGAGACATGATTTCGCAATTTTGGCCGGTGGGCGATTTTAATTCGAGGAGAAGCGATGGATATTGAAAGACCGGTAAACACGCGCCCCGGCGCGCGGGAATGGGGCAGCGATTATCTCGCGGAACTGATACGCGCGCTGGATCTAAAATTCATCGCGCTCACGCCCGGCGCCAGCTTTCGCGGACTGCATGATAGTCTGGTCAATCATCTGGGCAATGACAATCCGCGCATGCTGTTGTGCCTGCATGAGGAGCATGCCGTGGCCATCGCCCACGGCTACGCCAAGGTCACGGGCAGGCCCATGGGCGCGATCCTGCACAGCAACGTCGGGCTGATGCACGCCTCCATGGCGATTTTCAACGCCTGGTGCGACCGCGTGCCGGTGCTGATCTTCGGCGCCACCGGCGCGGTTGACGCCGCCCGGCGGCGGCCGTGGATCGAATGGATCCACACCGCCAAAGATCAAGGCGCGCTGATCCGGGACTTCACTAAATGGGACGACCAGCCGGCGTCGCTCGCGGCCGCGGCGGAATCCATGCTGCGCGCGGCCATGCTCGCGCAAACGCTGCCGCGCGCGCCGGTGTATGTGTGCTTCGACGTGAGCTTGCAGGAAGCGCGCATTACCGAAGACCTGGCCCTCCCCGAGATACCACGTTTTCAAACGCCGCCGGAGGCGGCGCCGTCCGCCGCCGCGGTGCAGCGAGCCGCGGTGCTGTTAGCGCGCGCGAAAAACCCGCTGATCCTCGCCGGCCGCGTATCGCGCGACTTACAGGCGTGGCGGCAGCGCGTCGAACTGGCGCAGGCGCTGAATGCCAAGGTGTTGACCGATCTGAAGTTGGGTGCGGCGTTTCCTACAGAGCATCCATTGCACGCGGCGCCGCCGGGTATCCGCCTGTCCGAGCAGGGATTGCAGGTATTGCGCCAGGCGGATGTGGTGTTGAGCCTGGACTGGGTGGACTTGGCCGGTACGCTGAAGCCGGTCTGGCCCGACGCGCACGTGCCCGCGCAAATCATCCAATGCTCCGTCGATTCTTATATACACCGGGGCTGGAGCATGGATTACCAGGGACTACCGCCGATGGACGTGCAGTTGCTGTGCGAACCGGATGTGCTCGTGCCGCTGCTGCTGGCGGAAGTCGGAACGCAACGAGGTAAGATCAAATCGTGGGTGTCGGCGCCGAAAAACATATTAGAGCCCGAAGTCGATGCGGAGATCGGCATCCGCGTTTTCGGCTGGCTGTTGCAACAGGCGACCGCGCAAGAAGACGTTTGCCTGATCCGCCTGCCGCTCGGCTGGGCGGGCGATACCTGCCGCTTTCGCCATCCCCTGGATTACTTGGGCTCTGACGGCGGCGGCGGTATCGGCTCGGGTCCTGGCATGGCCGTGGGCGCGGCGTTGGCCTTGCAGGGGAGCGGCCGCCTGCCGGCGGCGGTGCTGGGCGATGGCGATTTTATGATGGGCGTCAGCGCGGTGTGGACCGCCGCGCACTACCGCATCCCGCTGTTGATCCTGGTCGCCAACAACCGTTCGTTTTTCAATGACGAAATCCATCAAGAAAAAGTGGCGCGCCAGCGCGCGCGGCCGGTGGAGAACAAATGGATCGGCCAGCATATCGGCGATCCCGATATCGATATCGCCGCGATCGCGCGTGCGCAAGGCGCGCTGGGATGGGGGCCGGTGGCGAGCGTGCGTGAACTTAATGCGGCATTGCCCGAGGCAATCGCGCAGGTCAAGGCCGGGCACACCTGCGTCGTGGACGTGCGCGTGCGGCCGGAATACGACGAGACCATGGCTAAGGGATTAGTGACGGAATTAGGACACGTAGAGAAGAGATGAACATGGAAGGCCACCTTAAAACCAAGTTCGCACCTAATTTTAAGCGCTGCGAGCCTGGTAATCCAGCGGGCGCGGACATCCTGTAGAGAGTTAATGACTTGTCCGGATTTGTAGCACGTGATCTGTCCAGTTTAGGGTACCTCCGAAAGGCGGTGTGATAAAGAAGAAAAATAATATCGCCCATTTCTTCCTAGTTGAAGATAGGTGATCTAAAGTTACTTTAGAGAAGCGAACGAGCCTCTGAATGGCGTAAGCGTACAAAGTGACGCCCAATTATATAGGAGAGTGACATTCATGTCACTCGGTTAAGCCCCCAACGCCCCGGAAATAGGTGGGCTGAACACTTCTGGTGGTAGGCTTTTGTTGCGAAACGCTCGTGCAAAGAAGCGAC
>Ga0209701_10001012_pt1 | contig 17532 bp, 15 predicted proteins | sample CZO8metaG_4_FD_188356 | JGI IMG/M metagenome (GOLD analysis project Ga0209701, IMG submission 188356) | Vadose zone soil microbial communities from the Eel River Critical Zone Observatory, Northern California, USA - CZOApr15con2H3.8 metaG... | ecosystem: Environmental > Terrestrial > Soil >... | reverse complement strand
GCCGCAACGGCCGTCCCCGCCGAGCCGCGAGAGCCGTCGTCGGTTGCCCAGAGCACCTCATCGCCTTCGGCCTCGGAGCACAGCTCCTCAGCGCTTCGTGCCCCGTGCACCCAGGTCACGCGCATCCCCGCCGCCCGCGCCTCACGTGCGGCGAGCGGCATTGGCGCTACGCCCAGTCCCCCGCTCACCAGGGCGACTGAGCGTGGGCCTGGCGCCAGCTCGAAGCCGTGCCCGAGCGGACCGAGACAGCTGACCGTGTCGCCCGCCGCCATCGCCAGCAGCTGCTCGGTGCCGGCGCCGACGGCCTTGAGGATCACCTCGATGCGATCGCCCTCCGTCCTGTAGACGGAGAACGGGCGCCGCAGCAGCGGTCCGGGTGACCAGCCGAGGTTGACGAACTGGCCGGCGCGAACAGATTGCGCGATCTGGGGCGCGTCGAGCGAAAGGACGAACATTCCGCGCGCGACCTGTCGGCGAGCTGCTAACGGAGCATTCACCAGGAACACCAGCTAGTTTTTCCCCACCCCGTTCCTCCATTCGTCGATGGTCCGGACCTCCATCTCATCGGGCGCGATCGCGGCCGATTCGAGCAGCGCGGCCGCGGTGTCCAGCGAGGTCAGGCATGGGATGCGCCGCTCCACGGCGGCACGCCGGATCTCGAATCCGTCCTTGAAGACCGGGCCGCCCGCCTCGCTCGAGTCCGCGTAGATGTTCGACATGGTGTTGATGACCAGGTCGACCTCGCCATTCGTGATGGCGTCGAGCACGGTCGGGCCTTCCTCGCCGATCTTCGCCACAACGCGCGGCGAGAAACCCGCCGCGTGAAGCGCCCGCGCCGTTCCCTCCGTCGCCACGATGCTGCATCCCATCTGCACCAGGCGCGAGACGATTGGAAATATCTCCGGCTTGTCGGTGTCGGCGATGGTGAGCAGCGCGGATGCGCCCGGACGCAGGTACACCCCGGACGCGGCGAACGCCTTGCGCATCGCGGCCACCAGCGTGCGATCGATCCCGATCGCCTCACCCGTCGACTTCATCTCCGGCCCCAGGTACGAATCGACCGCGGGCAGCTTGTTCATGGAGAACACCGGCGCCTTGACCGCGACGAGGTCGTGCGGCGTGACGAGGCCGGTGCTCCAGCCGAGATTGGAAAGCTTCTCGCCGAGCGTGACCCGGGTCGCCATGTCGACCATCGGCACCCCCGTGACCTTGGACAGGAACGGCACCGTCCGAGACGCCCGCGGGTTGACCTCGAGCACGTACACCTTGCCGCGATGGACGACGTACTGCACGTTGACCAATCCGCGCAGGCGAAGGTGGCGGGCGATGCGGACCGTGTAATCGATCACGTCATTCAGCTCCGATGGCTCGAGACCCGGCGCCGGGTAGACGGCATACGAATCGCCCGAGTGCACCCCGGCCCGCTCGACGTGTTTCATGACGCCTGGGATCACGACGGTGTCTCCATCCGTGACCGCGTCGACCTCGACCTCATCGCCCTGCAGGTACTTGTCGACGAGAACAGTGCCGCGCGGCATCGCGCCTATCGCCCACACCATGTAGCGCTGCAGCTCGCGGCGGTCGTGGACGATCTCCATCGCGCGGCCGCCGAGGACGTACGACGGCCGCACGAGCACCGGGTAGCCGGCGCGCTCGGCGATCACCACAGCCTCCTCGACGGATGTCGTCGTGCCGCCTACCGGCTGCGGGATGCCAAGCGCGTCGAGGGCCTTTGCGAACGCCCGCCGGTCCTCGGCGAGATCGATTGCCTCAACGGCCGAGCCGAGTATGCGCACGCCGCGCTCTTCGAGCGGCTCAGCGAGGTTGATCGCGGTCTGGCCCCCGAACTGGACCAAGGCGCCGGCGACGCGCTCCGCCTCCGCAACCTGGGCGGCGCCGTCGACGTCGAGCGGTTCGAAATACAGCCGGTCCGAGGTATCGAAGTCCGTCGACACCGTCTCGGGATTGGAGTTGACGAGCACGGCGCGCACTCCGGACTCGCGCAGCGACCATGCGGCGTGCACCGAGCAGTAGTCGAACTCGATGCCCTGGCCGATGCGGATCGGCCCGGATCCGACGACCAGCGCGGTGCGGGATTCGACAGGCGTGCTTTCGGTCTCATCCTCCCAGCAGGAGTAGTAGTAAGGAGTCGCGGCCTCGAACTCGGCCGCGCAGGTGTCGACGAGCTTGTAAGTCGGCGCCGACCTCTCCACCGTCTCGCCACGGAGCGCGCGGATCATCGTGTCGGAGAACCCTGCCCGGCGAAGCTCGCGGACGTCACCCTCCTTCTCCAGCCGCGTGATGGTCGCCAGCCGGTCCAGGAACCAGCGATCGATTCCGCTTCGCGCGGCGAGGTCGGCCGGCTCTGCTCCGTTCCGGAGCGCGTGGAGCAGCGCGAAGAGTCGCCTGTCGTTGGGCTGGTCGATGAGCTCGGGTCGTTCCAGGTCCGCGGCGGCAGGCGGCTTCTGCTCCAGGGAACGCATGGCCTTCACGAGGGCGGCTTCAAACGTACGCTCGATGGCCATCACCTCACCTGTAGATGCCATCTGCGTGCCGAGCCGCCGATCGCCGGCCGGGAACTTGTCGAACGGCCAGCGAGGAATCTTGACGACGCAGTAGTCGAGCGCCGGTTCGAACGCGGCGAACGTGCGGCCGGTGATCTCGTTAGGAATCTCCTCGAGACGCCGCCCCACCGCGACCTTCGCCGCGACCCGCGCGATCGGATACCCGGTGGCCTTGGAGGCCAGCGCCGACGACCGGCTCACGCGGGGGTTGACCTCGATCACGTAGTAGGCCGGGCTCTTGGGATCCAGCGCGAACTGCACGTTGCACCCGCCTTCGATGCCGAGCGCGCGGATGATTCGGATCGCCGACGAGCGCAGCATCTGGTGGTCGCGATCGGACAGGGTCTGTGCCGGGGCGACCACGATCGAGTCGCCCGTGTGCACCCCCATCGGGTCGAGGTTCTCCATGTTGCACACGGTGATGCACGTGTCGGCGGCGTCCCGCATCACCTCGTACTCGATTTCCTTCCAGCCCCACAGCGAGCGCTCGATGAGGACCTGGTGGATGGGCGACGCGTCGAGCCCGCGCTGCCCGACCGTCCTTAGATCGACCTCGTTGGTGACGAAGCCGCCGCCGGTTCCGCCCAGTGTGTAGGCGGGCCGGATGACGACCGGCAGCCCGATCTCCGCGACGAAAGTCGTGACCTGGTCGATCGACCCGCACACACGCGACAGCGGCACCGGCTCGCCGATCTCCTCGAGCATCTCCTTGAATGCCTGGCGGTCCTCCGCCTTCCGGATCGTTTCGATGTCGGCCCCGAGCAGGCGCACGTGGTGGCGGTCGAGCACCCCGGCATTGGCGAGCTCGGTGGCGAGGTTTAGGCCGGTCTGTCCTCCCAGCGTCGGCAGCAGCGCATCCGGCCGCTCCCGCGCGATCACACGCTCCACCGCGTCCACCGTCAGCGGCTCGAGGTAGACGCGGTCGGCCACCTCTTCGTCGGTCATGATCGTGGCGGGGTTGGAGTTCACCAGCACGGTCGTGATGCCTTCCTCGCGCAGCGCCTTGCACGCCTGCGTGCCGGCGTAGTCGAACTCCGCTGCCTGGCCGATCACGATCGGTCCCGAGCCCAAGATCAGGACCTTCTTCGGCTTCGGCGCCTGGGTGGCGCCGCCAACCGCCTTCAGCACCGGCCGCCGGTCCCGGACCATTTCCACGAACCGGTCGTAGAGGTGCTGGTTGTCCTGCGGGCCGGGGCAGCCCTCGGGGTGGTACTGGACGCTGAACGCGGGCAGGGTGCGGTGGCCGAGGCCCTCGACCGAGCCGTCGTTGAGATTGCGCTGGGACACGAAGAAGTCGCTCCTCGGAAGAAGCGAGGGCGCGTCGACCTGGAACTCGTGGTTCTGGCTCGTGATGTGCACCCTGCCCGTCTCCAGGTCTTTGACCGGGTGGTTGGCGCCGTGGTGGCCGTAGGGCAGCCGCGACGTGGTGGCCCCGGCGGCGCGCCCCATGACCTGGTGGCCGAGGCAGATCCCGAACAGCGGGAGCCGCCCGAGAGCCTGGCGTGCCAGCTCGACCGGTACGCCGAGGACCGCCGGGTCGCCCGGGCCGTTCGACAGGACCAGCCCGTCCACGCCGGCGGCAGCCACGTCGGACCAGGTCGAGGTGTGTGGCAGCACGATCACGCGACATCCGCGCTCGCGGAGCGAGCGGAGGATGTTCTGCTTCACGCCGTAGTCGACGACCGCGATCGCGAGCCCGTGCCCGTCGGCGCTGTGCGCCGGCCGAAGCTCGGACGGAAGCGCGTCGAGCCACTCCTGCCGCTCGGTTCGTGACGTCTCCGCCACCAGGTCCTGGTCGGACAGCGGCGTCACGCGGCGGGCAGCGTCCGCCAGCTCGTCGAGGCGCCGCTGTCCGGGCACCGCCTCTTCGTGCGCGAGGACTGCGCGCAGCGCCCCGTGCGTGCGAATGTGCCGCGTGAGCGCCCTGGTATCTATATCGCTGATCGCCGGGACGCGCCAGCGGGACAAATACTCGTCGAGCGAAGCCTCGCTCGAGTGGTGGCTCGGAGCCGGGCAGGCCCAGCGCACGACGAGGGCGCGGGCCCAAGGGCGCGCCGACTCGTTGTCGGCCTCGCGAACCCCGTAATTGCCCTGCAGCGGGTAGGTCATGCACACCATCTGCCCGGCATACGAAGGATCGGTGAGCACCTCCTGGTAGCCGGTCATGGCCGTGTTGAAGACGACCTCGCCCTCACCGAGGACGTCCGCGCCCAGCGCCGCACCCACGAAAGCGCGGCCGTCCTCGAGGACCAGCGCCGCATGGCGCTTTCTAGACGGCAACGATCACCGCCTGGTCGATGCCATCCTCCTCGGCGACGAGGACCTCGATGCGCTCCGTGTCCGACGTGGGCACGTTCTTGCCGACGTAGTCGGGGCGTATCGGCAGCTCTCGGTGGCCGCGGTCGACGAGCACTGCCAGCTGGATCGCTCGTGGGCGTCCGAAGTCCATGAGCGCATCCATCGCGGCGCGCGCCGTCCGCCCGTGGTGGATGACGTCGTCGACGAGCACGACCACCTTGCCGTCGATGTCAGGCACGTCCGACTGGCCGCTATGCGCGGGCACCCGTAGGTGGCGATCGTCGCGATGCTTGCCGATGTCAAGCGCGCCGACGGCCACGGGCGCGCGCTCGAGCTCCATGAGGGCGCCGGCTAATCGGCGCGCGAGGTGGTCGCCCTTGGCCATCACGCCGACCAGCACCAGGTCGCCCGCGCCGCGGTTGCGCTCCAGGATCTCGTGCGCGATGCGCGAGAGCGAGCGCCGGATCTGGTCCGAGTCCATGACCGTGGCCTTGAGCCTTCCTTGCTGTATCGCGCTCATCCCAACACCCTGTCCAGCAGCGCCATGCGGATGTAGAGGCCATTTCGGGCCTGGCGGAAGTAGGCCGCGCGAGGATCGGCGTCGACCTCGGGCGCGATCTCATCGACCCTGGGCAGCGGGTGCATCACGATCGCCTCCTTCCTCAAGCGAGCCAGCGTCGATGCGTCGATGCGGTAGACGCCCTTCACGGCGAGGTAGGAGGCCTCATCGGTGAACCGCTCTTTCTGGATGCGCGTCTGGTAGACCACATCGACCTGCGGCAGTACGGAGTCGAGGTCCTCGGTCTCGACCCAGGGCACGTGGTGCTCGTCGAGGTGGTCTTTGATGTCCTGTCTCATCGCCACCTGCGGCGGCGCGACGAAGCAGATGCGGATGTCGCGGAACTTGCTGAGCAGGTAGGTCAGGGAGCGGACCGTGCGGCCATTGGCGAGGTCTCCGACCATCGCGATGCGAATGCCGTCGATGCGGCCGATCTCGTCGCGGATGGTGTACAGGTCGAGCAGTGCCTGCGTGGGGTGCTGGCCGGGCCCGTCGCCGGCGTTCATGACGGGGACCGAGCTCACCGCGGCCGCGCGGCGGGCCGCGCCCTCCTCGTTGTGACGGAGGACGATCACGTCGGCGTAGCCGCTCACGATGCGGATCGTGTCCTCGAGCGTCTCGCCCTTGGCTGCGGACGAGAACTCGCGCGCGTTGTCGGTGCCCATGGTGCGGCCGCCCAGCCGCAGCATGGCCGCCTCGAAGGACAGCCGCGTCCTGGTCGAAGGCTCGTAAAACAGCGCCGCCATCACCTGGCCGTTGAGCCGGCCAGAAAAATGGTGAGGCTGCCTCTTCATCTCGTCGGCTCGGTCGAGGAGCTCCTCGAGGAGCGGCCTCGAGAACTGCTGGCTCTCGACCACGTGCCGCAGGCGGCTTCCGATCGCCATGAAAAATCCTCCTTCCCGACCTCTCAGGGATCGGACTTAAAGGAACCCGGCGCACGTGCGTCGCTGCGCGAAGTTTATCAGCTACCGTAATTGGAAGATGAACAAACGCCCCGGACACGTCGCCGTCACGACCGAGGTCGGCTTCTGCTCGTTCTGCGGCCGCCCGCGCACCCTGCGGCGTGAGGAGCATCAGCTCGGCACGCTCGTGCGGACGATCATCACCTGCGAGACCTGCCACCGCACCCTCTCGAGCACCATCGGCGTCGCCGCCGCCCAGCCGGCCGCACCGGAAGCCGCGCCGGCAGAACCTGAGCCGGCAACCGAGGCCGCTCCCGCGGCGGCGCCGGCCGCGGCGGTGGCCAAGCCCGCCGCCAAGCGCAAGCCCGCGGCCGCCGCCGCCGGAACAAGCGCCCCGAAGAGTCGCAAGAAGACGAGTTGACGGGCGCGGCGGTCTCGGTCGAGCGCCTCGAGAAGACGCTCGGGAAGAACAGGGTTCTGCGTGGCGTCTCGTTCCAGGCGCAGCCCGGCGAGATCTTCGGCTTGCTGGGGCCGAACGGGGCCGGCAAGACGACCACGCTGCGCATCATCTGCACGCTGCTGTCCCCGGACAGCGGGACAGTGGAGGTCCTCGGGTTCGACACAAGAAAGGCGCCCGAGGATGTGCGCCGGCAGGTCGGCGTCGTGACTGCCGACATCGGCGTGTATCCGCGCCTGTCGGCGCGTGAGAACATCGCCTACTTCGCACAGCTCAGCGGAGTCCAGGACGGCGACCTCAAGCGTCGCGTCGACGCGGTCATCGAGCGCCTCGACATCGGATCGTTCGCCGACCAGCGCGCCGAGAGCCTTTCCTCGGGACAGAAGCAGAAGATCGCGATCGCGCGAGCGATCGTCCACGACCCGCAGGTGCTCATGTTCGACGAGCCCACCTCCAACCTGGACGTGCTCGCGTCGAGAGAGGTGCGTGAGTTCATGGTCGAGTCGAAGGGTCGCGGCAAGTGCGTGATCTTCTCGACCCACGTGATGCACGACGCGGAGCGTCTGTGCGACCGCATCACCATCCTCCACCAGGGCCAGGTTGTCGCGAGCGGAGCCACCGCCGAGGTTCGAGGTGACAAGCGCGAGCTCGAGGATGCGTTCCTCGAGCTGGTCGGAGCCAGGTGATGCGCGCCGCCCTGATCGTCTACAGGAAGGAGGTCATCGAGATCCTGCGCGACCGGCGCACGCTCATGGCAATCGGGCTGGCGGCGCTGGCGACGCCGATAGTGCTCAGCGTCATCTCGCAGGTCGCGACCAAGACGGCGACGCAGACGTACACAATCGGCTACTCAGGCGACATCCCCACCGGGCTCGGCGAGCTCCTCCGCGCGACCGGCCTGAAGCTGGTGCCGGTGGCGGATCCGGCGGCGGCGGCCAAGCAGCAGGTCGACCTCGGCGTGGCCTTCAAGCTGGGCGAGATCGACGAGTACTACGACCCCACTCGGCAGGGCGCCCAGATCGCCGACACACGCCTGCAGACAGTGCTCGGTCAGTACGACGCGGCGCAGGCGGCCGCCGCGCTGCAGAACCGCGGCATCGACCCCGGCATCCTGACGCCGCTCCGCATCGTGGCCCATCCCTTGAGCTCGCCCGTGCAGGCCGCGTCCAACGCCTTCCTCAGCTTCTTTCTGCCCTACATCCTCATCACGATGATCCTCACCGGCGGTTTCTCGGCCGCGCTCGACAGCACGGCAGGCGAGAGGGAGCGCAAGACCCTGGAGAGCCTGCTACTCACTCCCGCTCCAAGGAGCCGTGTCCTGCTCGGAAAGATCGGCGCCGTCACCACGATCAGCCTCGTGGCGGCGGTGGCCGCCATCGGCTCGATGTTCGTCGCGCTGTCGCAAATTTCACTGCCCGGCCCTTCCGAATCGGCGCATATCAGCCTCAGCCCGGTGGCGGTGCCGGTCATGGTGTGGGTCGCCCTGCTGATCGGCGTCAGCTTCAGCTCCGTAACGCTGGCGCTCGGCACGCTGGCGAAGACGTTCCGCCAGGGCCAGGCCTACGTCACGCCGCTGTACTTCATCACCATCTTCCCGGCGTCGATCATCCTGTTCATCCCCGACTTCAACCCCAGCCTCGCGTACTACCTGATCCCGATCCTCAACGCAGTGCTCGTGCTGCGGGACGCCATCGTCCACAACACGGTGGATTGGCCGGCCTTGGGCGTGACCACGTTCAGCCTCATTGCGACCGGGGCGCTGTCGTGGTTCGCCGCGCTGCGGCTGTTCACACGCGAAGCCCTGCTCACCAGGTCTTAGACTGTCGGAGAGGCCGTTGATGACACCGCGGGCCGACCATCGACTTCGCAGCCTGGACAGGGAGCGGATGTACACGATCTTCGCTCCCCTGGACGCAGACGAACGGCTGCCGCGCGAGCTGCTCCTCGAAAGCCGGCGCCACCGCTCGGTCGGTCGCCGCGAGCTCGCCGGGGCGCTCTGGCTCCCCGCGCTCTGCCTGGTCATGGTCGTGCTGGGCTGGGGCAGGATGGACTCGGCCATCTCGTTCGGGGTCGTCGTCCTGCTCTTCGTGACCTTCGGGGTCTTCGCATTTTCCGGCAGGCGCTCGGACCGCCAGAAATAGCGACCGCCGGCAAACGGTAATAATTCGAAACATGACTCAAGCTGTGATCGCTGCCTTGGGCCGCTCTCCGATCGGTAGGGCCCGCAAGGGCTCGCTGGTGGACGTCCGGCCGGACGACCTCGCCGCCTACGTCGTCACGAAGGTCCTCGAACAGCTGCCGCAGCTCGAGCGCTCCGAGATCGAGGATCTCATCTGCGGCTGCGGCCTGCCTGGAGGCGAGCAAGGGCACAACATCGGCCGGGTCGTTTCGATCCTGAGCCGGCTCGACGTCCCTGGCGTCACCGTCAACCGTTACTGCTCGTCATCGCTCATGACCACCCGGATCGCCGCCCACGCGATCGAGGCAGGCGAAGGCGACGTCTTTCTATCTGTCGGCGTGGAGTGCGTCTCCCGCTACGGCAGCGGCTATCCCGACGCGCCGGACACGTTCAACCCGCGCCTAATCCCGGGAAACGCCGACGAATATCCCGACGTGTACATCGCCATGGGCCAGACGGCTGAGAACGTGGCCCGTCGCGAGAAGATCAGCCGCGAAGACCAGGACCGCTACGCGGTCAAGAGCCAGAACGCGGCCGTCAAGGCCCGGGACGACGGCTTCTTCGACCGCGAGATCATCCCTGTCCCGCTGCCCAACGGCCAGATGTTCACCAAGGACGACGGCCCGCGGCCGGGCACGACAATGGAGGTGCTCGCGAACCTCAAGCCGGCCTTCCGAGAGGACGGCACGGTGACGGCGGGCAACTCCTGCCCGCTCAACGACGGCGCCGCCGCGGTGGTGGTGATGTCCGACCGCAGGGCCAGGGAGCTCGGCATCAAGCCCATCGCCCGCGTGATCTCGACCGGGCTCACCGCGCTCGAGCCTGAGTTCATGGGCCTCGGCCCAATCGAAGCTTCGAAGCAGGCCCTCAAGCGGGCGAAGATGACCATCGACGACATCGACATCGTCGAGATCAACGAAGCATTCGCCGCCCAGGTCATCCCTTCGGCGCGCGGGATCGGCGTCGACCCCTTCAGCGACAAGCTGAACCCGCACGGCGGCGCGATCGCGCTCGGCCACCCCTTCGGCATGACCGGCGCCCGCATCCTCTGCACGCTGCTAAACGGGCTGCGCGAGAAGGACAAGACCTACGGGCTGGAGACGATGTGCGTGGGAGGCGGCCAGGGAATGGCGATGATCGTGGAGCGCCTGAACTGATGCCCGACAGAACGATTCCGGGGTCCCCGCGAAATCGCAGATTTCGTGGGGTGGAGCGAATGGCGATGATCGTGGAGCGCCTCAACTAGACATCGCCGCCATGACATCGGTCACCAGGACGGGGGGATTGTCGGGCGAGCGGCTGAGTCGGATGCACGACGTCCTCGCCGGCCACGTCGAGAGCGGGAGCGTGCCAGGCCTGGCGGCGCTGGTCAGCCGCAAGGGCGAAATGCACGTCGAGGTCATCGGCACCATGTCGATCGGCGGCCCGCCGATGCGGCGCGACACGATCTTTCGCATCTCGTCGATGACCAAGCCCATTGCGGCCGCCGCGACGATGATCCTGGTCGAGGAGTGCAAGCTTCGGCTCGACGAGCCGGTGGACACGCTCCTGCCCGAGCTTGCCAACCGCCAGGTCTTGAAGCGGGTGGACGGTCCGCTTGATGACACTGAGCCGGCCCACCGCCCGATCACGGTTCGCGACCTGCTCACCTTCCGGATGGGCTTCGGCTACCTCTTCGCGATGGCCGAATACCCGATCCACCGTGCCGCGGCCAAGGTTGGCATGGATCCAGGGCCGCCGAGACCGTCGGCCGATCCGCCTCCCGATGAGTTCATGAGACGCCTCGGCACGCTGCCGCTCATCTATCAACCGGGCACGAGCTGGCTGTACAACACGGCAGCCGAGGTGCTGAGCGTGCTGGTCGCCCGCGCCTCGGGCCAGGCCTTCGATGTGTTCTTGCGTGAGCGCCTCTTCGAGCCGCTGGGCATGAGTGACACCGGCTTCAGCGTTCCCGCCGCGAAGATCGACCGGCTCGCGACGAGCTACATGATCAATCCGGAAACACACGCCCTCCAGGTCTACGACGAGGCCGAAGGCGGCGATTGGAGCCGCCCGCCGGTGTTCCCGAACGGAGCCGGAGGCCTGGTCTCGACCGCCGACGACTACCTGTCGTTCGCGCGGATGTTGATGGACGGCGGCAAGCGGGAAGGGGCGCGCATCCTGTCGCGGCCCTCGGTCGAGCTCATGACCACCGATCAGCTGACGCCGGAGCAAAAGGCCAGGTCAGGTTTCGGCCCGGAGTCCTTCGACGATTACGGCTGGGGCTTCTGCCTGCAGATCGCCACGCGGCGCACTCAGCTCGCCTCGGTAGGCAGCTATGGCTGGAGCGGCGGCATGGGCACCTTCTGGGAGTCGGACCCGGGCGAGGACATGATCACGATCCTGATGACCCAGAAAGGTTGGGAATCCTCCACCCCGGGCGGGGTGTTCGTCGACTTCCCCACACTGGCGTACGCGGCGATCGACGACTGACCGAGCGCCAGGCCTGCGACTAGGCCTCGGCAGGAACCCGTTGCAGGGCATCGAGGACCCTGCGCATGAGCCTTCTCAGGGTCGCCCGCTCGTCCTGGCTGAACCCCGCCAGGACCTCGTCCTCGAGCGTTTCGCGCGCCTTCTCGGCGCGTTCGACCGCAGCCCGACCTGATTCTGTCAGCTCCACCAGGTGACGACGGCGATCGTTGGGGTCGCGCCTGCGCACCGAGTAGCCGGCCGCTTCCAGCTCGTTAAGGAGCAGCACGACGCCGTTCGCGTCGACCAGGAGCGCGCTCTCCAGCTCGTGCTGGGAGACTCCGCCATGGTCGCGCACGTAGCCCAGGAGCATGAACTGCTTCAGGCGCATGCCCAGGAGCTCTTCCGAAGCGCGCCGGTGCAGCGCCTTCGAAATCTGCGTGATCAACGACACCAGCCCGGTATCTGAACCGCTTTCCATCTTGCTCACCTCCGATCCTACCACCAGATGAGAATCATTCCCACCTTCCAGATAATCCATGCAATAAGGAGGGTAATGATCCTGTTATAGTGATCGTCACGACAGTAGGTTCGTCAGTGGAGGCGTAATGAAAATACATTCTTCGGCAATCCGACCCGATCCCCGGCGCTGGATGGCGCTCATCGTCGTCTGTTTCGGCCAGCTCATGATCGTCCTCGACTCGACGATCGTGAACGTCGCTCTGCCTTCGATCCAGCGCGACCTGCGCTTCAGCCAGGCTGAGCTTACCTGGGTCGTCAACGCCTACCTGATCACGTACGGGAGCCTGCTGCTCCTGGCCGGACGCGCCGGAGACCTGTTCGGCCGTAAGAAGGTCTTTCTCGCGGGCGTGGTGGTCTTCACGGCCGCGTCGGTTCTCAGCGGGTTTGCGTATGACCCGGCGACCCTTGTGGTCGCGCGCTTTCTGCAGGGCGCCGGTGGGGCGCTCTCGGCAGGGGTCATCCTGGCCCTGATCGTCACCGGCTTCCCCAGGCCGGTCGAGCGGGCGCAGGCCATGAGCATCTTCACCTTCGTGATCGCGGGCGGCGGTTCGATCGGCCTGCTGGCCGGCGGCCTGCTGACCGAATGGATCAACTGGCACTGGATCTTCTTCATCAACCTTCCCATCGGCGTGGCGACGTTCGTGGCCGGGGCTGCGCTCATCGACGAAACCGAGGGAATCGGCGTGGGCAAGGGCCTGGACATCGCGGGCTCCTTGCTGGTGACAGCGGCCACGGTGCTTGGCATTTACGCGATCGTGACCACCGGGCAATACGGCTGGGGTTCCGCCCACACCCTGGGCCTCGTCGCGGCAGCGGCGGGCCTGCTGGTGGCGTTTTTCGTCCTCGAGTCGCGTCTCGAGAATCCGATCCTGCCGTTGCGCATCCTGCGGCTGCGAAGCCTCACCGGCGCGAGCGCGGCGCGCGCGATGCTCGCCACCGGGATGTTCACGACCTTCTTCCTGGGCGCTCTCTACCTGCAGCACGTCAAGGGCTACAGCGCCTTCGGAACCGGCCTGGCTTTCCTGCCTTCGACCGCCGCCCTCGGTGTGCTGTCGCTTGGCGTCACGGCGAGGCTGATGCGGAGCTTTGGTCCTCGTGCCCTGCTCATTCCGGGCCTGGTCACGATAACGACCGCTCTGGTCCTGTTGGCCGGCGCAGACCAGGGCGCGGCTTACTTCCCGGGCATTTTCGGCGCCTACCTTCTGTTCGGGATCGGCGCCGGCATGTCTTTCATGCCCCTGATGACGATCATGATGGCCGAGGTCCCGGCGGCCGACGCTGGCATCGCCTCGGGCGTCGCCAACGTCACCATGCAGGTGGGAGCCGCATTCGGGCTGGCTGCGCTCGGCACGATCTCGGCCGACCACTCAAAGGCGCTGGTTGCCCAAGGGCAATCCGTGCTGAACGCGCTGACCTCTGGCTATCAGCTGGGCTTCGCGATCGCGGCGGCGTGCGTGGCTGTGGGCCTGCTCATCGTGGTCGTGGTGCTGCGGTCACCGCGTGTCGCTCGCGCGCGGCAAGAATTCGCGCTTGACGAGACGGAGTCAGCAGAGGCGGCCTGAGCTCAGCATTCACGAGGGCGCCGCGCAAAGCGGCGTCCTCTAATTTCCTCTCTGCTTGTAGAACTTGCACGGCGGCGATTCCGCCGTGGTGTGGAAGTTCCAGTGCCGGCACCAGGCGGTGCCGTCGAACATGCGGCACGTGCCGCAGGTCACGCGCGGGTGCTCGACGGGCGTCTTCTTCATGTGATGCTCGGGCCGCTCGCCCGCGAACCCCGGCTTCATAGCTGCGACCGGACTTCCCACAGCTCGGGAAAGAAACGCTTGCCCAGGGTCGATCTCAGGTAGTCGGCTCCGCTGCTGCCGCCAGTCCCGGGCTTGCCGCCGATCTGTCGCTCCACCATGAGCTCGTGTCGTGAGCGCCACAGCGCAAAGGTCTCGTCGTGGTCAAGCAATGCCTCGCACAGGTCGAAGAGGTCGGAGTGACGTTCCCGGTGCACGTAGACGTCGCGCAGCGGCGGTGAGCCTCGGCGTTTGAGCAGCATCCGTAAAGCGTCGGCCAGCGACGGCTCCTCGAGTCGTTTGCGCAGGCGGCTCATCTCATCTGGGGTCCCTTCGATGCGGGTCAGGTACGCGGGCTCCTTCAAACCCGACAGGAACTCGATCTCACGGAACTGCACAGACTGGAAGCCGCTCGCCGGGGCGAGCTGGGAGCGAAAGGCGAGGAAGTCCTGCGGCGACATCGTTTCGAGGACCTCGATCTGCCGCACCAGCAGCTTCTCGATGACATACACGCGGCGCAGGAGGTGGCGGGCGTAAAAGATGTCGTCAGCGTCGATGCGGGAGCGAGCGCCCACCAGCTCGTGGATCAGGACCTTGAACCAAAGCTCGTATGCCTGGTGGGCGACGATGAACAGCAGCTCGTCATGCTCCTCGCTGAGCCCCGTTTGCAGCTGCAGCAGCTCGAGAAGCCTGAGGTAGGAGCCGTACGAGAGCCTGCGTCCCTCCTCGCCGAATTGTCTGCTCACTAGTGCTTGAAGTGGCGCTGGCCGGTCACCACCATCGCGATGCCCGCGGCGTCGGCGGCTGCGATGACCTCTTCATCCTTCATCGAGCCGCCGGGCTGGATCGCGGCGGTGACGCCGGCGCGGATCGCCCATTCCAGGCCGTCGGGAAACGGGAAGAAGGCGTCCGACGCCATCACCGAGCCGCGGGCACGCTCGCCGGCGCGGTGCACCGCGATCTGCACCGCCTCCACGCGTGACATCTGGCCCGCGCCCACGCCGACGGCCGCGCACTCGTTGAAGAGAACGATCGCATTCGACTTCACGTGCTTCACCGCGGTCCATGCGAACCCGAGCTGCTCCCATTCGTGCTCGGTAGGCTGCCGCCGAGTGACGACCACGCACGAGGCACGGTCAAAGCCCGCGCGGTCCCAGTCCTGCACCAGAAATCCCCCGGCTACCGTGCGCACGTCGTAGTCGAAAACCCCGCGTGAGGCCTCGTTCGCGGCCAGCACGACCATACCCCTGCGGCGCGCCAAGACCTCGGTGGCCTCGTCCAGAACATCTGGGGCGATCACCACGTGCGTGACGATCTGGACGATCAGCTCCGCGGTTGAGCGATCCAGCGGGCGGTTGACGGCGACCACCCCGCCGAACGCCGAAACCTTGTCGCACTCGTAAGCCATCCGGTACGCGGTGGCGATGTCCTCGGCGACCGCGAGCCCGCACGGGTTCATGTGCTTGATGATGGCAGCGGCCGGCCGGTCGAAATCGCTCACCAGCTGGAGAGCGGCGGCCGCGTCCTGAATGTTGTTGAACCCGACCTCCTTGCCCTGGAGCTGTTTCGCCCCTCCGAGCCCGCCGGGGTCTGGGCCGAACCGATAGAACGCTGCCCGCTGGTGCTGGTTCTCGCCGTACTTCAGGGCCTCGACCAGCTGACCGGCGAAGGACAGCTCCGGCGGGAAGCCGGCATCGGTCGTGGATCGCATGTAAGCCGCGATCCAGGAGTCATAGGCCGCCGTGTGCGCGTAGGCGTCCGCGGCAAGGCGGCGCCGCATCGCCAGGTCAGGGCCACCGCCGTGCAGCGCCGCCAGCACCTCCGTGTAGCGCTCCGGCCTCACGACCACGACGACTGCTTCGTGGTTCTTCGCCGCGGCGCGGATCATTGCCGGGCCACCGATGTCGATCTGCTCGACCGCCTCCTCGAACGTGACGGCCGGCCGGCTGACGGTTTCCACGAATGGGTAGAGGTTGCAGCAGACCAGGTCGATGGTCTTGAGCCCGAGGCCCTCGAGAGCTTCCATGTGCTCGGCCTTGTCGCGCCGCGCGAGGAGGCCGGCGTGCACGCCGGGGTGAAGCGTCTTGACCCGACCGTCCATCAGCTCCGGGAAGCCCGTCAGGTCGGTGACGGGACGCGCATCGATGGCAGCGTCGAGGATCGCCTTCAGCGTGTTGCCGGTTGCGTAAAGCTCGAAACCGAGCCGCTGCAGGCCGCGCGCGAACCCGGTCAGCCCGCCCTTGTCACTGACCGACAGCAGGGCTCTCGGCAAGTCTCGCCTCCAGCAACCGAATGGCCTCGGGAAGGATCCTGTGCTCCGCCTCGTGAACGCGCATGCGAAGGGTCTCCACGGTATCGCCCTGAAGGATCGGCACGATCTCCTGCGCGAGGATCGGCCCCGCATCGAGGTCCTCGGTGACGATGTGCACCGTCGCACCCGTCACGGAAACGCCACTGGTGAGCGCCTGCTCGACTGCATCCATGCCGCCTCCGAACTCTGGCAGCAGCGACGGATGGACGTTGATGATGCGGCCCCGAAACGCCTCCAGGAACGGCCGGGAGTGGATGCGATCGTAGCCCGCGTCGACGACGAGCTCAACACCGTGCGAGGTGAAGAAGTCGCGCATGACAGCGTCGCGCTCTTCCTCAGACGAGAATCGCTTGAGCGAAAGCTCTCCAAGCGGGATGTTGCGCTCCCGCGCGAACGCGGCCCCGCCGCAGGACGGACGGTTGGTGGCCACGGCGACGACGTCGAAGCCCAGCTCCATCAGGTTGCGGAGGTTGGAGCCCTTCCCCGAGACGGCTATTCCGAGTCTCATCGGGTTCCCCGCAACCGGGGTCCCTGCGAAATCGCCAGATTTCGTGGGGTGGGCAATTTCGCAGATTTTGTGGGGTGCATTCTCAGGTGATCACCACTCGCTCGCCGGCCTTGTGCGCGACGACCTCACCGACCACCTGGGCGCTGCGCGGAACCTCGTCCCGATCGACAACCAGGATCATTCCCAGCCCCATGTTGAACGTGCCGAACATCTCATCCTCCGCGATGCGGCCGCGCCGCCTGACCAGGTCGAAGATCGGCGGCTCCACCCAGGATCGCCTTCCCAGGCGGGCGCCCAGTCCCTCGGGCAGGCAACGTGGCAGGTTGCCGAACACGCCGCCGCCCGTGATGTGCGCTGCACCCTTCCACAGGATCGAACCGAGCTCCTGCTGGTATGAGCGGTGGGGTTCGAGCAGCTCCTCTCCCAGCGTCCGGCCCAGCTCAGGGAACGTGTGGTTGAGCGGCACCCCCTCGAACACTTTGCGGACCAGCGCGAAACCGTTGGTGTGGAGGCCGCTTGACGGCAGGCCGATGAAGAGGTCGCCGGCGCGAATGTTCTTCGGGTCTCGCTCGAGCCCGGGTGCGACCATGCCCACGATGAAGCCGGCCAGGTCGTAGTCGCCGAGCGCGTAGACGCCCGGCATCTCGGCGGTCTCGCCGCCAAGCAGAGCGCAGCCCGCCTCACGGCACGCCTGCGTGACGCCTTCGATCACCTGCGTAAAGACCTCCGGGTCCAGCTTGCCGGTGGCGAAGTAGTCGAGGAAGAACATCGGGCGGGCGCCCGCGGTCGAGATGTCGTTCACGCAGTGGTTGACGATGTCGATGCCGATGCCCTTATGAGCCCCCGCGGCGATCGCGACCTTGATCTTGGTGCCTACCCCGTCTGCGCTTGCCGCGAGGTGCCCGCCGCCGGGGAGCGCATAGAGCCCGGCGAACGGCCCCACCCCGAGCGCCACCTCCTCGCCGTGGGTGGCGGCGATCAGCGGCTTGACCCGTTCCAGCGC
>Ga0209701_10001011_pt1 | contig 17556 bp, 18 predicted proteins | sample CZO8metaG_4_FD_188356 | JGI IMG/M metagenome (GOLD analysis project Ga0209701, IMG submission 188356) | Vadose zone soil microbial communities from the Eel River Critical Zone Observatory, Northern California, USA - CZOApr15con2H3.8 metaG... | ecosystem: Environmental > Terrestrial > Soil >... | reverse complement strand
GCGATCGTGTCAAACAAGGTTCTATGAGGGCCCTGAATATCTGGCGCCGGATCTCCGCGCTGAATATGCGGCTTCAGGGCAAATGGATGTGGCTGAGGAGTGTTTGCCATGGAGTGGTGTCGGGATTCTTACGCAACCAAACAACAAGTCTTTCAAAAAAGCAACGGCAACCCCAAAGATAAACTATCTCCATTCGCGCACGGGTACAACAAGGTAGTTGAGGCCGGCGTTTCCTCAAAGCAATGAATGAGCCCGAGCACGTACCATCCGGAGGCAGAGCGGAGCGTCATGGCGCGGCCGAAGAGAAATAGAAACCGGCCGGGTCCTCGGACGCAAGGCGCAGCGACGCACAGCCCAGTGAGGAGGCGTTCCGCCCGCTGCGCGAACTAGAGCACGTCTCGGTCAGATGGAATCTTTTAGATGACGTCATTGCGAGGAGGCATCGCCGACGAAGCAATCCAAGACAAACGACGCGTTGTTGCCACTGGATTGCTTCGCTCCGCTCGCAATGACGGCTTATTCCAACTAAACGGGATCCGGTCTAGGCGCCATCATAGGCCCGCCTCAGCGCCGCGATGTCGAACTTGACCATCTTCAGCATCGCGTCGATCACGCGCTTGGCGCGCACGCGATCGGGATCTCGGGCCATCTCGCGAAATTCCTTGGGCACGATCTGCCAGGCGAGCCCATAGCGATCACGCAGCCAGCCGCATCGTTCCGGCTGGCCGCCGCCCTTCAGCAGCCCGTCCCACAGCCGGTCGACCTCCGCCTGGTCCTCGCACAGGATGATGAACGAGATCGCGTGGTTGAACGCGGGGAACGATGCTGGTCATGGCGCCTCTCCTCTTGCCTTCTCCTGTAAGACGCAAACGGCCCGCCCGCCCCGACAGAGGCGGAGAAAAAATCTGGTCCCGGGACACGCCATCCGGTTGGCTAGGCGGATCGGCAGCGCGGCTGTACAGTCCTCGGCTTGCGCCCCGGTCGATCTTGGGCCGCGCCTCAGGGAGGAGCCGATGACCATGCGCGATGGCGTCTATGTCTATCCTGACCGGGACCGGGTCGTCTTCGGGCGGCCGGCGATCGATACGCTGATCGGCGAGATCGAGCGGCGCTCGGCGCGGCGCGCTTTCGTGATCGCCAGCAACAGCCTGGCGCAGGCCAGCGGGGTGCTGGAGACGCTACGCGGCAAGCTGCGCGACCGCCTCGCCGGAAGCTGGACGCGGATCGGCGCGCACACGCCGCGGCCCGATGTCGTCGCCGCTGCCGCCGCCGCCGCACAGGCCGATGCCGATCTCATCATCACCATCGGCGGCGGCTCGGTGACGGATGCCGGCAAGATGGTGCGGCTTTGCCTCGCCAACGGAATTTACGAGACGCGGGGCCTCGACCGCCTGCGCACGCGCATCTCGGCCGATGGCAAGCGCGATCATCCGGAGTTCGCCGGACCCGACCGTCCGCTCATCGCCGTGCCGTCGACGCTGTCGGCCGGCGAATTCACCGCCTTCGCCGGCTGCACCGATCCCGAGCGCCATATCAAGGAGGGCTTCGCCCATCGCAAGATGGCGCCCGACACCGTGGTGCTGGATCCCGCGATCACGCGGCATACGCCGGAATGGCTGTGGCTCTCGACGGGCATACGCGCCGTCGACCATGCCGTCGAGGATTTGTGCTCGGTCAACGGCACGCCGCTCTCGGACGCGACGTCGCTCCACGCGCTGCGCCTGCTGGCGCCGGGATTGCGGCGCAGCAAGCAGGATGCCGCCGATCTTGCCGCGCGCCTCGATTGCCTGGTCGGCGCGTGGCTCTCCATCGTCGGGTCGCAATCCGGCGTCGACAAGGGCGCGAGCCACGGCATCGGCCATGTGCTCGGCGGCAGCGCGGGCGTGCCGCACGGCTACACCTCCTGCGTGATGCTGCCGCATGTGCTGCGCTTCAACAGCCCGGTCAATGCCGAGCGCCAGGCAATGGTGGCCGAGGCGCTGGGCCGGCCGGGCGGCGAGGCGGCTGCCGTCATCGGCGAGCTCATCCAATCGCTCGGGCTGCCGCGCACGCTGCGCGATGTCGGGGTGAAGCGCGACCAACTCGACGAGATAGCAGAGCTCTCCATGCACGATCGCTGGATACACACCAATCCGCGCCGCATCGAGGGGCCCGCGACGGTGCGCATGCTGCTGGAGCAAGCCTGGTGACGAACGACGCCGCCCTTCGTCGCGCGGCGGTATTAGAAGCGATCCGGGCGCTGGGCGGCAACGGCTACATCAACGGCTTCCCCACGGGCGTCCTGCTGCGCGACGCCAAGCTCTACGAGATCGGCGCGGGCACGTCGGAGATCCGGCGCATGCTGATCGGCGGGAGCTGTTCGTAGAGGGTCTCCGCCGGCTTACGGTCGCGACTTTGGTCGAGAGAGGTCATCGCGCTGCTTCGTCAGCAGTTCGAGCTCTGCCTCGTGTTCGGCGATGCGACGCGACGCCAGGTCCTCGTCTCCAGCGCCGGAGTATGCGGCAGCTTGCTCGACCAACTCGCGGAGGTTTTCCCTTACGATCGCGATGCGATCTTCGATCTCCGCGATGCTCAATTGAATGTCAGGCATGGCTGTTTCTCCTCGGCACGCGCCCGCGTCGGGTGTTACCTCACCGCTCAAGCGGCGGTCAACGGCGACCGCCGGAGATGATGATCTCCGCCACCGCCTTCGCTCCCTTCGGACTCCGGTCGCCTCAAGCCGGCCATCGACGAGAAGCGCTAGGCCGTCGACCAAGTCGCCGACGCCGTCCGCCATCGCGCCGGCCGCCATTTCGGCAAGATCCGCGTCGCACTAGTCTAGGCGCAAGATCCGCCCAGATCGAGTTGCGTTGCGCCCCCTCACCCTTCCCTCTCCCCCAATGGGGGAGAGGGTTGCGTAGGGTTGGCGAGGCGCAGCCGAGCCTTACCCGGAGCTGGGTGAGGGGGATGGCCCAACCTGAATGGATCTTGGGCTAGTGCCGGCCCTTCAGATCCTGGCGTCGCACCCCGCTACGACGCGCGCAGAAGCCGGTTAACGAAGTTTTTGGCGGCTTCTGCTTATGGTTCGGCAGCGAAGCGTGGAGCCACCATGATCCGACGTCGATTGGCACCTTTCCTTGGCCTTCTGGCCCTTCTCGTCGCGGGGTGCGCGTCAGATCCCGTCGACCCGAAGGATCAGAGCCTGTCCCTGGTCTACGGCTATATCGACATGGCGGACGCGCCCTCGAGCCTGGGCTGGGTCAACATCAAGCTTTATGACGGCAAGAACACCGGTTATCTGGTTTCGGGGCATAAAGGCTTGTTCTTCCATATCGGCGTCGAGCCGGGACCCTACCAGGTGGAGCGGTTCGGCCGGGATGCCGGTTTCTTCAGCAATACCGACTACACCTACAATTTCGGCACGCGCGGCCGCAACGAGAGCGCGATCAAGGTCGACAAGCCGGGCGTCTACTTCATGGGCGCCTATAAATTTATCGACGTCCCCACCGGGTGGTTCCAGCAGGACAAATTCCGGATGGAGCGGACCAAGACGCCCACCGAGCGCGAGCTCCTGACCAAGGTTCTCGCGATCCTGCAAGACGATTACCCCGAATACCCACGGCAGATCGCGATGGTCAAGCAACGCCTCGCGCAGCTTCGCTAGGGAGGGGGTGATGACCTGGCGCATCGCTGCGAGGCCGGCGGCGCTCGCCGCTGCCGCCTTCCTCGTCCTCGCGGGCTGCGCGCCGATGCCCGAGAGGCCGGTCACGAGCCTGTCCGAGATCGGCGCCGATTCGGTTCTGGTGGTTGGTCGCCTGGAGCTCCAACCGCCGCTGCGGCCCAAGGAGCAGCAGATCAAGCCGGGCACGATCGATCCGTTCGGCGCCGGCGACATGATGCGCGACCGGGGCTTCTTGTGGTTCAGCCGCTCCCCCGATACGCCGACCGAGAAGGGCGAGTTCGTCATGAACCCGCGGCTCGGCGAGCTCTATTTCCTGCGCGTGCCGAAGGCCACGCCGCACATGCTCGGCGGCTATGTCTTGGCGCAGTATGTCATGAGGATGACGGGGCCCCGCACCGTCGCGGTCGACGATGCGCGGATAGAGATACCCGGCGGCGTGCGCTACGACATCCGCCCCGGCGACAAGGCGATCTATGTCGGGACGCTGCTCCTGCATCGCGACGAATTCAACGAGGTGACGAAGGTGGTCGTCGTCGACGAATACGGGCCCGCAGCGGCGGAGTTCAAGAAGCGCTTCGGCTCCGGCACGGAGCTGCGCAAGGCGATCCCGCGGCCACAAACGGAGCGGAGGGCGTCGCAGTGAAAGGGGGCATGGGCGGCGGCAGACGACCGACCGCACGGACGCTGCGTGCCGCCTGTACGGTGGGCTTGTCACCTTCAACCTGAGCGTATTTTCTTGTTCTACTTCCGGATGGAGCGATGGGGCAACGCTAGCCCTATCACCCCATCCTGGCAGCCGTTTCCCGGCACGAGGAGGAACGGGCGGCCGACTACTCGCCTTCCGCGCCGATCGCGTAGGCGGTCTCGCCGTGAACCGCGTCGTCGCCCACCTTCAGGGTCGCCTCATCCATGCGCAGCGGCACGATGAACGAGATCACCTTGAGGATGATGAAGGTGGCGATCACGTTGTAGATGATGATGAACGCCGCTCCTTCCGCCTGGAGCAGGAGCTGCGGGGCATTGCCGTAGAGCCAGCCGGTCACGTTGACGCCGGGAGCTTCCTTGTCGGTGCCGATGTATTGGAGCATGTCCGGGTTGGCGAGGATGCCGACCAGCAGACCGCCCGTGAGGCCGGCGATGCCATGGGTGGAGAATACGGCCAGCGTATCGTCCACCTTCATCATCAGCTTGGTCTTTTGCAGCTTGTTCATGCTGAACCACGGAATGATCCCGGCGCACACGCCGATGATCATGGCGCCCCAGCCGTTCACGTAGCCGGCGGCGGGAGTGATCGCCACCAAGCCCGCGATCATGCCGTTGACCGCGCCGATGACCGACGGCTTGCCATAGGCTATCTTGTCCATCAGCGTCCAGACCAGAAGGGCCACGGCGGTCGCCGTGTTGGTGTTGAGCACTGCCGCGCCGGCGTCGGCGTTGGCGAAATAGGGATCGCCGCCGTTGAAGCCGTTCCAACCCAGCCACAGGATGCCGGCACCGATCAACGTGACCAACAAGCTGTTGGGCGGGAAATGGTCGCGATCCGCTTGCAGGCGTGGGCCGACCACCGCCGCGGCAACGAATCCGGAGGTGCCGGCGGCGAGATGGATGACGTAGCCGCCGGAGAAGTCCGCCACGCCCATGCCAGCGAGCCAGCCGCCGCCCCACAGGCTGAACGCACCCACGGTGTAGACCAGGGTTATCCACACGGGGCAGAAGATCATCCACGCGGTGAAGTTCATCCGACCAAGCACCGAGCCGGCGAGGATGATGACGGTGATGGCGGCGAAAACGAACTGGAAGAATATGAGAGTGGCCATCGGAAAGGTGAGGGGCGGCATGCCCGAGGCCGCCGCCGGAATCACCGCCTGGCCGGTGGTGAACACGGCCGACGTCGCCGGACCAGGCATGCCCAGGAACGGGAACCATTGCTCCCCGAACGACATGTTGTAGGCAAAGAGAACCCAGACGACGAGGACCGAGGCGAAAGCGTACATCGACATGAAGGCGGAGTTGATCGCCCATTTCTTCTTGACGATGCCGCCATAAAGAACCGTCAGCCCGGGAACGCTCTGCAGGCCGACGAACGTCGCGGCCGCCAATTGCCAGGCATTGTTTCCCGTATCAAGCCATTGTGGTGATGGTACGAGTGCCATGTGCTTTCCCCCATTTTTATCGTCGCTGATGATGTCTCCGAAGGCCCCAGCAAATCGGCATGCCCATCGCACAGGAGCGAGTGCCCGCCCGCGACTAGGCCCAACAATTTCAGCAAGAACTATGCCACTTGCAGCCTGGTTATCCGGGACGACTCACAGGATGCCTTGCGCATGAATGCTTATAAAAGCGGCGTTGTGAACATAAAGTAGGCAACTCCAACCGGCGTCGGAAGCACCGATCTATGGCGATAGCGATCAGAACCGGAGGAAGACTTTGCGCGGCGTTTCTTTGCAAGCGCGCGAGAGTTGGCTATGGATCCGACCATGGCCATGCTGAGGCGATCATGTTCCTGACCCGGCGACGAGCGGCGGCAATCGCCGCGTTGGCAGCCGCCATGGGCGTTTCCGCCATCGACGCCAGAGCACAGGCGGGCGTGACGGCGATCACCTGCACCAATCCGACCAGCGGTGCGAGCTGGCAGATCCGGATCGACTATCAGAGGGGCACCGTCGATGCCAATCCGGCCCGCATCGCCGACGCGAAAATTTCGTGGCACGACGCGACCGACGGGGGCAACTACACGCTTGACCGCAAATCCGGCGATCTCACGGTAATCGTTGCGTCGGCCACCGGCGGCTATTTCCTCTATCATCATTGCAGGCTGGAGAATTGAAGCCGCAATCCCGGAAGCCCGGCCGCGCCAGCACCGCGTCACGATCCACGCGGCCCGCTGCCCGGCGGAATCGGAGCGGCAGCGATGGTTGAGCGTGTTGCCGGCGTCCGGGCAAGCGTCGGGTTCGCCTCGGAGACCGGACCGCGTAAACGCAATGAGGACTTCGCCGGCGCCGTTTTCGGCGCCGAGCTGCCCGAGCCGCGCCGGGAGGTGGTGGCGGCGATCGCCGATGGAATTGGCAGCGCAAAGGGTGGGCGCGTCGCGGCCGAGACCGCGGTGCGCGGTTTTCTTGATGGATTTTGCGACCTGCCCGAGACCATGGAAGTGCGCCGCGCGGCGGCCAAGGTCCTCGATGCGCTCAATGGCTGGATCCATTCCCAGGGTGGCCACGACCCCGAGCTGGCGGGGATGGGATGCACCTTCACGGCGCTGGTGCTACGCGGTCGCGTCGCGCATGTGCTGCATGTCGGCGACACGCGCGCCTACCGGCTGAGGGGCGACCGCCTGAGCTGCCTCACCACCGACCATGTGCGGAAGGGCGGCACCGGCCGATCGGGCATCCTTTCCCGCGCGCTGGGCGTCGAGACGGAGGTGCGCCTGGACTACGGCACCCAGCCGGTGGCGGTGCACGACCGCTTCCTCCTGTGCAGCGACGGCGTGCACGGGTTTCTGACGGACGAGAGCATCGCCGACATCCTGCGCGAGCGCTCTGCCCCCGGGGATACCGCCCGCGCGCTGGTTGCGGCCGCGCTCCAATCCGACAGCACCGACAACTGTACCGCCCTCGTGCTGGACGTGGTCGGGCTGCCCGCGGCGGAATCGGCTGACATCGGCGCCGCCATCATGCAACTGCCGCTGATCCCGGTGCCGCTGGGCGGCGAGACGATCGATGGTTTTGTGCTCAAAGCACCGCTGTCCGACGGCCGATACACCCGCCTATTCGTCGCGGTGGACGAGGTCGAGGGTGGCGAGGTGGCGTTGAAGTTCCCCAAGCCCCAGGTCGCCGCCGTGGCCACTTACCGGGCGGCGTTCGTGCGCGAGGCGTGGGTGGGCGCGCGCGTGAATAGCCCGTGGGTCGGCCGCATCATCGAACTGCCGCCCGGACGGCAGACCTGCCTCTACACGGTCATGCCGCTTTATCAAGGCGAGCTTTTGGAGACGCGGCTTGCGCGCCGCCCGTCCTTGGGTCTGGAGGAAGGACGGAATATCGCGATCAAGCTGGCCCGGGCGGCGGCGGCGCTGCACCGCGCGGGCATCATCCATCGCGACATCAAGCCGGACAACGTGATTCTCGAGAGTGACGCATCGCTGAAGCTGATCGATCTCGGGGTGGTGCGCATCCCCGGACTGGAGGACTTCCCGCCCGAGGACATTCCCGGTACCCCCGGCTACATGGCACCCGAAATGTTCGCCGGCGAACCCGGAAACGAGGCCACCGACATTTATGCCCTGGGCGTCACCATGTTCCGCGCCTTCACCGGCGAGTTCCCTTATGGCAATCCCGACGCCACGAGCCCGCCGCGCCGGGACCGGCCGAAGGAGCTCTCCGCCCTGCGCCCGGATCTGTCTGCGTGGCTCCAGGCTGCACTCGGGCGAGCGATCGCAATCGATCCGAGCGAGCGTTTTCGCGACATGAGCGAATTCGCGGTGGAGATGGAGGCGGGACCGGCGCGCGCCCCGGCCGCGGTCCGCCGGCCGCGGACGCTCTATGAACGCGCCCCGCTCCAATTCTGGCAGGGTGTGGCCGCGCTGCTGGGCTTGGCACTCCTCCTGGCGCTGCTGCGGCATTAACCTGATCCCGTTTCAATGGGAGGGGATAAAGCCCGCACGCTGCGACCCGTTCGCGGCGTGATGCCCTAGTCTTGGATTACTTTGGCCGGTGCGCCTCGACGATCACGCGCGTTCCGTCCAAAACGTCTTCGTCATCATCGACGACGAGTATGATCGGTCGGGCTTCCCCCAAAACGTGCCTCGCCTCGGCAGCAGTGCCCAGTCTTCTATCTGCCGCTCACCAACCCGCGTGTTGCTCCGCCCATCGTTCCTGCGAAGGCGGTCGTTTCTCAACGGCGGCCCTTGGTGTCCACAGCGGCGGGAACGCCCTGTTCGGAGCCGCCGTTCCCATAGAATGCCGAGCAACCAAGACCACCGGCCGCCGCGATCGGCCGAATCCGACCGGCGTGTGCGGGAATACCATCGGATCGTCTTGGACTTCGGCAGGGAAGTGCTCGGCACCACTGAATTGGACGCGCTGCTTCAGCGGGCGTCGGAGCACGTCTCCCAGGGCATGCACATCAGCCGTTCCAAGATCCTGGAGTATCGGCCAGAAACCGATGACCTCCTGGTCCGTGCAGGAATCGGTTGGCACGATGGGGCGGTGGGGCATGCGACATTGCCGAGCGACATGGCGTCGCCACCCGGACGCACGTACAGAAGCGGCAAAGCTGTCTACGTGGACGATCTTCCCGCGAGCGCAGAGTACGAGTACTCCGACCTGCTGCGGGAGCACGGCATCGTCTCTCTCATCAATGTGCCCATCATCGTCGAGCGCGAAGTCTGGGGCGTCCTCGAGGTGGATAGCGAAAGAAAACTGCACTTCGACGCCGACGACGAAGAGTTCCTCGCCGGTTTTGCCGGATTCCTTGGCAGCGCGATCGAAAAAAAACGCCGGGATGCCGCGGACGCTTCCGCTCATCTCGAGCGCACCGTCGAGCTGCGCGAGCGCGAGGCCCTGTTCCGCGAGCTTCAGCACCGTGTCGCCAACAACCTTCAGACAATCGTCGGCTTTCTGGAAATCGGCAGCCGCAGGGTGAGCGATCCGGTCGCCCGCGGGGAGTTCGACCGACTCGTCGATCGGGTCGCTTCAATCCTATCCGCGCATGAGCAGCTGTCTTTGGGCCAAGTGGAGAAGGATATCAGCCTTGGCCTCTACATAACCGATCTCGCCAGGAATATGCGCGGCCCCGAAAACGTGCAGATCATCAGAACGATTGACGGAGCTCCCGTTCCGCTTCGTACGGCCGTGCGGCTTGGGATGATCCTCAATGAGCTGGTCACCAACTGTTCCAAACATGCCTTCGACGCAAATGGCGGCATCATCAGAGTCACCCTTTCGGTCGATGTCGATCAGAACCAAGGTCGCCTGGTGGTTGCCGACAATGGGCGGGGGCTGGATGCGGCGCGGAGCGGAGGCAAGGGCACTGCTCTCGTCACTTCATTCGTCGAACAGATCGGCGGCTCGGTGTCGCGCACCGGCGGCCCCGGCGAGGGAACCTCGGTCACCGTGACATTTCCCCTGATATCCCGTTGAGGGCGTCCGCCAAAGCTCGGTCGAATTGACCCGCCGGACCAGCTTCAATCGTTGAACCGACTGCCTTGGGCGCCTGTTATAGAAACAGGAATCGGTACCGGCGCTTTTGCGATCAAATCGAACCCTGGAGGTAACACCCGATGGATGTCTATCAGCTTCTGAAGCAGGATCACCAGAAGGCCAAGCAGCTCTTTGAGAAGCTCGGCGACACTTCGGACGGCGCCGAAAAGACCCGGGAACGGCTCTTCGCTCAGTTGAAGGAGGAGCTCGAGCTTCATGCGCAGGTCGAAGAAAAGCACTTTTATCCGGCGCTGCGGAACAACAAAGAAACGAAGGACCTCGTCGAGGAAGCCCTTGAGGAACACAAAGAGATGAAGACGGCGCTCAAGGAGCTAGATGCAGCGGAGAAGACAGATGAAAGCTGGGCGGAGAAGCTGGCCGAGCTGAAGGCGGATGTCGAGCACCACGTCGAGGAAGAGGAAACCGAACTCTTCCCCCTGGCTCAGAAGCTGCTCGACAGCACAAAGGCAGAGCAGATTGCGCAAGCGATCCAAAAAGAGAAAGCCGCAGCCAAGTAGCGGGGACGGGAAAGCCCGTACCCGCGTTTTGAACCGGCCGCCGGCCGCCCCGTTTTTCAGGGGCGGCGCGGCATGCCAGTAGCGCGCTTGTGTGCTCCCTAGCGCTTGCGCGCGTCGTTCAGCGCCGGGGTGGCGCGCCTCCAGCCTCGGTGGATGAACCATCAAGCGGCCCGTCGGCGCTGCGTGCATCGTTTCCGGTAATCGGCGCTGTCGGCTTGTTGCCAGCGGCGGCGCGGTCGACTTCGACCCGGCTCTCGCGCACCGTGCCATGTACCGTCTCGACGCGGTCTTTCGCCTCCTTGCGGACGATGACGTCCTCGCCGGCAACGACGCGCTTCGTCACCACCGGCTCCTCGCGCGTCTCGGTGACCTCGACCTGCTTTTCCTCGAAGGCGCCGGAGCCCGTTGCCGCGGCGGACGGCACGCGGCGCTCGATGGTGACGGTCTCGTCATGCAGCGCCACGCGCTCCTCCGCCGGCCGCTCGACCACGAAGCGGCGGACGCGGTATCGGCGGGTGTCGCTCACCTGTCGCTTGCCGACCTCGAGTTCCTCGCGAGCGGTGGGAATGACAGTCTGGCCTTCGTTCGTGCCTTGGCTCTGGCTGGCGGGGCCCTCTGCTTCGATGTGTTCCGTGCCTGTCCTCACCAGATCGTGGCCTTCGAGAATGACTGCTATCCGGTCGTACTCGGCGCTGTCCGCCTCGACGCTCAAGACGGCGCGGCCGGTTTGTTCGAGTTCATCGCGATAATACTGCTTGTCCTCGTCGCTGCCCCAGCCGAACAGCCGGCTCCAAAATCCCGGCTCCTCGCGCTCCGGCGCGGCAGTCGCTTCGTTCAGGTCACGCGAGCGAATCCGGATGTTCGCGGATAAAATACCCGCGCTCTCGAGGTCGCGCCTTGCTGCTTCGGCAGCGCCAAGAGAGTCGAAAATTGCGACGAAGACTTCGCGGGTCATGTTGGTACCTCCACAAAAAGAACTACTCCTCGAACCCAGGTGAGCGGGGCGACGTTCCTCTTAAACCGCTGCATTGCACCCGCTTTGATCAATGGCACTTCATCGCGTCCAGACCGACGTTCCACGTTCACTGGCGCACGCGGCGGAGCATGTCGAATGAGCCAAGCTCTGTGGTGCCGCACTCGGACGTCAGTCAGTCTCCGTGCGCCGCACAACCTTTCCGTCTTCCAGCACCGGTGTTAGTGCTCGGGGTTGAGTTTGCGCACGTTCCGGCGAACACGCTGTTGTGCAGTTACTCCCGTTCAGCAAGGCCGAGCGTGGTGCGCACGAACTCTTCCGCGCGATCGAAATGGCCGATTCACCTCATATAAGATCAAAGGATCAGCAATGACTGCCAGCAGTTATGAACGTCAATACGCCGATACCGGGCCGCCCGCCGACATCCTTCCGATGGCCACGCGACGCGTTTCATGGGGCGCGGTCTTCGCCGGTGTCGTCATGGTGCTGGCCATCCAGCTTCTCCTCAGCATGCTCGGCCTGGGCATCGGCTTGAGCACGATCAGTCCGGCGTCTGGTGATACACCCAACGCCAGCTCGCTCGGAATCGGCGCGGGAGTTTGGTGGGCCATCACCTATTTGGTCGCCCTCTTCGCGGGTGGCTATGTCGCGGCGCGCCTCGCCGCGGCGGTCGCCCCGCTTGATGGCGCCCTCCACGGTCTCCTGACGTGGTCGTTCACCCTTCTCGTCACCTTTTACTTGCTGAGCACAGCGGTCGGCAGCGTCATCGGTGGTGCGTTCAGCGCCGTCGGCGGGACGCTCTCCGCGGCCGGCCAGACGGTCAAGGAAGCCGCGCCGCAAGTAGCACAAGCCGCTGGTGTCACGCCTGACATGATCCAGCAGAAGGCGAAGGACCTGTTGAACGCGCAACCGACCAATGCGGATCCGAAGAACTTGAGCGCTGAGCAGGCGCAACAGCAGATCGCCGCCGTGCTGCCGAAGCTCGTCGCCGGCGGCGATCAGGCCAAGCAGGCCCATGACCGCATCACCGCGATCATGGCCGCCCAGCTCAACATCACGCCGGACGAGGCAAGCCAGCGTCTCGACAAGCTGCAGGGGCAGGTCGCGCAGACGACCAACCAGGTGACCGACAAGGCCAAACAGGTTGCCGACAAGACCGCCTCGGGTCTATCCGAAGCGTCTCTCATCGCCTTCGTGGCCCTGCTGCTCGGCGCGGCGGCGTCCGCTTTCGGCGGTCATCTCGGGGCGCGGCGACGTGAGGCGTTGGTCCGAGCTTAGGTGAGATCGGATCATTGCAAGTGGGGACGCGGCGAAGGCCGCGTCCCTTCGCCGCGCGGCGGCGATGAGGTGGACCCACACCGGTGCTTGATATCAAGACATGAACAGGCTCGTTCCTAATCTTACCGGCGTCTCCGAGACGATGCTCTTGGCGCTGCACAATCGTGCCGTGGAGGCAAAGCGGCGCGACGGCGTCCTCATCGATCCCGACAGCGTGCGTATCTACGAGGCGATCGACTATGACTTCCGGCTTCATTTCGGCCATTCTGAAGGCTCGCTCGCGGTACGCGCGGCAGAAACCGACCGGGTCTCGAGGCAGTGGCTCGCGCGCCATCCCGAGGGTTTCGTCGTGTCACTGGGCGAGGGCCTCGAGACGCAGGTTCGGCGGGTCGACAACGGCCGGATGCGATGGCTGTCAGTGGACTTGCCCGAAGCGATCCGGCTGCGGGAATGCTTCGTTCCGCCGACCGATCGTTTCCGCCACCTTGCTGCGAGCGCGCTTGATCGCGCCTGGATGGACGCGGTCGAGCCTTCGTCCGGCGTGTTCATCGTTGCGCAAGGGCTTTTCATGTATCTCGAACCCGAGGCGGTGCGCCGGCTCTTCGTCGCCATCGCCCAACGGTTTCCAGGTGCCGACATGGTGTTCGACGTTATCCCACGTTGGTTCTCGCGGTTGACGGTATGGGGCCTCCAGCGGACCCCGCATTATCGTCTTCCACCGATGCCCTGGGGGATCAACGGCGATGAGATCGAGCCGACATTGCGGCGCTGGTACCCGCTCCTCGCCACCGTCGAGCTCCTGCGCTACCGCATGCCGCGCGGCGTGATGCATGATCTTGACCCTATTTTCCGGCTGACCCCGCTGCTTCGGAACGCAATTCCGAATCTCGTGCACGTAACCATGGCGAAAGGCGCGGAATGACCCTAAGGGCTGTGATCTTCGACATCGACGGAACGCTGATCGATAGCGTCGACCTGCACGCAGAAGCCTGGCGGGAGGCGCTTCTGCACTTCGGCCATGACATCCCTTATGAGAAAGTTCGGTGGCAGATTGGCAAGGGCGGTGATCAGCTGATGGCCGCGCTGCTCACCAAAGGAGAGCGCGAGCGACAGGGTGAAGAGATCGAGCGCTACCGCTCGCAGCTTTTCAAAGAAAAATACCTGCCGAAGGCGATGGCTTTTCCCCAGGTCCGAGACCTATTCAAAAGGCTCAAGGCCTCCGGGCTGCGTGTGGCGCTTGCTTCCTCGTGCAAGGCAGACGAGATGCCCGTTTACGAGCGATTAGCGAACATCAAAGATCTCGTCGATGGCAAGACCTGCGGCGATGACGTCGATCGCTCGAAGCCGGAACCTGACATCTTCGAAGCAATGCTGCGGCGATTGGGGGAGCTCCAGCCCGACCAGGCCATCGCCGTCGGCGACACGCCCTATGATGCCGAGGCCGCCGGCAAGGCTGGGCTCAGGACGATCGGTGTCCTTTCGGGCGGCTTTCCAGAAGAGGCGCTCCGCAAAGCCGGATGCATGGCGATCTATCGCGATCCTGCCGATATGCTCAAAAATTACGCCAGAACGCCGCTAAGCAGAACAGACCAGCAGTCATCTCATGAATAGTCTGTAGATTCGCTGTTTTGCTCGACACCGGAGCGCGCTCACCGGGACGGGGCGCCGGCGCCACCCGTGACGCCGGCCCCGACCGGACGTCCGGTTAGTCGGCGTCCGACCGACCGGTCCGTTCGACCTGCTCCTCGACCGGCCTGAGTGCCGTCTCCACGAAACGTCGAGAAATCTCCATCGTCTGCGCGTTGCTTTCCCGCATGAGCTGGATGCTCTCCTGGACGAAGCTATTCTGCACCTCCACAGCGCGCTGCAGGAGCCCTTGCGAGAAGCGGGCATTCAGTCCGCTCGCGCGGCGCAACCATTCCGTCCAAACGGTCCCGAGCTCCTGGAATCCTCGAACTGCGGCGGTCGGCACCGTCATGAGTGCATGCGCAGACTCCAAGGCGTCCTGCGTTGCCTCCATATAGGAGCGTCCCGCAGCCTGCGCCGCATGGCTTGCCTGCCCCGTCATCTCGCCGAGCTCACGACCGAGTTGATGGACGCCTGTCCTGGCGTGGGCAAGGGTTTGCTCGAAATGCCCGTTGCCCTGTTCTTCGTCCTCGGGTTCTGCGCGTTTGGCTTCTGCCAGCTGCCCCGAGAGTTTCTGCGCCTCCTCTTCGCTTAGCTCCTTCTTCAGCGCCGCCCATACCTGTTTCTCTTCTTCCCGAAAATACTGTTGCACGTCTCGCTTCAGCTCTTTCATCTTCCGGGAAAAGTCGCGATCGTTCTGCGGAAGCTCGCCGAGCTCGCCCAGTGCTCGCCCAAGCTGATCTTGTCCCTTTGCCACCTCCTCCTTTAGATTCCGTGTCTCTTCATGCTTCTCCAGTTCCGGCATCACGTGCTCCTGCAGCGCACGCGTGTGGAACTCGAGCTGCGAGCGAAGTTGTGACAGCACGCGCTCCCGCGTCTTCACCGCGCCGCTTGACGTCTCCGCCAGTTTATCGATGAGATCGATCGTGCGCGTATGCTCCCGCTTCATCAACTGAACGACATCCATGCTCCACCATAAATTTGAACGAGTGACCACGCATAGGTAACTGGACTTCGCCGAGAGCGCCTCAAGGGCACATTCAGAAACATTTTGTAAAACGTCGGGTCGCCGCCTTGCGGATGGCAACGCTCTGCCGCGCGCAACGTTGATCAAGCGGGTCCGACCGGGCTCTCCGCGCTGGACCTTACACGCGATCGTGAGCCACGCGGCCATTTGTTTCCTCCTTGAGGATTACCGAATGTTTATGAGTTCCACCGCGATGGCGCGGGTGATGCAGGCCGGCCTCGATTTCGCCGAGGTGAGCACCAAGACCGGCGAGATGGCCGCGGCGGCTAACACAGTGATCGGCGAGCGTGTCGCGCTCCTGGCGGAAGCGGCGCGCGATCCGCTGGTCGCTGATTACGCCGAGTTCGCACGCATGCTTCCCGAGAAAGTGACGGCCATGCACCAAGCCGGTGCGGCCCTGCTGGACGGATGGTGGGCGCTCCAGCGCGACGTCGGCGACTACACGGTCTATGTCACTCGTGCGATGACAAGCGGGCAGCCCCCGTGGCCCAGCGATGTCGCGGAACTCGTGGAGCGGACGTCGGTCCACGGCACCCGGATCGCCGCCACCGCGATAGACGCCGCGGGCCTGGTCCTCGCCCCCTTCCACGAGAGCGCGACGTCGAACGCACGGCGGCTATCGCGTCGGAAGCGGCGCGGATGAGCGGCCTCGACTACGAGCGCGCCGTGCTCGCCGCCGGCCCGCTCGGCATGTCCGCCGTCGACGATATGGGAGGGAGGGGAACCGCCGGCGCCGTCCCCTCCCTCCTGCCGTCTTCGCCTTAGAAGTCCATGTCGCCCATGCCGCCGCCCGGCGGCATGCCGGGTGACGGCTTCTTCTCGGGCTTCTCCGCCACCATCGCCTCGGTGGTGACGAGCAATCCGGCCACCGACGCCGCGTCCTGCAAGGCGAGGCGGACAACCTTGGTCGGATCGATGATGCCGGCCTTCAGCATGTCGACATACTGGCCGGTCTGGGCATCAAAGCCGCGATTGGTGTCGGTGCTTTCCAGCAGCTTGCCGACCACGATCGAGCCGTCGGTGCCCGAGTTCTCGGCAATCTGCCGCAACGGCGTCTGCAAGGCGCGGCGGACGATGTCGATGCCGACCTTCTGGTCGTCGTTCTCGGGCTTGAGCTTGGCCAGCGCCCTGGTCGCGTAGAGGAGAGCGGCACCGCCGCCGGCGACGATGCCTTCTTCGACTGCCGCGCGTGTCGCGTGCATGGCGTCGTCGACGCGATCCTTGCGTTCCTTCACCTCGATTTCGGTGGCGCCGCCGACGCGGATGATGGCGACGCCGCCGGCGAGCTTGGCCAAGCGCTCCTGGAGCTTCTCGCGGTCATAGTCCGAGGTCGTCTCCTCGATCTGCGCCTTGATCTGGGCGACGCGGCCTTGGATGTCCTGCTTCTTGCCGGCGCCGTCGATGATGGTGGTGTTCTCCTTCTCGACGCGTACCCGCTTGGCGCGACCCAGCATGTTCAAAGTCACGTTCTCGAGCTTGATGCCGAGGTCTTCGCTGATGAGCTGGCCGGAGGTCAGGATGGCGATGTCCTCGAGCATCGCCTTGCGGCGATCGCCGAAGCCCGGCGCCTTCACCGCCGCCACCTTCAAGCCGCCGCGCAGCTTGTTGACGACGAGGGTGGCGAGCGCCTCGCCCTCGACCTCCTCGGCGATGATCAAGAGGGGTTTGCCGGCTTGGACCACCGCCTCGAGGAGCGGCAGCAGGCTGGTCAGCGTCGAGAGCTTCTTCTCGTGGATGAGGATGTAGGGGTCCTCGAGCTCGCACACCATCTTCTCGGCGTTGGTGACGAAATAGGGCGAGATGTAGCCGCGGTCGAACTGCATGCCCTCGACGACGTCGAGCTCGGTCTCGAGGCTCTTCGCCTCCTCGACCGTGATCACGCCCTCGTTGCCGACCCTCTGCATGGCTTTCGCCAGCATGCGGCCGACTTCTTCGTCGCCATTGGCCGAGACGGTGCCGACCTGGGCGATCTCGTCATTGGTCGAGACCTTCTTCGAGCGCTTCTTGATGTCTTCGACGACGGCCTCGACGGCTCGGTCGATGCCGCGCTTCAGATCCATCGGATTGAGGCCGGCGGCGACCGCCTTGACGCCCTCGCGCACGATCGCGTGGGCGAGCACGGTCGCGGTGGTGGTACCGTCACCGGCCTGATCGCTGGTCTTGGTCGCGACCTCGCGGATCATCTGCGCGCCCATGTTCTCGAACTTGTCGGCGAGCTCGATCTCCTTGGCGACGGTCACGCCGTCCTTGGTGATGCGCGGCGCGCCGTACGACTTGTC
>Ga0209701_10001007_pt1 | contig 17578 bp, 18 predicted proteins | sample CZO8metaG_4_FD_188356 | JGI IMG/M metagenome (GOLD analysis project Ga0209701, IMG submission 188356) | Vadose zone soil microbial communities from the Eel River Critical Zone Observatory, Northern California, USA - CZOApr15con2H3.8 metaG... | ecosystem: Environmental > Terrestrial > Soil >... | reverse complement strand
GCCTCGAAGTTGGCCGGTGAGTTCCTTGTAAAGCAGACAGCTGAGCGCTGGTTGATTTTGCGGATCGCAAGCGTTTTCGGGAAGACAGGCTCACGCGGTAAAGGAGGCAACTTCATCGAGACGATTCTCTCTAAGGCTCACTCTGGTGGTCCGGTGCCGGTGATTAACGACGTATGGATGTCTCCTACTTATACCATGGATGTGGCGCATGCCTTGAGCGAGTTGATTCGGCTGGGCGCCACTGGAATCTACCATGCATCCAACACTGGTCGCTGTACCTGGTATGAGTTTGCCCGCGAGGCAATTCGGTTAGTAGGCCTCAACGCTAAGGTCGAACCGGTGCCTTCTACGTTATATCCTACCAAAGCGCGCCGGCCCAGGGATTCCTCCCTTGATAATTCATTAATCTGGAAAACGTTGAATCAGCCGATCCGCTCCTGGCAGGAAGCTTTAAGGGCCTACCTCATCGAAAAAGGTCACCTAAAGGCTTGACACAAAAATGAGATGGAATGACAAGAGGATTGGATGAATGCGGATCGCTATAGATACGATCCCCCTTCTTAGTCCTCTTACGGGCGTTGGTCAGTACACAAGCCAGCTCATCAGGTACTTTAACCTTTTATCGCCAGAAAACGACTATATCTACTATTATGGGTATTTCACAAAAAGGTTGCTCCACGGAAACAAACAGACGTGGGAATTGAAAAATGTCCTTTGGAAAATACCCATCGCAAAATATGGGATCAGGAGGGTAAAGGATATCTTCTCTGGGTTTCATTTCAAAGACTTTGACCTTTACTTTGAGCCTAACTTTATCCCTTTAAACATAAGGGCCAAGAAGCTGGTAACCACCGTCCATGATTTTTCTGTTAAATTGTTTCCCGAGACTCATCCTAAAGACAGGGTCGAGTATTTTTCTAGATATTTTCTTACAAACATCATACGCTCGGACCGAGTCCTTACTGACTCGGCCTATGTGAGGGACGAGGCTAAGAGTTTCCTCCATTTGCCCGATGAAATGATTACTCCCATCCATCTAGGCGTGGAGCACGAGGTGTTCCAAATTTACGATCAGGAGTCCTTAGAGCTGTCGAGACGAGAGCTTAAACTACCTGACCGTTTTATCCTTTTTGTGGGAACGAGGGAGCCAAGAAAGAACTTAGACGGTCTGCTGCGCGCATACCTGGCGTTGCCACGGCATGTCAGAGATGAGTTTAAGCTGGTGTTGGTCGGCCCGCAGGGATGGGAAAATGACGTGGATGAACGCATGGTACATGAGGTAGGGAAGAGTATTGTCAATCTTGGATATATAGAGACCCAGCAGTTAGCCTATGTCTACAACCTCGCCAGCCTGTTTGTCTTTCCCTCTCTGTACGAGGGCTTCGGGCTACCACCCTTGGAAGCGATGGCCTGCGGATGTCCAGTAGTGGTTTCGAAAGAGGCCTCTCTGCCTGAAGTTTGTGGTGATGCGGCTTACTATGTTGATCCCAAGGATGTGGACAGCATTGCGGAAGGCATGAGCAGAGTCCTAGGCGATGAGACATTGAGAAAATCTTTAATTGCCAGGGGGGTCGAGAGAGCTAAGCTCTTTAGTTGGGAGAAAACTGCGAGGAAAACACTTGACGTATTTGAGGAAGTTATGGGAATGAAAGGCTGAGAGGTTCAAGATGAAAAAGGCGTTAATAACGGGTATTACAGGACAAGATGGGGCGTACCTATCCAAATTGTTGATCGAAAAAGGCTACGAGGTCTATGGAGCCTATAGGAGGACTTCGGAGGTCAATTTCAATCGGTTACGATTGGTAGGTGTCGAGGACAAGATCAAATTTGTCCCATTGGAGCTTCTTGAGTTTACAAATATCTATACGACGGTCGAGAAGATTCAGCCCGAGGAGATCTACAATCTCGGGGCGCAGAGCTCTGTGCCGACATCGTTCGAGGAGCCCATTTTCACTGCCGAGGTTACAGGCATAGGAATTCTGAGGATTCTTGAGGCCGTGCGGGCGATCAATCCCAAAATCAAGGTCTATCAGGCTTCTTCAAGCGAGATGTTTGGAAAGGCGGAGGCGACTCCCCAAAACGAACAAACCCGATTTCACCCGCGAAGCCCTTACGCTGTCTCGAAGATCTTTGCTCACTGGGCGGCAGTCAATTATAGGGAGTCTTATGGATTGTTTGTCTGCTCCGGCATTTTGTTCAATCATGAGTCGCCCCTGCGAGGGTCCGAGTTCGTAACGCGGAAAATCACTCAATCGGTTGCCCGCTTCAAACTGGGCCTTCAGAGTGAGATCAGGTTAGGAAACCTTAATTCCAGCCGAGACTGGGGATATTCCCCGGAATACGTAGAAGCGATGTGGCTCATGCTTCAGCAGCCAGAGCCTGATGACTACGTAATCGCAACCGGCGAAACCCATAGCGTGCGGGATTTCGCTCAGGCCGCTTTTGAAAAGATTGGCGTCGATCTGGAGTGGTCAGGCCAAGGGGTGGATGAGCGGGGGATTAACAAGGCGAACGGCGCGACGGTTGTAAAGGTAGATCCCCAGTTCTTTCGGCCCGCTGATGCGGATTATCTTGTGGGAGATTACTCCAAGGCGAAGAAAAAGCTCGGCTGGTCGCCCAAAACGAGTTTTAAAGAGCTGGTCGGCATCATGGTAGAGCATGATTTATCATTTACTGTCAGAGAAAGTCCCCCTTGGTGATGGAAAGGTCTATGGACTTGAGATAGCTATCAGAAGATCAATACCGGCTCCGAGTCCTCCCCGACAGCATCTTCCACTCCAATCCGCTTATTGCCCATATGAGAGTTGCTATAGTTCATGATTGGCTGACCGGCATGAGAGGGGGCGAGAAATGCCTTGAGGTTTTTTGCGAACTCTTTCCCGACGCCGACCTCTACACTCTTTTCTATTCGCCTGATCGAGTCTCCCGAACCATCCGTTCCATGAAAGTCCGTGCCTCTTGGCTCAACCATTTGCCCGGGGTGGAAAAGTACTATCGTTACTGTTTGCCCCTGCTCCCGACGGTGATTGAGAAATTTTCGCTGCGAGATTACGATCTCGTTCTGTCCAGCAGCCACTGCGTGGCAAAGGGGGTTTTCCCGAACCAAGCGCTGCATGTCTCTTATATTTACTCGCCTATGCGTTATGTTTGGGACATGTATGAGGCCTATTTTGGGTCGAGCGCTTCTCGGTTGGCCCGGTTCGGCATGGCCCTTTGTCGTAGCTCTCTGCAACGCTGGGATGTTCGGTCTGCAGCAAGGGTGCACTTCTTCGTGGCTATCTCCAGACACATAGCCGGCAAGGTCAAGGCCGTCTATGGACGCGATGCTGCAGTTATCTATCCGCCGGTGGATATGGAAAAGTTCTACATACGCGAGGCCCAAGAACCCTATTACTTGATTGTCTCCGCGCTGGTCCGGTATAAGAAGATCGAGCTTGCCATCGAGGCGTTCAAGAAGCTGCGGCTGCCCTTAAAGGTAGCCGGCGATGGCCCTTTGAAAAAGTCGTTGGAGAAACTAGCCGGACCGAATACCGAGTTTCTGGGCTGGGTTGAGGATCGGGCTTTGGCAGATCTCTATGCCTCCTGTCAGGCGTTGATTTTTCCCGGTGAGGAGGATTTCGGGATCACGCCCCTAGAGGCGCAGGCCAGCGGAAGGCCGGTGATCGCCTGTGGCAAAGGAGGAGTGCTGGAGACAGTTATCCCGTTAAACAGTTCCCGCCAGGAGAAGACTACGGATCAAGCTCCTACCGGAATTTTTTTCTCGGAGACGACTCCTAGCAGCTTGGCGGCGGCAGTCGAGTTCTTTGAAAAAGAAAGACAGACTTTTGATCCTGCCGCGATCCGCCTTCAGGCCTCTTCTTTTTCACGCGAGCGATTCAAGTCTCAGATCAGCGAATATATCGCAGCCCGGCTGAAGGAATGGAAAGAAGGAAAGTAACTCATGCTTAAACGCCACAGCCAGTTCTTCAAGGGGCTCATGTGTCTGCATGATCTGTGCTTCGTCAGTCTGGCTTGGTGGCTCGCCTACCTCGCGCGTTTCCATACAGACTTGCTCTCTGCAGCTGAACCCTATGTCTTTCGGCACTACGTCGTTGCCTGGATTTTGATCTTGGTCTTCTGGGCGATTGTGTTTCAGCTTCTAGGCCTCTATCGCCCACGCAGGATCTCAACCTACTGGGCCGAGGCGGCGGACATTGTGAAAGGTTCGTTGCTGGCACTTCTGATCTTCTTGGGGATGATCTTCCTGCTGCGCGACATTGTGCTTTCAAGACTTGTCGTGATTCTCTTCTTCGTGTGCAGCCTATTTTTTCTTCAGGTAAGCCATGTAGTCTTTCGCGAAGGGCTGCGGCTTCTAAGGCGCAGGGGTTATAACCTCCGCCATACTCTAATCATAGGCTCTTCGGTCCAAGCCAAGGGATTGATCCAGAAGCTCCAGTGGCACCGCCACTTGGGTTTCCGCATCGTGGGGGCCTATCTGACCGATGGGCGCCCGGCGGGCGAAGCGTTGGAAGATGTCCGGCTTCTAAAGGATCCCGCAGAGGCAATGGAGATCGTCCGCTCCGGTGCTGATCAGGTCTTTGTCACCTTACCGTTTGGTGAAGTTGGCAGGCTGCGTGAAATTCGTGACTGGTTGGGGGACGAGCCTATAACCCTTCACTTTGTGCCGGATCTGGCGGAGTTTGTTAATCTGCGCGGCAGGATAGAAGAGTTTGACGGGCTACCGATCATCAGCCTGCAGGATTCACCCCTCTACGGATGGAACTCGCTTCTTAAAAGGGTTGTCGATCTCTCGGCGGGAGGGATCGCTTTGGTCCTTTTCTCCCCTTTGATGGTCCTGATCGGGTTGGGAATCAAGCTCACGTCTTCCGGCCCTGTCCTGTACCGGCAAGAGCGGACAGGTCTGGATGGGAAAAAGTTTCAACTGCTCAAGTTCCGAACTATGGTTGAGGATGCTGAAAAAATCAGCGGACCCGTATGGGCAAGCCCCGATGACCCTCGCGCGACTTCCCTAGGGCGGTTGCTCCGGCGGACGAGCCTGGATGAATTGCCGCAGCTCATCAACGTTATTAAAGGGGAGATGAGCTTGGTCGGGCCGCGTCCAGAGCGGCCTGCCTTTGTCGAGCAGTTCCGCGGAACCGTGCCTAAATATTTGCTGCGCCACAAGGTCAAAGCGGGTATGACAGGGTGGGCTCAGGTTAACGGATGGCGCGGACAAACTCCTCTGGAAAAACGGTTAGAATATGACCTCTTTTACATTGAGAACTGGTCGCTCTGGTTTGACCTTAAGATCCTTGCTCTGACCTTCTTCCGTGGCTTTCTCCACAGGAACGCTTATTAGTAGAGATATTTCAATCCTACTGCAAAGTGGAAATCGGCAGCGCCAGCCACTATGGATGTTTCCCCCCTTGTTACGAATCTGCTATGATAGAGATGATTTCTAATGAAACCTGGGGCTAACAGAGGCAAAAAAGTCGGTAAACCCTGGGGCTACGAGCTCATTTGGGCCCATACGGACCGCTATGTCGGGAAGGTTCTTCATATCCAAAAGGGAGAATCTCTCAGTTATCAGTACCATCGGCTCAAGGACGAGACCGTCCATCTTCTCCGCGGCCTCCTGAATTTGGAGATAGAGGTCGATGGAGAGAGAAAAGTACTCAGGCTCGAACCTGGAGATTGTTTTCACGTCACGCCGGGCATGAAGCACCGGATGAGCGCTATCGAAGAATGCGACGTTTTGGAGGTCTCTACGCCGGAGTTAGAGGATGTGGTCCGGCTCGAAGACCGTTATGGGCGGGCAACAAAGAGTTGAAGGGTTAAACAATTTTAGATTTTCGATTTTGGATTTTCGATTGGGAATTAGGGAATCTAAAATCGGCAATCCAAAATCTAAAATAGGTAGGGGTTACAGGGATCAAGGGTTAAAGGGAACCGATGGAGAATTATAATAGTTTAGGAGATCGGCTGATCGAACGCGGACTCATCTCTAACGAAGAGATGGAGCGCGTCGCCAAGCTGCAAAAAGAACAGCACGCTCCGCTGACGCGTCTTGTCGTGGAACTAGGCTTTATTTCAGAGGATGATCTTTTGCCGGTGTTAAGCGATCACCTCGCCATCCCGATAGTTTCTTTGAAGGATTTTCCCTCGACCCCTTTTGCGACGGAGTCGCTCCTTCACGCGGTAGATTTTATGAGGCTTGCCAAGATCGTTCCCCTTAAGGTGGAAGGTCGAGAACTCCTGGCTGCCGTCGCCGACCCGACGGATCTTTCCCGCCTCCATGCGCTCGAAGTTGCCATCGGAATGAAAATTAGGCCTGTTTTGGCCAAGGATAAGGAGATCACGGCGCGGATCGAAGCCCTCTTCGGAAGCAGTGACTCGACAGATTCCTTGACCAGCGTTTCCACCGCTCGGGAGATCGACGGAGTCGTGGATGAGGAAGAGGTCGAGCATCTGCGCGATATGGCCTCCGAGGCCCCGGTGATTCGCTTGGTCAATCAGATGTTCAGTCGGGCCCTGGAGAGTCGAGCCTCGGACATTCACATCGAGCCCTTTGAAAACCAGCTTAAGATTCGGTTTCGGATCGATGGTATTCTTCAGGAGATCGACCCGCCGCCGCGCCAGCTCAAGTCCGCCATCGTCTCTCGTCTGAAAATTCTCGCTCAGCTCAATATCGCCGAGAGGCGCCTCCCTCAGGATGGCAGGATCAAAACCAAAATCTCCGGGAGAGACATCGACCTCAGGATTGCGACGATACCGACTCTTTATGGCGAAAGCGTGGTCATTCGCCTGCTCGAGCGCTCACAGATTTTTGATGACCTCGAATCGCTGGGTTTTCCTGCGGATGTTCAGAAGAGTTTCAGTGGGATGATTTCCAAGCCGCACGGGATGCTCCTGGTGACCGGGCCGACCGGAAGCGGCAAGACGACCACCCTTTACGGGGCCTTGCAAAAGATCAACGATCCGGGGAAGAAAATCATCACCATCGAGGACCCGGTCGAGTATCAGCTGGGCGGTGTGAACCAGATCCAGGTCAAGCCGCAGATCGGTCTCACGTTTGCCAATGGGCTTCGCTCCATCGTGCGTCAAGATCCCGACGTCATCATGGTCGGGGAGATCCGGGATTTTGAGACCGCTGAGATTGCGATCCAAGCCGCACTCACGGGTCACCTGGTTTTCTCCACCTTGCACACCAATGACGCTGCGGGCGCCATTTCCCGTCTCTTGGAAATGGGGGTGCAGGATTATCTCCTCGCTTCTTCGCTTTTGGGCGTTCTCGCCCAGAGGTTGTTGCGCCGGCTCTGTTTAAGCTGCAGAAAAGAAGTCCCCTTTAGCGAATTCGGGACTCAGAGCTCAGAATTGAGGATTGAAAAAGAGGCTCTTCCGACAACTCTGTGGGAAGCCGTCGGATGCGAATCCTGCAGCCGTACAGGCTACATGGGACGAATCGGCATCTTTGAGCTTTTGCCCGCAACTCAAGAAATTTGCAAACTCATTCTCCAACGGGCAGACGCGGGTTCGATTCGCAACTTGGGATCAAGGCAGGGCGTGCGGCTCCTTCGAGAAGACGGCTGGCAGAAAGCCCGCGCTGGCATGACCACGCTGGCGGAAGTGCTGCGAGTCACGAGGGAAGAAGGATAATCAAAGGTTTAACAATTTTAGATTTTGGATTTTAGATTTTCGATTGGGGAATCTTCAGCCACAGGCTGATCCGCCTCAGGCGGAAAAATCGGCAATCTAAAATCGAAAATGGAAAAGGGAGATGGCGGTTTTTCAATATCGGGCTGCGGATCACTCCGGCAAAGTCATTGAAGGAATGATCGAGGCCGAGGCCGAGCATGGAGTTGTCTCTCGACTCCATGAGATGGGATTTATTCCCTTAAAGATCGCCGCGCCCGGTGAGTCGAGAGGCCGGGCCGTTCCAGTTTCGCTCGTCCTCTTTTCCCGGAAAAAGGTCTCCCAGCAGGAGCTGCTCCATTTTACCCAGGAGTTAAGCACGCTGTTAGCCGCGGGGCTGCCTCTTGACCGCAGCCTCTCTGCGCTCGCTAACTTAGTCGAAGGGAAAGAGTTTGGAGCGATCATGCGCCGCCTCTTGGAAGGAGTTCGGGCGGGCAAGTCGTTTTCCGCGGCCTTGGCTGAACACCCGGAGGTATTCCCAAGGCTCTACGTGAATATGGTCCGGGCGGGAGAAGCCGGAGGCATTTTGGAGAATGTCCTGCGCCATCTGGCGGATTACCTTGAACGCTCTTTGAGCCTAAGAGAGGAATTAAAGTCGGCTTTAACTTATCCGTTCCTCCTTGCCGCAGTCGCCGGGCTGTCGCTCGTGGTCCTTTTTATCTATGTGATTCCAAAGTTTTCTCTCATCTTTAAGGACGTGAACCAGGCGCTTCCCTGGATGAGCAGGCTCCTGATCGATTTCAGTGATGGTCTTTCCAGTTATGGTTGGATCGCCCTTTTGTTGGCTTTCGTAGCGGTGATTGGCGGAGCCTTTTATATCCGCAGTCCCGAAGGAAGGCTGGAATGGGATCGTCTGCGGCTGCGCCTTTGGGTATTGGGCGATCTTTTCACGAAGCTTGAGGTGGCCCGGTTTTCCCGGACTTTGGCGGCGCTGCTCAAGGGCGGAGTGCCCTTATTGGACGCTTTGGGAACGGTGCAAGGGGTAGTGGGAAATCGGTTGCTGGCGCGGGCCATAGCCCAGGTGCAGAATAAAGTCAGGGAAGGAAAGGGAATGGTTGGACCGCTTTCGGAAAGCGGATTTTTCCCGTCTCTGGCCCTTCAGATGATCGCTGTGGGAGAGGAAACGGGCAGGCTAGAGGGGATGCTGGCCAATGTGGCGGATCATTATGACCAGGAAGTAAAGCGCATCACCAAACGCCTCACCTCCCTTTTGGAACCGGCTTTGATCTTAGGGATGGGACTCGTCGTTGGGACCGTCGTGATATCTATGTTAATGGCGATTTTTAGTATCAATGACTTACCGTTCTAAGAGAATTTTGGATTTTAGATTTTCGATTTTAGATTCAATCCAAAATCGGCAATCCAAAATCCACAATCGGGGCTTCACCCTCGTTGAGCTGCTCGTGGTCATGGTGATCATCGGGCTCCTGGCCGCCTTGGTGGTGCCGACCTATATGGGCCGCGAGCGCAAGGCGCGCTCCCAGGCGGCGCGTGCCCAGATCGAGCTTCTGGGCACAGCCCTGGATACTTTTCGTCTCGATGTCGGGCGTTATCCTACGAGTCAGGAGGGGCTCGAAGCCTTACGGCGTCAACCGGGTGGTATAGAGCGGTGGGACGGCCCTTACTTGAAGAAAGAAGTTCCGACGGATCCGTGGGGGAAGCCCTATGTTTACCAGAGCCCTGGAGAGCACGGACCGTACGATCTCCTCTCCTATGGCGCCGATGGTGTCCCGGGGGGGGATGGCGACAATCGTGATATCGTCAGTTGGGAAGGATAAGAGAGGCTTCTCCCTCTTGGAGCTTCTGGTGGTCTTATTGCTCATTGGATTGAGCAGTGCGATTGTTTTGCCGTCTATAGAAAGAGGGCTCAAGGAGAGAGAGTTAAAAGATGCCACCTTGAAGCTGGCTGCGACGGCCCGAAACCTGCGCAGCAGGGCGATCTACGAGAACCATCTCCAGCGGCTTATTCTCGATCAAAGAGATAACAGTTACCAAGCCTTCCAGGGAAAGAAAATTTTCCTGTCCTCGGAGGTCAGAATTATGGGAATCGCGGGAGGGGAACCGATGGGGGATGGACTGAAGCAATTTTTATTCTTTCCAAACGGTAGCGTCCTGGGGGGGGAGATCGGGCTTTCAAGTCGTGAAGGGTCCGTGTATGCCATTCAGCTCGATCCGCTTCTGGGAAGAGTTGCCGTAATCAAGGGGACCAGGAGATGAGGTCTCACATTTCGAGTCTCAGGTTACAGGCGGGATTTACGCTGCTTGAGGTCGTGGTGGCTATGACCATCGTCGGGTTGGGGGTGGTCACGCTCCTGGAAATCTTCTCTGCCGGTCTTCGTTTGACCGCAAGGAGCTCTGCCAGGACTGAAGCGATAACTTACGGCCGATCGCTTATGGATGAGGTTTTGGTCCGCCGTGAGATGAGAGAGGGAGGGGAAGAAGGCCCGGTCGCAGAGAAGGGCCGCTGGAGACTTCAAGTGAAGTCCCTTCGGGACGATGCTCAATTGGCTTCCCCGGGCCGCTGGGAGCTCAGGGAGATCACGCTGAATGTGCCGTATCTGGGAGAAGGGCGCGAAAAGCAACTTGAAATCAAAACTCTGCGTCTAGTCAGGAAAGAGAGTCGGTGAGAACTCAAATTTCAAATCTCAAATCTCAAATTGGGTTCACTTTAGTTGAGCTCACTATTGCAATGACCCTTTTAGCCCTTATGGCGGTGATCCTGTATGGGGCTTTCTATTTGGGCCAGAGGGCGGTTGAGAAGGGCCAAGCCCGCGCTGAAGAGAGTCAGAGAGTACGGTCTGTGGAAGAGGTCTTGGCAGGTTATATCCGGTCAGCCTATCCCTATCGCCCATCCCCGAGGGATCCCTCGATCTTTTTCTCTGGGGAGGAAAATGGCTTAACCTTTGTCTCGGCGCTCTCTTTAGGGATGGGGGGCAGGGGGATGGCTGAGATCATCATTTCTTGGGATGGTGAAGGGGATGGAGCTGGGCAACTAACCCTAGGGGAGGAAGTTCCCTTGCGTTTGGAAGGTGAGAGCAGCGCTGAAGGCTACAGGAACCGCGTCGTTCTAGGCGAGAGAGTCACGGGCTTTCGCATCGAGTACCTCGACCCTCAGGGCAATGAAGGGCAGTGGGTCAATCAATGGGACGGGAAGGAGAAAAGGAGTTTGCCGAGGGCGATTCGTCTCACTCAACGCGGCAAAAGAGGAGAAGAGATCCGATGGGTTTTTCCCGTGATGATGAGTGTCCTGGCACCATGAGAAAAATCTCAGATCTCAGATTTCAGATCTCGGATCGCCCGGGCGAGCGCGGCGTAGCCTTGGTAGTTGTGCTGTGGATATTTATCTTCCTCTTCGTGGTAGCGTTTGATTTTACCTCTTCGGTCCGGGAAGAGGGGGTAGCGGCACAGCGATACGGAGACGAATCGGAAGGTTACTATATGGCTCTTGCGGGGTTTGAAGAAGCCGTTTATCGTTTACTCAATACGCCCACATCGACAGGTCAGATTCCTAGGCCTGCGAACTCTCCGGCAGAGCCCCAGGACCTTGTCGACGGAAGCTGGCGGGAGAAGGATTTTGGGCCGGGCTCCTATCGCGTTCGCTTAGTCGATGAGTCCGGCAAGATCAACATTAATCGCGCCGATGAGGTGATGTTGAGACGGATCTTTACCAATCTAGGTGTGGACGAGCCTCAGAGATCCACCCTGGTCGACTCTATCTTGGACTGGCGCGATCCGGATAATCTCCACAGACCCAATGGAGCCGAGGATGAGTACTACCTTTCTCTTTCGCCCTCGTATACGGCCAAGAACGGCGACTTTGATATGGTGGAGGAGCTCCTTTGGGTAAGGGGAGTGACGCCTGAACTGTTCTATGGTCTACAGGAAGATGGCAGCCGGAAAGTGGGTCTAAGGGAGATTTTCACGGTAGACAGCCCTACCGACCGAGTCAATCTGCGCACCGCCTCGGCCGAGGTTATTCAGGCGCTCGTGGGTCTTTCTCCGGAGAAGAGCAAGGATTTTATCGAGAAGAGAAGTCAATTGTCCGAGAAGACCCTGGCCGATCTCTTGAAGCTATTGGGAATCACAACGGGCGACGCGGCAATGCGTCAGTTTGTTTTTACTAATCCTGCGGTCATTACAATTGAGGTTGCAGGGCGTCATGCCGATTCACTGACGCAGCGACAAATCAAGGGTGTGGTTCGGTTGGCCGGAGGTGGTTCCGGCTTTGAGCTTGTCCGCTGGATCGACCGAGACACGATTGGGATGAATCCATGAATTACCTTCAACGGTTTCAACAAGTATCGCGCGCTGATTTTCTTAAGAGCGTGGGACTCTATCTTACGCGCGACCGTCTCTTCTTTGTCCGGATGCGAAAAGATTTCTTGCGACTTTCCCTAGTCGAAGAGGAAACAAGGGAGATCGCCTTTGAAAAGGACGGCGCCAGACTGTCGACGCTGACGGGGTGGATCTCCGAAGATGTTAGGGAAGTCATGCTCAGGGGCGAACTCACATTAAGTCGGCAGGCATTGAATGAGGCGATCCGTTCTCTCTTGCCTCATTTTGATCGAGTCAAGGACCCTTTTTTTCTTTGCCTCGGTGAGGATTATACGATCGCTTGCGAAGTCTTTCTACCCCAAGCGGCGGAGGAGAACTTGCCCCAGGTTCTAGAATACGAGATCGAGAGACTTCTGCCTTTTAGGCGGGAAGAGGTCTACTATGATTATCTCCCTATAGGCAGGAAAGGAGACAGGATAGCGGTCCTTGTCTTTGCGGTCCCAAAAAAGATTCTCGACGAGATTCTGGATGCCCTTTCCGCCTTTGGGATAAGCCCGAAAGCAGTGGAACCAACCGCTACGGCCCTTTCCAATTATCTCCTCTTTTGTACCGGAGGCATTGAAGGTCCTGCGGTGGTTTTAGGGGAGCAGGATCAGACCTGGGGGATGGTCGGATTGAGTACGAAGATGAAAGGATGGAAAAGGGAGCCATCGATAAGCTTTGCCCATCTGCTGCCTCAGGCAGAGTGGAGCGAGAGATCAAGCCGAGAACTCTTTCACAGCTTGGTGCAGGGTTCTCCCAAACTCTTTGGCTGGGGATATCTCCAGGATTCTTCAATTTCTGTAGGGGAGCAATCGCTCGAGGTAACAAATCTCCTCATGCTTGGTAAAGAGAAACTCGATGGCGATAAAGGATTGACCCATTCATTATTTATTCCGGCAGTTGGGGCAGCCCTGCGAGGGCTTCGGGAAGCTACGTTTTCTATCAATCTCATTCCCGGGAGCGCCGCGGAAGAAAAGGGTGGGGTTCTCTCTGGGTTCAACACTCCCTTGGCTATTTTGCTTCTGATTGGATTGTTGGTGTGGGGGGGGAGTTATCCCTTAAAAAACGAGATCCGCTTACGCGAGCTCCAGAGGGAAATTGAGAAGGTTGAGCCGTCAGTCAAGGCGCTGCGACTTCAGGAAGACGAGCTCGGCAGAGTGCGTAAGGAGATCTTATTTTTGAATGGCACCGGCGATCGCCGGGGAGAAGCGCTTATGATTCTGGATGAGCTCTCCCGCATCGTGCCCAAAAGCGTTTATCTTTCTGGTCTGCGCTATCGTGAGGGAACGGTAGAACTCCAAGGGAGTGCCGAGAACGCTTCCAACCTAGTGCCGCTTTTGGAGCGCTCGCCGGTTTTTGAAAATGTGGTTTTCAATGCGCCTTCCAATCGAGGCAGAGATAACCGTGAGACTTTCTCCATCAAGGCAGATATTGAGCGGCTCAAAGGAAAGACAAACAGCCGATGAAAAAAATCTGGGAGCGGCTCTCCAAGCGAGAAAAAGGCCTTGTCATTGGAGCCCTTGTGATTTTGCTCTTACTCTTGGCCCGTTCTTTCTTGCTCGTTCCGTTCCTTGAACATAGGGAATGGGTTAAGGAGCAACTCGAAGTTCAACCCCAGCTTTTGGAAAAAGACCTCCGCTATATCAATCAAAAAACAGCGATCGAAGCCGGGCTGGAGAAAGCGCGATCCGAGCTTAAGGGATTGGAATCCGTGTTGCTTTCGGGCGATACCCCATCGGTCAGCGCTTCGAGTCTACAGGAAGTTGTACAAGCTCTTGCCGCCAAAGAGGGGACTCAGGTCATCACGACAAGAGTTCTCAATCCCGAGGTGATGGGCCCGTTTACAAAGATTCCTATTCAGTTAGAAGTAGGCGGCCAGATTGATCAATTGGCGAATTTTATCAAGGGGATTGGTTCAGCTGATAAACTCTTGACCGTTAACGAGTTAAGCGTGCGCTCTCTTTTTACCCCAGCGGTGGTCCGGCCACCGGGAACTCAACCACCGGGAGCTGTTCAAGCGCCCGTACAGAGTTTGCGCGCCAGCCTCATTGTTTCGGGCTTCGCTCGTAGTCAGACCGCCTCACCTAAAAAGGCCGAGTCTGCTCCGCCTAACGCCCCAACAAAGGGTGCCCAAACAAAGGAGGGTAAAGCTCCAGCGAAGGGCGGGGCAAAAGAGTAGACGAAGAATTTTTGCCTCTTTTTATCGGCTCGCTTTTGCCATCTCTGCCATTTTTGGCAATTCTTGGAAGTCACAAGGGTTTCTGACAGAATTCTTCTTCTCAAAATCTCCCTAACAACCAACAGGTTACAGCCATAGAGTTCTTATGGCATAGACCGTGCATTAGGATGCCCGGCATGGGAACGGCAGCAACCTGAGCTAAAACAGCTTGAGTGTTTGCGGTCCGCTGTTTAAGTATGCCTTCTTTTGGCTTGGTTCTGCTTCAGCTTAGAGCCCTGGCACGACCGTCGGGAGGCTATTGACGTAATTGGGAAAGGCTGATAAGTTCCCGGCACCTAAAAAGGGATTCCTGTTATCCAAAAGGAGGATAGGCTATTGTGGTTTTTGCCGAGCCGAATTTCATCCTGTCCGGGCGGACGACATCCTTATCCTTATAAACGCGAAAGGAGCTTCTTATGTTGACAACCTTCCATCAACGTTTACTAACGGTACTTCTGATCTCGTTGGCATTTGCCGCGTTCCCAGCCCTCACATTTGCGAATCATTCGTGGGGCGGTTACCATTGGGCGCGCACGAGCAACCCATTCAGCTTGAACCTCGGTGACAACGTGTCGTCCGCTTGGGATTCGTATCTCGGTACCACGTCGTCCGATTGGAGCCAGTCGATGGTGCTGGACACCACGGTGGTCCCGGGCGGCGTGACCAGGCCGAAGAACTGCAAGCCCACCAGCGGACGCGTGGAGGTCTGCGCCACCACCTACGGCAATAACGGCTGGCTCGGCCTGGCTCAGATCTGGATCAGTGGCCTCCACATCACGCAGGGCGTCACCAAGCTCAACGACACGTACTTTAACACCGCGAAATACAACACCTCCGCGTGGAGAAACCTCGTGATGTGCCAGGAGGTCGGCCACACACTCGGCCTCGATCACCAGGACACTACGTTCGACAACACGAACCTGGGGACGTGCATGGACTACACGAACGACCCAGACGGCACAATTAAAAACCAACTCAGCAACGAGCATCCGAACGCCCATGATTACGAGGAGCTGGGGATAATCTACTCGCACCTCGACAGCAGCACGACCACCGTCAGCGCGCTCACCGTCAGCAAGATGCCTCCTGCGGCGAATAACATCGACTTCGACGCGCCGGCCCAGTTGGGCACGGCCCAGTGGGGCAAGCTGATCCGGTCGACCAACCACGGCCGGACTGAGCTCTTCGAGCTCGATTTAGGCGGTCGGCGCAAGGTGTTCACATTCGTCATCTGGGCGGATCCGGAGGAGTAAGAGCGCCGTGATCAACATCAATTCCTAGTTCGTCCCCAGCCTCAGTGAGGTATGGTTTGTGAGGGGCGAGGCGTGTGCCTCGCCCCTCACGCGTTTTTGGCCGGTTCATCTTGTCAATCGGTTCGTGTTCCAATTGAAGTGTTATGGTGGAGTAAGGCCTAATCTTGTGAAACGATTTCTGCTTTCAATCTGTTTGCTTTTCGTGGTTGCTGTTGGTTCGACAGCCTGCGGTGGAAAATTATCGGTATCAAGTCAGCCTCAACAGGAGAAATCGCACGGTGGACCAGTGACGGACTATGCAAGTTTAATAGACAACTTGCGTGCTGCAGGAGTAAGTGTCGAACCGGAAGGAGAAGTAGATCAACCTTTCTTTTCTGTCAAAGGCTTGATGATCAAAGTCCGCGGCGAGGATGTCCAGGTCTTTCAGTATTCTAATGCTGCGCCAGCGGATGCACAGGCCGCTCTGGTTTCACGAGATGGCAGCGCAGTGGGGACAACGAAGCTCTATTGGATTGGCCCGCCACATTTTTACAAGAAAGAAAAACTCCTCGTATTGTATATAGGTGACAATGACAAGGTACTAAAAGCGCTGGAAGCCGTGCTCGGTCGACAGTTCGCGGGACAATAGGATTATAGCGCCGGCCAGGCCGCGCCTAACAAGTCATTCGACCGTAGCGCCGACCGTAGCGCCGATAGCGAGTTTCGAATGGGAATGGCTCCCCCTGTAGGCTTATCCACACCCGGTCAACTCAGGCGTTAAGCGTAACAACGTGGCCGTGAGGCAGGATTGGGGTCTACCATAGCGACATGATTTTGGTAGTCATCGAAGAGACCGGAGAAATTCGGGCGCTCGATTCCAAGTAATTCTGTCGGGTTCAATCTTAACATCCGTGTAAAATAATCCCCATTCACCTCTCCGCAAGTTCTGCTCGTTTCTGCCTTTATCCGCAAATAAGTTCCCTTCTCTGGAAAGAGCGAGCCTGCCCCGGCAAAACCAAACCGCCTTCGTCTACTTAAGTTAGCTCCGAAAAGCATGCCTTTCCCATGAGGCATGATTCGCTGCTTCCTGAAAGCTCTGCCAGGTAGCTGCAAGATCATAAAGATCGACTGCAGCTATGCTGGCAATGGTGACATTTCTCCCGTTCATATTGTCAAATGTGGTGTCAGCGCCCGAAATGTTGTCAAAGTTTACACATGTCCGCTCACCATCGGGATGGAGCGATACGTGACAACATGTGACAAGCAAGGTAAGGCACGCAAAAAAATACAGGTCTCTTTGTTTGGCACGAGTCATGCGTTGCAAGCGACTGACATCTTTTTCTGCCCTTTGGGGCAGTGTTGATGCGATGAACTGACAGCCCAATGTGGTCACCACGGGGGTCAGGGAGCGAATGGTGAAACCGGCAACATAACTTGTTGTCGGTTTTTTTTTGGCCTTATGGACGGGGAGATAGCGATTAGGAGGATAGCATGAAAGAGATTCCGGGGAGCTTATTGGCCGGACTCAAGAGTGGGCTCGCCACTGTATTTGTCTTTGTTGGTCTCATCGGCGTGGCGTCGACCTCTTGGGCCCAAATTGTTGGGACAGCCTCTCTTAATATTGAACGGAGAGGCCACACTGCGACGTTGCTCCAAAACGGAAAGATCTTGGTTGCCGGCGGCGAAAATCAAAACGGCATCCTGAGCCAAGCGGAAATTTTAGATCCGGCGTCGCTCACCTCCACGCCGGTCCCCGCCGCTGCTTCACCGCGCACAGATCACACCGCGACGCTGCTTCCCGATGGGCGCGTGTTGATCAGCGGCGGGCGCGACCAGGTCAGCGCTTTGGATTCGACGGAGGTTTATGATCCTGGTCTGAGCTCATTTTCTTCCGGTCCTTCACTGAAGCGTGCACGCAGCGGCCACTCGGCCACGGCTCTGGCAGATGGCAAGATTCTCATCGTTGGCGGCGATGCAACCGGTAGCGCCGAGGTTTACGACCCGGCTACGCAGATCTTTTCGCTCGTCAGCGGAAATTTAGGTATCGCTCGTAACTTACACAGCGCTGTTCTACTCAATAACGGCCAAGTTTTGATCGTCGGCGGCGTGAACGCGCAGAATGCGATCCTCAATTCCGCGG